>Ga0209606_1001807_pt1 | contig 25470 bp, 24 predicted proteins | sample AD_UKC057_MetaG_FD_184412 | JGI IMG/M metagenome (GOLD analysis project Ga0209606, IMG submission 184412) | Active sludge microbial communities of municipal wastewater-treating anaerobic digesters from USA - AD_UKC057_MetaG (SPAdes) (version 2) | ecosystem: Engineered > Bioreactor > Anaerobic >...
TTGCTACAACCGAAATAGCTGCACGCCTAATTTGGTCAATTAATCCATACCTTTCTTCTTTAGGAAACGAAGCGACTATATCATAAACAAAAACTACAAATTCTCTAGCCTTTTGCCAAACTATCAACTTTTCAAATGAATATTTATAATCTTTCATTTTTTCAACTTTATTTAATTACCTTTATAATAATTCTTTTCCACTACTCCACTACTAAACTACTCCACTACTCCACTTATACACTTCTCTCTAAACCTCCACTGATACTCTGGATTTTCTTTCATTATTTTAGCACTTTCTGGATAATTTTCTACAAACCATACCATAAAAGCTGTAACATCTATTTTATCGGATAGCATTTTTTGGCGACGTTGTTGAAATTCTTGCTTTAGATTAGGAGTATTTAATAATTCTATTGCTTTTTCTATTACACCTTCAGAATTTCTAAAACCAAATAATAATCTATATCTTTCTTGCTCTTCTAATGTACCAGCTGTTAAACTATTCACATAAATAGCTGGTGTCCCCAGGCAAGCACATTCTGACGCCATAGTAGCTCCTTCTCCCACAAATAGTGTAGCAAATGCTAATGTATCGTGCATTTTCTCAGGAGGTATTTTTATTTGATATTTTTTTAAATCCTCGGGCAATTCACCTTCTGAAGAGATAAACACTTTTGCATATTTTGACAATTCTTCTACTATTTCATGTTTTTTTTCAGTATTTAATCCAGACTGTCCTATATCATGACTAGCATTCCATGAAACAAATCGAATAATTACATATTTTTCATCTTGTTTAACTCCAAGCAAATCTAATACTGATGTGTCTGGGGTGAAACGATTTGGATGTAGATAACACAATTCCATATATCCATTAAAACGTATTTGTTTTTTGCCAAGGTCTTTTGTAAAACAAGAAGGTATTAACACTACTTCTGTAAATGGTGAATACAATTTATATTGACCTGTTGAATGTTCTGTATCATCAAAAGCTAAATGTGGTTTTCTTAATAAAAATGAGGCATGAGCTGGATAAATTGAGCCAAAACTTAAAAATAAGTCTGGCTTAAATTTTAATGCTTTTCTGAAAATTAAGTAATCTGCTTTGAACATATACAAGAATTTACCTATTATTTTTTTTGATCCAACTCCTCTATCAATATATGGAATTTTATATATATTCAATAAATATTGCTCCAATTCTTTATTTCTAGAGATTATTAGAAATTTGTGCCCTTTATTTTCCATTATTTTAATAAAATTTCTAAAATAATGTACATGCGCAGGATGTCCAATGTCAATGAGTATATTCATTTTTTTATATTTACAAAGTTTTGAAAAAGATAATTTAAAAACATGCTATAATAGTTTTTCTAGTATAAACTTGTTCACCTATTTTTACTTTTATATTGCAGTTAATAGGTAAAAATATATCCACTTGTGAACCAAATCTGATCATACCTATCCAATCTCCCTTTTTAACAAATTGACCTTCTTTTACATACGAATCGATTCTTTTTACTCGTTTTGAAGCTATAAGCACAACACCAACTGAAATAAACTTATTTTTAATTACAAAAGTTTGCCTTTCATTCTCAGTCATAGATAAAAACTCTTTCAAAGAATAAAAAACTCCAATTATATGTTTGCTAAGGATAATTTCTCCATCGATCGGACTGCAATTCTTATGAACATCAAGTGGAGTCATGTTTATACCTATTTGCCAACACGGTTTGCTTATTAAATTAGTTTTAGTTATTTCGGTTATATCTGATATTTTGCCATTTTTTATAGAAATAAATTTATCATTTTCATTAATTTTATTAATATAAATTACATTACCATCGGCTGGTGAAACTATTTCATTCTCTTTTGCCACTATTTTTCTTTTTGGAGCCCTCCAAAATCTATAAATTGATATTAAAAGAGTTATTGCAAAATATAGTAATAACGCAAATGTTAAGAAGATAACTATAAATAAAAAAAGACTCATCTTAAAACCTGTATTAATAAATATTAAATATGTTATTAAAAAAGAAATAAATACAGAAATTAAATTATCAATTAAAATGAATTTTTTTCTAATATGAGTTTTTTTATGGAGATAATTGTAAAAGATTATACCAACTATTAATTCTATGATGAATAAAATAAACAAAATCAAACTTTTCATACTTATTACTTTAATAACGTTTAAAATAAAGAATTGGAGATAAAAGTATATACATTATAAAAGGTAACGGATCATTTTTGTCCCAAACGGCATATACTTTTGGTATTTTTTTATAAGAATTGATGGAGTTTTTTAAAATATTTTTACCATGAAATAATTCTTTAATAATTATACTAAAGTCTGTTAATCTCTCAACCCATGCAACTTTATCGCTAAAATTTATTATCGTACTTTTGTCTTCATTATTTATCCATTCAATCATTTTACATATAAAACTAAATCCTAGTTTATTAGATATAGTATGCCATTTCCATGTTCTAGGATTAATTTCAAGAAATTTATATTGATCTGATTTTTTGTCATACATGAATTCTATTTCTGCTAAACCTGTGTAATTTGTCAATTTTAATATTTTTTCTGCTAATAACCTTATTTGACTGACATTACAAGTTACAGCATATGTAGTCGAATTACCAAAGTCCATTGGATTTTGCCTAATTCTATTAGCCATTATTGCAGCTATAGGATTACCTTCTACCGCAAATGTACCATAAGAAAATAGATTTTGTGGGCCACCTTCTATAAATTCCTGTATTATTATTTCATTAATAGGAATTTTATTTGATATATATTTAATTTTATCAATGAGTTCTTGAGGATTTAGGCATTTATATGCTTTTACACCAAACAACTTATGGAATGTAAACATTACTGATGGCTTTATTATAACAGGAAAATCTACTTCTTCTGAAATTTTGATAGCATCAGTTATTGAATTAGGGGAAAAGCTTTTTGGATGTGGTATATTATTAAGGGAACAAAACTGATAAGAATTCTTTTTATCATAAAAAATGTCAACAATATTGGGAGGGGGAATAGCTAAGTAAAAATCGTTTTCCAACATATAATAGTTATCACGTAAAAATTTCACCATAGAATCATTTGTTGGTACTAAAATAATTTTTTTTTGCATTTTTTTATAAAAAGTTATTTTTTCTTTCAAGTCTATATTGTCTTTAAATAGAATAGTTTTTTTTATACAATTAGAAAATCTAGTAATAGATGCATTATCAGATATAAAAAGGTAAGATTCTAATCCATAATTTTTAACTTGCCTAGCTATACCAAGTGCCTGTATATGATTACCAAGAATAAATACTTTTTTAATCATTTTATTAATGTTTTATTTTAAAAATAGTTATTCAAAATATCTTTTTATTCGTACAGCAAGGAATATAGGTTCATAGTTTTTAGTATTTTCATATACTTCATACATTTCAGGAGTTTGAAATACATTACCATTGGGATGCTCATAGACAAATGATGACCATTGGCATTTATTTAGTTCTCTTGTTATTTTGTATTTATTCATTATTTAAAAAATATAAGGCTTTACCTGAAGGGCTTAGAAATGGTTTTTGAGTTTCTTTAATAATTATTGATATTTCTTCACCACATTGTTTTCTTAAAGTCTCATAAATAAGTTTTTCATGTTTTTCATTAAATGATGGTAATTTAATTATCCAACAAATAATAGAGTTTTTATCTACTTTTTCAATACAATAATAATCAACAGGGATATCCTTAAACAAAATTGTGAATCCAGGTCCTGTCAAAGTATGACCATTACCTAAAATAATAATATCAGAAGTTCGACCAAGTATTTTATTAATTATTTGTCCATTATAATTATATTGTTTATTAATTGATAAATCAATTTGTATCACATCACCAATTTCATAATTAATAAACGGCATTGCATAATTAAATAAATCAGTTAATAAAATAGTTCCTTCTCCATTTTCATTAGGATCTTTTATTCTAACAATACAATTATATCCAACCTCATAAAAACCTTTTGTGTGAGAGAATGCTGTTATACCACCATCATTAGCTCCATAACAATCAATAATTTTACATTTAAATGCTTTCTGTATAGTCTCTCTGTATATATCTTTTAAGACTTCTGAAGTTGAGAAACAAACTTTTATTGGTAAATTTATATTATTTACAAAAACATATTTAGCTAATAAATAAATAGATGATGCGTACCCATAGATATATTTTATATTTTCCTTTTTTATTAACTCACAATATTTTTCGCACACTTCATCAGACATATTTATTCCACTGACAGCTACTTTATTTTTTAATTGATAATAGATTTTGTGTTTTAAAGATGGCTTTTTATTTACATACAATGATGTACTTCCAAGTGCTAAAAATTTGTTACCATACCTATATCCAGTTTTTTCCCAATTAAAAATATTATTTGCATTAACAAAGCTCCAAGAATCATTATCATGTAAATATATAAGCGGATCACCAGTTGAGCCACCAGTTGAGCCTTTTTTATAATATAGTGAATCTATTCTTTTTGATATTAGTTCTGATTGGTTATCTCTTATTATTTTTTTTGTTAATATAGGAAGTTTTGATAAATCATCAATTGAATTTATATCTTTAGGTTTAATATTTATAGTATTAAATAGGTTTCTGTAATAATCAGTATTATTATATGAATACTCTAATAGGTCTCTTAATTTTTCTAATTGCCAACAATAAATATCTTCTTTACTCCAAGTATTCATTTTTTTAATGATATGGTAATATTTAATCAAATTTGTGTGTATAGCTTTATCAGCAATTGGCATAATAGCATTTTTTAAAATAAATGGATATAATTTACTCATAATGTTTCTCAATATTCAATAATTTTTTTAGCAATCTCTGTTTGTGGTAATAAAGAAAAATTTATCATAACGAAGTCAGAAGCATTTTTGGCCATAATTTTTTCATTTAAATAGTTATATGAGCTCATAATTTATATAATTGTTTTGCTTATTTACCCTTTATTTATTAATGAATGATATATTTGAGCAAGTTTTTCCATTTGAATTTCTTGGTTGAATTCTTTATTTATATGATCCCTTGCCCTCTTACCAAAATCTAATCTCATTTCTTTATTGAAATATAACTTTTCAATTGCCCTTGAAATTTCTTCTGGTGATTTTTCATTTACCAAAATGCCCGTTTCATTATTTTTTACTATCTCAGGAATTCCAGCATGAAAAGTTGCTATACAGGGCTTGCCACAAGCTTGGGCTTCCATTAAAACGACCGGGGTACCTTCCTTTGCACCATTTTCTAAAGTATAACTACATAATATAAATAAATCGCAATTTTTCATTTCTTCAATTACAATCTGCCTAGAATTTGGATTAATAAGATTGTTAATGAAAACGACATTTTCATTTAATTTAAGTTTTTTTGTCATTGATATGAGTTCTTTCTCATATTTACCACCACCAATTATTCTATATTGAATTTTATTTTTCTCTTTAGGATATTTATTAAAAAATAAATAAAGAGCTTGAAGTACAAATTCAATCCCTTTAACTTTATCTAATCTGGCAACAGTTAATATTGTGAATTTTTCTTTTTTTATTGTTGAATGATTAAAGGTATTTAGATCAATACCTAAATGGTGAATTATAACTTTTCTTTCTGGGAATCCGAGATTTAAAAGATCATTTTTCATATCATTACTTAAGGCTAAAAACAAGTCTCCTTCTCTAATTAAGTTTTTATAATAAGGTTTATAAAGATCAGCGAGTCTACCTGTGTCATAACCATAAAATGACGTTATTAAGGGAATATTTAATTCTTTTTTTAATTTTAAAGATGCTACACCATTTTGACCGAAATGAGCATGAATTAATTTAAGACTATCTATATCCCCATATTTACTTATACATTTAGATAATTGTTTCAAAGTTATTCCTATCATTTTATTATATGGAATTTTTATATAAGGTGGACGAATGACTTTAGTATTTTTATAAATGTCAATATTAGTAGTAGGAACATCATATAAGTGAAATCTTTTCTTAAATACATTCTTAAGAGGATTAATTGGTGTTGGTGAAATTACTAATGGGTTATATCCCATTTGTGATATTTCTAAAACCTGATTATAAACCCATGTTGAACTCGAGGGATTATTAATGCTAGGATAATAATCCCTTATTACAAGAATATCGTATAAATTATTATTATTCATAAAATTTTTTAAAACAAATTCAATATTTTTATTTTATTTTTTATTTTTATATATGGTACTAATCTTATTAATTTTCTATTATCTCCTACCATATCCCAAATTTCATTATTTCTATATGGCAAAGCACCTATTTTTAATAAATGTTCTTTATTAAGTATCTTTGCAACGTCTAGTGCTAGTTCCCTTAGCTCTATTCCTTTACCACTACATACATTAATTGTCTCGCCAATACATTTCTCAGATTTACAAATTGCAATAATTGAATCTAACAAATTATCTATATACAAATAATCTCTTTTTTGCTCACCTTTTGTCATTTTAAAAATTTCATTTCTTTTCAGTGTATTAATTAACTGACTTAAAAAAAAATTCTCTGGCATATCGGGACCATAAAAATTAAATAATCTAATAATTGTATATGGCTTTTTATAAATATCGGAATATGTTCTAATTAAATTTTCTGCAATTACTTTTGTTAATGAATATGGAGAGACTGGATAAGGCATCTGCTCTTCATTAAATGGTGGTATATTTTTAGAACCATATACTTCACTGCTGCTTGAAAAACAAAGCCCTTGATATGGTATGTCTTTTAATGCTTCTAATAAATTTAAAGTACCCTCAACATTTACTTTATATAATAATGGATAAATAGAAAAATCCCTCTCCCTATTTAAAAGAGCTGCGAAATGAAATATGTAATCTGGCTTAATTATTTTGCAGAATTCAGCTATTTTTTCTTTTTCGGTTATATTAATTTCTACTAATTTGTTATTCTTATAATTTTTTGATAAACTTAAAGAAAGATTATTAAAATTTAAGTCACACAAATATATTTGTGCATTAGTATTTATGATCCTTTCCGCAAGTTTAGAACCAAGGTACCCTCCACCTCCAGTAATTAATATTTTTTTATTATTAAAGATATTTATTTTTGACTCCATAAAATACATTTATTTTTCGCATCTCTAATATAGTTATTCAAAATATCTTTGCTAGTTAACCATTTATTTTCATAAAATTCTCTATACCAAGTAATTGTTTTTTCAACTGTTTTTGAGAAATCCCAAACTGGCATCCATTTTAATAATTTGACAGCTTTACTACTATCAAGCATTAAAAATTCTGCTTCATGAGGCTGATAACTCTTATCTATGTCGTAATTGATTTTATTCCAAGTTTTTTGAGATTCTTTTAATAATTCCATTACGGTAACATTATTTTCTAATTTTGGACCAAAATTCCATGCTTCTGCAAATTCTTTTTTCCCTTCCAGTAGTTTTTCCCCTAGTAAAAGGTAGCCGCTCAGAGGCTCAAGAACATGTTGCCATGGGCGGGTAGCATCAGGGTTTCTTATAATAACGGTTTCATTATTACTTGTGGCTTTAATAATATCGGGGATCAAACGATCTTTTGCCCAATCACCGCCACCAATCACATTTCCTGCTCTAACACTTGAAAGAAGTATATTATGAGTCTTCCCATAATCTTTTAAATTAAAAAATGAATTTCTATATGCTGAAGTTATCAATTCAGAACATCCTTTTGAAACAGAATAAGGGTCGTAACCACCAATTGGATCATTTTCTCTGTAGCCCCATAACCATTCTTTATTTTCATAACATTTATCGCTAGTGACATTTATTATTGCTTTTACAGAATCTGCTTTTCTACAGGCTTCAAATACATTTACAGTACCTAGAATATTTGTTTCTAAAGTATATACAGGATTAGAATAAGAATCCCTTACAATAGGCTGTGCAGCCATATGAAAAACTATATCAGGTTTGTACTTATTTAAAGTATCACTTAAATTCTCTCTATTCCTTATATCGTCAATTATTGTAATCATTTCTAATTTTAATAGTTCAAAATGATTGGGTTCTGTTGGTGGCTCAAGAGCATATCCAATAACATTTGCTCCCAATTCTTTTAACCATAGTGATAACCATGATCCCTTAAATCCTGTATGGCCTGTAACTAATACTACTTTATCTTTATAAATATTATTAAATAGCGTTTCCATAATTACCAAACTTTCCAAAAAGCTTTATTTTCATTCCATAATTTATTCAAATAAACAACATCCCTTTCATGATCCATACATGCCCATTTCCCTGGATGTTTATAAAGCATTATTTCACCTTTTTGTGCTAATTTTTCCAAAGGACCTTTTTCAAAATCACATTTTTCATCAATTGTTAAATAATCCAATAGTTTTTTGTTAAATACCATGAACCCTCCATTTATTGAGCCCCCTGATAATTCAGGTTTCTCCTGAAATGATATTATTTTATTGTTTTTTTCTATAATTTCTCCAAAGCGTGCTGGTGCATGTACACCAGTGATTGTTAAAATTTTATTATGGGATTTGTGAAATTCAATTAAATTAGCAATATTTATATCAGCTACACCATCACCGTATGTAATCATATTAATATCATCCAAGTACTTTTCTAATCTTTTTATTCTTGCTCCTTTTAGAGTATCTAACCCAGTATCAACTAAAGTTACAATCCAATCTGCTTCTTCTTGATTATTAAGCAGATTTATTTCCTTTGTGCCAAGATTTATACGATAATCACTATTGTAGATATCATAATTGTAAAAATATTCTTTAATTACTTCAGCCTTGTAGCCAAGACTTATTATGAAATCTTTATATCCATAATGAGAATATATCTTCATTATGTGCCAAATAATAGGTTTATTACCTATTTTCACCATAGGCTTTGGTATTGCTTCTGTAATATTACCTAGTCTAGTCCCATATCCGCCTGCTAAAATTATTGTTTTCATGTATATAATTATTTTTAAATTGTTAATAATCAATGTGAAATTTATGGATATTTTAGATTTATTTTAGATTTGTTTTCAGATTTGTTTTGATAAATTCTATCAATTTTTTGCTTTCATTGACATAGTCAAAGACTTTTAGTGCTTTTAGATAGCCATTATTAGCTATTTGCTTAGCTTTATCATAGTCGTCAAAAACATTAATCATTTTATTAGCAATAGATTCTGCGTTTTCTGACTCTGCTAGGAATATTTCTTTATTATCTTGTAAATAATTCTCGATATCACCAACTTTAGTAGCAATAATGGGATTTTTAGTCATTAAATATTCTCCTAATTTCCAAGGGAACCCGTGATTAGCAAATTCTGAATTACTGCGACATACTAGCAATAAATCAGCATTTTGATTTATAAATTTTAGCTCATTTCTATTTACTAATCCTAAATATTTAAAATTATCAATGATTCCGAGCTCATTTACTATTTTTAAAATATTTTCTATGGGATTATATTTGCTTGGTTTACCTGTCGTAACGAGTATAGACTTAGGGTGATGGAATAATAATTTCTTGAAAGCATCTAATATATATGGGAAACCATCTTTTTCGCCAAATGAACCTGAATAAACTATCAAGTTAAATTTATTTTTATTAGAATCAATAGATTGTTTTATTTTATTGTTCTCTTGCAATTGCACAGATAATGAATCATCACTATTAACTAAAATTGGCGAAACACATATTTTATCTTGTGGCATTTTGTTAGAATAATATTGCTTTAGATATGTGGAGATTACGATGAAGCCTGTGGATATTTTAGGTAAAATAATATCACTTAATCTAAAACCTAACATTTGTAACTTACTTCTAAAACTTTTCGCCTCACTGCTAGATATTCTTTTCTCAACTTCCCATGGGAAGAATGGTATTTTATGAGAATAACATGTTATAAATATTGGATGATATTTCAGAAAATCATTGCAGTATGTTATTACAACATCATTAAAACCATTTCTTTTTCTTTTTTTTATATATTTTGCTATATCTTTTACATTTCTATAACTATTAAATGTGAATTTGTTATTAACAATTCCATGTTTATTAAAGAATTTATATGGAATTTCTTCATACATCCCTTCATTTATATCATATTTTTCAGTATCACCATTGAATGATGATGAAGGTATCAAAAGCATAGCATTAACAGAATTTTTAATAATTCCTTTTGCCATTAAGGTTATATGAGCTGTAGCTGCCATCCCTTCTGGGAAATCTACATTAGAAATTATTAGAATATTAAAATTCACACTTTGCGATGTTTCCATTATTTATCTAAAATTATTATTTGTATCAACCTGTTCGTTTATCCATTTATAAGTAATTTCTAATCCTTTGGTCAATGGAAAATCAGGTGCCCATCCGAGTTTCTCTTTAATAAATCTATTATCAGAATTTCTGCCTCTCACACCAAGTGGTCCAGGTATATGCTTAATACTTAGATTTTTACCAGCAATTTGCATGATCATCTGAGCAAGTTGATTAATAGTAACCATTTCTTCAGAGCCAATATTAACTGGTCCAGTGAAGTCAGAATTCATTAATCTTCTAACACCTTCTATACATTCATCTACGAAAAGAAAAGATCTTGTTTGTTCACCATCGCCCCAAATTTCTATTTCGCCATTATCTGGTGCCATAGCTACTTTTCTGCACAAAGCAGCAGGAGCTTTCTCGCGTCCATCATTCCATGAGCCCTCTGGTCCAAAAATGTTATGGAATCTAGCAATCCTTACATTTAGTCCAAAGTTTCTCATAAAAGCTAAATAAAGATGCTCGCTAAATAATTTTTCCCATCCATATTCACTGTCAGGATTAGCTGGATATGCAGAATCTTCTGATGTTTTAGGATTATTTGGATCTTTTTGATTATATTCAGGATATATACAAGCTGAGGATGAGTAGAAAATCTTTTTGACTCCATATTTATATGCCCATTCGCATATATTCAAGTTGATAAGAGCTGAATTGTGCATAATGTCAGCATCATTTTCACCAGTGAAAACAAAGCCAGCACCACCCATATCTGCAGCTAGCTGATAAACTTCGTCAAAACTTTTATCTAGGTTTAAATTCAATTTTAAACCTTTATTCATGTGAAGATCTTGCCATGGAGCTCTCATAATATCCTCCACGATATTAGGTTTTCTGAGGTCCCCTATAATAAATTCATCTGCTTGAGTAGGAGCATAAGGTGGATATTTCAGATCTACACCTCTCACCCAAAAACCTTCTTTTTTTAATTGTTTTACCAAATGAGCACCAATGAAACCACCAGCGCCACAAACTAATGCTGTTTTCATAAATTTCTCCTTCCTTGTTTATTTTTCTAATAAGTAATTACCTAAAAATATAGCATCTAAACCGCTATCAAAAAAACATCTAATTGCTTCCTGGGGTGTATTTATAATTGGTTCACCTTTAACATTAAAAGATGTATTTAGCACGATATATTCTCCTGTAAGTTTGCCAAAGTTATTAATAAGTTCCCAATATAAAGGGTTAATTTCTTTTTTAACCATTTGAGGTCTTACAGTACCATCAACATGAACAACAGCAGGAATCTTATATTTTTTTTCATTTTTAACATTAAAAGAAGTAATCATAAATAATTCTTCTCTATTATCATCAAGATAAACATCCTTGTATTCGTATAATAATGATGGGCAAAAAGGTCTAAAAGCCTCTCTAAATTTAACTTTAGAATTAATGATATCTTTATTTTCTGCTTTTAATGGACTCATTAGAATAGATCTATTCCCAAGAGCGCGAGGTCCACTTTCCATTCTGCCTTGAAACCAAGCAACTATTTTATTATCTGCTAATAATTCTGCTGCTTTCTGGGGAGCATCATCAATATATTTATAGTTTAATTTTCTTATTTTTAATAATTCTTCTATTTCGCTATTTGAATATTCAGGTCCAAAATATAAATTATTTAATTTATACCCCTTAAAGTCATTATATTTATAATATTGAAGAAAAGCGGCACCAACAGCTAGACCTGAATCTCCAGGATTTGGATAAATATGTTGCTGTTCAATTAAATCTCCCCTATTATTCCAAATTCTTTGATTAAGTTTAACATTTAAAAAAATACCACCTGCACAAGCAATTTTTTTGATGCCTGTTTTTTTAACCCATCCATAAACTAAATTCAAAACATTTTCTTCTAACAACCTTTGAGCTTCAGCAGCTATATTCTCTCTTCCATATTTTTCTATAAGAGATTTAACTTCTTTTGCTTCGTCGAAATGAAATTGTGTAGAACCGCTTTCTGTCCAATAATAAGAGTTACCTAGTTCAGATTCTTTAACTAGTTTCTCATTTTCAAATTTTGGGAAATATTTATCTAAAACCCCTTTACATTTTTTATAATCTCCATAAGGTGCTAATCCCATAGTTTTACCCTCACCATCTCCATGAATCCAGTGTAGGCCTTCTGTAACAACGCTATAAGCCCAGCCTATTGATGCTTCTTTATAATATTTTTGCAATAATTGTATTTTATTACCCTCGGCTACCCAAATGGCAGTACATGTATTATCACCAGCACCATCTATAGTAAAAATCAAACATTTTTCATTAGATGGCATTGTAAAATATGCGCTAGCAGCATGTACTAAATGGTGATTATTGTTAATTATTTTAGCTTTATCATAATTTGTATAGTCAGGATAATAAATAGGCAGTTTTTCATATTTCATTCCTAAAGATTTTCCAAAAAAAGTTCTAGCAATATTTATAGCAACTTTTTCTTTTGAAGAATAATTATCTGTAATTCCAAAAAGAGTATTTAAACCTCGAGGATTATTTTCCCAAGATAGACTTATATAATCAATTGCATTAATATCTGCTATACCCGCTGCTTTGATGCAATATTGAATAGAATAAATTGGAACATTACTTGAGTGTTTTACCCTTGTAAATCTCTCTTCTTGAACATCAGCTATTATTTTCCCATCAATAATAATTGCGGCACTTGAATCATGCCCTGAATGAATTCCTAATACTATCATATTTTTGTCCTCCAATATATTTTTTTGATTGTTTTACTAAATTATTTGTAAAGATTTACCAAAGTTCTTGATAAAACTTGATATATTATTTGCAAATGTATAATTTGATTTTATCATTGTTATAAAACTGTCGCATATCATCTTGCTTCTTTTCGTCGCGGCTAAATATTCTAATCTCAGCGAATTCTTCAGTTTTTAGAAAACGCCTCAAAACAGCATTGCCAAAAGACCCCGTGCCACCAGTGATGAGTAAAATTTTATTCGTTTGCATATAGATTGTAATTATATTTATTATTTCAAATATTTTCAACTAAATATGTTAAAAATATAAGTAAAAAATGGGTTAAAAATAAATTTATCAATTGGTTCTATTAAAAAATTCGTATTTGAATAACTTCTTATAAACCTTCTCGCCATAAAAACAATAAAAAATATAGCAACTAGTAAACTTGTAGTTTTATCATATTTTTGTTTAATGCTACTAATAAAAATAGGCAATGATACAGCATAAAAAGGATATAAATAATATGACATACGCATCTGCATATAAGATAATCCTGATACTACAAACAATTCTAAAATAATTATATAAATAATGAAGAAGTTTAAAAATGGATAATAATTGAAATTTAATTTTTTAGAAAAATATACAAATAAAGTGGGTAAAACAAAAAATAGAACGCTATTCAATCTAACAGATCCCACAGATCCCCCCATATACCAACTATACTCCATAAGTTCTAAATCGGGTATTCTACTAAAAGGATAATTTAAAAAAGGAATTCCACGAGTTATATTGTCTAAAAAAGAAATAATGTTATTGCCCCAAAAATAAAATACTATAAACACTATTGAAAAAATTAATAATGTACGCAAATTAATTTTGTTTTTAATACCTGGTATTAAAATTATTAGAAAGAGAAGTAACGAAGAAGAATGAATCAAAAACGCAATGAGTATTAGTAACCAATAATTTTTTTTATCAGTATATAAACTGGCAAAATAAAACATAAATATACTAGCTGCTAACATTTGACGAAGTAAATGTACAGATGGGAAAAATACAGACGAATTAAAAAAAAGAATTAATACAGCAGATAGAATAACAATTTTATTTTCATCTTTAAATAATTTATGAAGTGATAAAAAAATCAAATAATATTGAATAAATGTTACTAAAACTATATATAATTTAAAATTACCTAATAAAATATAGTAAGAAAGATATGAAAATATAAAATATACTATCTCTTTGAATCCATAAATACCAAAATAGGTAGAAAAATTAAACCTTCCTGCATCTTCAAAAATATTTTTATAATAAAGTAAATCTGATTCGGGAATTCTAGTAGAATTTACTAAACCAAAAAATATAGATATTAAAAAATATAATGAGTAATAAATGTTTTTATTACTAGTATTAGTAGCTATACATAATAAAAACATAGCTCCTATACCTAAAAGTGGATGTAAAATAAAGAGTATATATGCTATTAGTACATCTTGTGTACCTATTGTACGAGAATTTTGATTTATTAAGTTAATCGTTTGCATAAAGTGAAAAAAAATATGAATTATTCCCCTTTACTATCATTAATTATTTTGTTATAATTATATATAATATCATTTATTACAGTATCTTTGTCATGTCGCTTTAGTGCAGTCTCTCGTGCATTTTGTCCAAGTAGGATAGCTTTTTCTTTATCATTATATAATTCTAAAATAGCACCTGCCATAGCATAAGGATCGCCATCTTGTATTAAAATACCATCACACTTGTCTGTAATCAATGATCCTGCACCACCAGCAAATGTAGATATACAAGGCATACCTAGAAGCATAGCCTCACATAGATTATTAGGACTATTTTCTATATGCGAAGGCATTACATATATATTTGAATTTAGTAATTGATCAATTAACTCATTTTCATCTATATTCCCTAATAAAACTAAATTATCTTTAGGATATTTAGAACCTAATTTTTTCTTAACTACTTTAACTATTAAATCATTTTCATTAATACCAGCTACATACCATATGATATTTTGATTTAATTTATTTAATAAATATAAACATTCACATATAGTCTCAAATCCTTTATAAAAATTATTGCTATTAGTAGTAAAAATTTTAAAAAAATTATTTTGAGAAAATTCCCACTTATTATGATAAAAAATTTCTCTTAACATTTCATCTGAATGGAAATAAATACTGTTACGTGCTAAATTTTTTGTTATTCTTTCATCCCAATCTGTTCTACCAAAAATATATTTGCATTTTACGAGAGTTTCCCTTTCTATTTTAGCCATTTCCACCATTTTGCGATAATTTTTTTTTAAATTATCTCTTAAAAACATGTTGTTTCTCTTACTCACAGATAGATATTGTTTTTCTATGCCAGAGCAATATTTATGTGAAATGACTGTTAACACACCTTGGATGGAAATGACAACAGGTATATCTATCTCATCTATAATGCAACCAAAAGGATTCTCAGTGCCATGTATATGAATAATATCAGGCTGTACCTCATTAATGATCTTTAAATATTCATTTTTAAATTCCTCATCTATTACCTCATTAGTAAATATAGACCAGTATTTATGAAATTTATTCTTATAAATTTTAATAGGATGATAGGTAGTATTTTTGTATTTAAAAGTAGTGTAGTTATAATAACTATTGTGAAAAGCTATATGTAGATCTACATGATTTTGTAGCTTTTCATCTAGAGCTTTTAGCCAGCCTCCCGTGCCTTTTAATTCTTTATTAAAATATTCTATAGCATTAGCTGGTGTGTTTGCAAACCAAAGTACGCGCATAATGGATTCATTTAATGTTTAAAATATATTTTGTTAATGTAATTAAAAAATTAGGTAAAAATTCATTATCATTTTCAGAAATAATAATCCTATCATATTTATAAAAAATTTATTCATGAGCGACTCTAATATTTTGTATAGAACCATAGTTCATCTCTCTTTTATTATGTTTACTACTTTGGAGCTTGATATTTCACCTAAATATTAACATATATATTCTGAAAGGAAATGTTAGTTATCCAAAGAACTCTCATTTTTTTGATTTTTAAAAAAACGCTGAACCTGTTTTGCTATATTCAGCAAACTTTTAGGGAAAATTAATTTTAACCAAAATTTTATTTTTCTCAATATGGAAATAGACGGAATTTCTATTAATGGGAAATACCGATCACTTAATTCTTTCATTGAATATCCCTTAATAAAATCATGCCAGAATTCATAATAATTATTTGGCTTAATTTGGGGAAGTTGCAGATTTCGATTCCCTCTAATTGCTGAACTTAAATCACTCTCTTCAAATTTTAAAATGTGTTTAACAAGATTAAATAATGCATTTCCTTTTTTATTATTAATTAAAATTAATGAAACCCCTTCCCGATATTTATAAAATTTAAGTTTGTTCGGAAAATACCCCCAGAAATCACCTAACATAATATCACCCACTCTATTGGTATTAGAATATTTACAATTATAACAAGCTTCTCGCAAAAAATAATTATTTACAAATCCTCGGAAAAAAAAAGATCTAAATATACTTTGCATTAAAACAGTACCATCATTAAATTCGTATCTCATTGACGCATAAAGTTGATCAGGTGTTTTATGTCTAAAACGCAGATTAACAAGTTTAACGCCATGTCTTCTTTCAACTTCTTCAATTTCTTTCCATAATACTTTAGATGACGGAACGCCATGACATACTAGATCAATCGTAAATAAATAATCATAATCTTTATTTAAATAATATTTCAATCCGGCAACTTGACAGGGTGTGCCTGAAAAAAGGACCAATCGTCCTTCATCAAGGAACGATTTAACATCTTTGTAAGAATTACCTATATTACTTTGTATATATTTGGAACCTTGGTATTTATATATTTCTTCAATTTTTTCACAGTATGAATGTTTGGCCCCATAATTCGATTTATCCCATTCAACTCCAAAAACTACACCTTTCTCTTTTAAAACATATTCAGCCAAAGCGACAAAAAGTCCTCCTGAAGTGCTGAATTTTCTATTTTTCCTTTTTTTTATCCATCCGGCATATACTTTTTGTTGATATTCAACCGGCTTTATTGGATGATTGGCTGGGCAATGCTTTATGCATTTTCCACAATCTGTACATAGATTTTTGTCTATTACAGGATACAGAAAACCTTGTTCCTTATCAGGGAGCATAGTAATTGCAGATTGAGGACATACAAGCCTACAAGTCTGACAACCTGTACAATTGTGAATAGGGCAAATTTCAGTCATTTGCAATTGTGCTTTCAAATAATTCTTTTAGATTATTATAATAATGTTCTTCAAAATATGGCTTTAAATTATAGTCGTAATCAGTATTTAGTATTTTCATGAGAATAGTATATGCTTCATCCAACGAATCAGCCCTAAAAGCATAATCATCGTATATGTTTTTGAACCAATTGAGACCGGTTATCACTTTATGGTCTGTAGTCTTAATGACTATTACAGGTGTATTAGCCGCCAGCGAGAAAATTGTGCCATGATAACGATCAGTAATTATCGCTTTATATTGTGAATAATCTTCGATGATGTTTTCAATAAAAAATCTAGGATTGGCTCTTAATTCTTTATATGAAACATGGATTTGTGTGTCTCCTATTGTCACTGGTTCGAAATCTTCTATTCTTTCTTTTAAAGAAAACAATTCTTCGTCAGAATAAAACTTTTCGCTATCATTTCTTCGGCATATCAATACACCTTTCCTTGCGTGTTGATAATTAAAATGACCGATCAAGGTTGTTACTATATCCGGGAAAGCCAAAACTTTAATATTTGGGAACATTTCAGTTGCCATTTCGTATGATATATTATCTCGAGCCAAAAAAAGCATATTGTGAGCTTTGTTATAACTTTTTGCTGTTCGTTGCTTATTCTTTTCATGTTTGAAAAAAATTGTTTGAGGCATCATTAAAATGTTTGCATTCGGTATGGCATCAATGACCATTCGATGCATAAGGTCATGAACGCCACCAAGATCTTGAGTTGTATAACCACTTTGAAAAACAATAATATCCTTTTTATTTAACAAACCTTTTAGTTTTTCAATAAATCCAAAGCGAGTGTCAACCACTACGGGCGCCTCAAATTCATAAATATCTGCATTAAGAAAATTCTCATATAGCCACTTACGGATACAATAATATTGTGCCATGTCTCCCAAATTTGAATGAGCTGTAATGCCTAAATAGAAAACCTTTTGTCTTTCCGTATGTGGAATAGTTGTCAAACGAACGGTTTCCTTCTTATTATACTGATACTCTCTGTATTTCTTGTAAACCTGAATTATTGGAGTATAAAATGGTCGTAATAAATTTTTTATTGAAGTAATAATTTTCATTTGTATATAATTTTTATTCAACAACATATTTAAGAATTTTTTTTTACATTCATTTACAGTGGGTATGTTTTTTAAATTATAGACACTTCACTATCAGGGCAGTAGTCTTTTTTATGGAGAAACCATCCATTCATAATTATTTTAACATAATCTCATCAAAACAATCTAGTTCTTATCGATTTAGTAAAATATCCACCTTAGGGAGAAATTGTTTTGCAGCTAAACTTTGAATGTAATCGCCAATATTAAATAAGCCATTGTATGCTTTATATTTAAGTAGTGCAAATTTATTAGTTTCAATTTGACTTGGATTCATCGTTTTTTGTTCTTTAATAAAGTGATAATGTACAATGGTAATAAAGTAATAATATGTTTGAGAGATAATTTTAAATATTTTTTTATTGATTTTTGGTATATATTATCGATTTCCCCTTCTTGACGAATTTGAAAATTGAAATATGGTTTAGTATCTATGATTAACCTGCTATAGATTGAATTTGGAATATATCCACAATTTACTCCGCTTCCATCATGACCATGATTTCTGACTAAAGAAGTAGTAGGACGTATACAAAGGGTTTTGTTCCTTATGTTTTCTAGAGAAACTATACTATCTCCATAAAGTTCAATACCTTCATAAGCACTTATTAACAGCCCCCAGATTCTATTAGGAGCCATTTTGTATAATTCTTTTATATTTTTTTTATCTTTTAAAAAAATCATTATGTCTTCTGGTGTATATATATTTTTTCTGTTTGTCTCATATCTATCACGCCAGATTCCATAACCCCAAGCTGTAAATGTTTTTGTATAAAAATAATTAACTTTATTAGAATTTTCTCTGGTGTTTAAAGGAAATAAATAAGCACAAATTGCATAAATTCTTTTGTTATTTTCAAAAATCATTAATCCTTTATTAATATAATCTAAAAAATTAGGAGCGAACTCATTATCATCCTCAGATAAAATAATCCTATCATATTTTTGAAAAACTTGTTCCCTAGCATCTCTAATATTTTGTGTAGCACCAAAATTTTTATCTCTTTGGATGATATTTAAAGATTTGAAGCCTGATATCTCATTAAGATATTCTTTAATTTTATTGTACCCCTCCCAATGTAAATCATTAGCAGGATAATCTAAAGCTATATAGAGGTCAGTTTTATCTGCATGAGTACATCTAGATAGAGACTCTACACAACGAAGGAAATGCTCATAGCGATTAAGAGTAGGTATTAAAACTGGGGCAAATTGTGTTATTTCCATCATTTACTTATTTTTAATTTAAGTTTTAAGATTTTTAATCCACTTTTTATCATATTTCTTTCTTTGTCCTCTAAACCTATAAAATATACTGCTATTACATAATATAATATGGAAAATATAACAGTAATTATAAATCTTGTAATACTTTCATTAAACAAAGGCACAATAAAAAATAAAGGTAATACAGCAAAAGTAACTAAACAAGCTCTATAATAGGATGTTTTCATTAAAAATTTAACATCAAAATTAATAATTTTCTTTAATAGAATGATATTTATAACAATATTAATAGCTGAAATAATGATATAAATAGTTATAGAATAATGTGGTGGATAGCCAAACTTGAAAAGTAAAAAAGTAATAGGTAAACCTAATAATAGTAGGGTACTATTAATTATCTGAAACCATTTAATTTTGCCTGAAGCCTGAATAACAGCTGGTATACCAGATTTTAATGAATCTAATAATGCATTGATAATCATTAATTTACAAAACAGAACTGTATATTTAGGTATTTCACCTATCCATAAATGAACTAAAAAATTAGTTTCTAACAAGATAGGTAGTGCAGGTAGAAACAATAATAAAAAAGAATATTTACTAATATATGCTGCTAAATTAAGGACTCTTTTATTATTACCTCCACTAAAATTTTTTGTAATCTGTGGTATAGCAGCCTCAGTTAGTCCTTGTGTAAATAAAATTAAAAAATTATTTATTTGATTAGCGATACTATAGGCTGCATTTAGTATTGTTCCAAAGAAATAATTTACTATAATAGGGGTCCCCGTATTTTTGCCCACACTGGCAGCAGCACCTATCATTATCCAACCAGAGTAACCTAACATTTCTTTATATTTAGGAACATCACGCTGTACTTTTATTTTGGTAAATAAAGGATATTTTTTAGTGCAATATATTATAAATAAAAAAGATGGTATCACGGTAGCTATTGCCATCAAAACTGAATAAAAGCGTAATTTATTACCTAAATAATATGCAAGTAAAATCACAAAAATTAATTTAACCACACTACGCAAAATTTCTATTATAGCTTTAACAGAAAATTTTTCTAATGCAGTAACCAATCCCTGAAAAGGAATACTAAAAATATTTATTACAGTGGCAAGTACAGAAAAACGAAATACAAAAATTGCATCCTGTAACTTATTCGGATCGATATTTAGATAATTACGAATGTACCATATTCCTAATGTCTCTGCCAACAATATAACAATTAAAATTAATGCAAGATGAATACTAAAGCTAATATTAAAAATTTTATTTACATTACCTTCTTTGCCTTTACCTAATTCATAAGCTATATAACGATAAGTAGTGGACACCATCACTGTATTGAGAAAGTTCATCATCACTACTATACTACCCACTACATTATATAGTCCATAGTCTGAGACACCTAAATTTCTAACTACAATACGTGTAGTGATTAAGCCTACTATAGTTACGACTATAAGGCGAAAATATAATAATAAACTGTTTTTTGCTAAAGTTTTGTTTTGAGACATGAGTATAGATTACAATAGCGTTTGTATTATTTGTAGGAATTTATTTTGGTATCAAAAAACCCTTTAATAGAGAAATATTATAAAAATTATTGTTTGTCATTATAATTAGCTATTAGTTTGTTAATAATTTGCTTTTCGTCTAATTGAATTATAGTATTATCAAATTTATTTTTTACAATTGAGTATGGTGCTATATCTTTTTTTATTATTGTATTTGCTCCGATCAAGCACATTTTACCAATCGTAATAGAGGGATATAGCATAGCTCTAACACCCAAAAAAGTTTGTTCACATATTTTTACATCTCCAGATATAACTGATGTAGCACCTATAAAGCAATGATTTTCTATTGTACTAAAATGTGCAATTAAAGCACCAGATTTTACAAAACAATTGTTTCCTATCATTACATTTGATTCAATAATAACATTATCTGAAATCCAACAATTTTCGCCAATTTTATTTGTACCTTGAAAAATAGCATTGGGAGAAATAATATTTGCAAAATTAAATCCTTTATTTTTTAATTTCAAGTAAAGATCTTTCCTATCTTGATTTAATCTATTCCATTGTACAGCAACAAATATTTTAAATTCTTCACCATTATTTTTTTTATTTTCAATTTCGTCAATAGTATAAACTGGGAGATTATAAAAAGATTCTGATTTTTTATATTCTTTATCAACTGCAAAACCAATAATATTGAATAATTTATAAGTATTTACAATATCATAAATACTTATTGCTGTAGTGCTAGTACCTATTATTATTAAATTTTTCATCTGTATATAATTTTTTAAATTGTTAATATTCAATGTGAAATTTCAGAAATATATTCATTTATAGTGTTTATGATATTTAAAATTTTATGGTTATTTATATTAACTCATAATTGTCCAACATTTTATTTATTTCATCTACAGAATTAAACATCATTACATCTATAATAGAAAGATTTGGAATAAATTCATTATTAAATTGCTTATACCTAATGTCTAAAGTTTTTAAAAAAAATAACTCTAACCCATTTTTTTTAAAATCTTCTTTGTTATATAATTCTATACCTCCGATTGGATTTATATATATATTGGCATTTTCTTTTTTACATATTTCCAATATACGAACTACTTTGGTATCAATTGGCTTATTAATGCTTTTATTATAATCGCAAAGATAATTTTCAATATCTTGATATTTTTGGGTATTTGATTGTATAAAAGTTTTTATTTCAAGATATTTACATAATTCCTTTATTGAATTAATATTAAATTCAGATAATAAATTTGTATTAAAATTTATAATTATATTTAATATTGGGAATATTTCATTAAAAAACGGAGCTTTTTTATAATTATATTCTAAAATTTTTAATAATTTTTTTCTCCAATTATCGCTATTATCGATTTCTATTTCCCTGATTTTTAAAAATGAACTTTTATGTTTTAAAGGCACTGTAATGAGAGACTTATAAGAATGATTCATTAATATTTGATTACGATTAATCCAACCCCTTTTTATAAAATTAACATCATCATAAACAATAAATTTATCAACAGCATTTATTAATTGAAAATACCCAATATACGGGAAGAAATATGGTTGCATAATAGCAAGTTTCATTTTCTTATAATATTTGAAATTTTTTCCACATCATTTAAATTTATAGGGTTAGGCGTTTAAGTAATAACTAAATAATTATTGTGAATATATAAGCAAAGTTAGATTTTATAGGAGTTCAATTTGATTTGTTTTAAAGTATTTCTTATAAAATTCTTTCTTTTTTGGTGGCTGAGTAGAGCGAAGCTCATATCGAAGCCATAAAAAGAAAGAATGAAAGAAAAATCCCCGCTGGAGGAATGATTTGATAAAACTACGCAATCACCCATTGGGGTTTACAAACTCGCTCATTTCGTTCGCTCAAACAGTGTAAACCCTTTTACCTTACGCTGCTTGCTTGTTTTATAGCAAATCATTTCCCAATGCGGTTTTAATTCGAGTAAAGAATTAATATTGGTGTATTCCATTATTACAAAAATTTTTAGCAAAATTTATTATCTAAACGCCTATTTCAAAAATATTTTATTTATTATCATTTTATTATTTCCCAGTATCCACCTTTGTTTCCACCAATACGTCTAATTTTACCTTTATTTTTAAGTGATTCAATATCTCGCGCAATTGTTCTTCTTGTTACATTAAGCATCTGAGCCAATTTAGTTGTTGTAATATATTTATTAGTGAGAATTAAATTTAAAATAGATTGTTCACGATTATCTGTGACATTTTTGGTGACATTATCTGTGACATTTTCGGTGACATCGAGGACATTTGATTCAAAAGTTACCCAAAAAGCATCGGTGAAATCAAAGAACACCTTATTTTTATTTGAAGTACAAGCATCGGTTATCCTTTTTATTCCTGTTCCTGCTTTTTCCATATAATCTGTTCTAGCTAATAAATCTACAAGTAATCTATTGCGTGCTTCACTTCTTTTACCAAATTCAGTTTCAGGGAAGAGTAATTCACCCTTATTAATAATGATAATGCTACTTTTATGCTTTTCAATAGCAATGGTGTCACCAAGAAAATAGTCAAAATGAATGATAGCATTTACAATTGCTTCACGATATGCTTCAATTGGATATTCGGGGAATTCTTCCCTTTTGATGTCCTTAATTTCATATTTAACAGGTACACGTTCTTTAAGATAGTTAACGGCGTATTCTATGTTGCCGATTATTCCGCGGTCAATTTCTTTTTTATCTAAAATTTCAAGACGCTGATCGTCATTAAAATGAACGCACCTTATTCTGGAGCTGATGATATATTTATAAGGATCTTTTGCGAAATATAGAACACCAGCATTAGTCATACCCTCATTAGTAAGCACACGCAAATTTTTTAGTATATCTTTCTGCGATAGATTATTTGAAATGTGAGCAAGTTTTATATAATAATCTAATTTCTCATTATCAAAATCTTTCCAATTAAAATTTGCACAAATCTGCTCATCATATCGTATCTTACCAGATTTGATAGCTATAGCCAGAATTTCATCTCTATTCATTTTTTGTGAATTAGCTCCCATTCTGATAAAAAAACCGGAAGAGCAAGCATAAGGCTTATTCGCACCTTCCTTAATTTCAATAGTTAACACATTATCTATTTTTGTAATCAAAATAGCAATAGGAGGGTCGCAGTTCCTTGCTAAATCCTGAATTTGTGATTTTAATTTGTTTGTTACCTCTATTCCTTTTATTTTGCCATTATCGGTAACCCCTAAATAAATAACACCACCTGATGCATTGGCAAATGCAACCATTTCTCTTTGTAGACTTTTGTCAAAGGATTCCTTAAACTCTATAAACTGTCCTTCACCCAGTTCTAAATCATTATGCAGGTTGCACTGGTATTTCATTTAATATATATCCTTTTTAATAATTTTAGTAATAAAAATAATATTTTCTATTTCTAGCTCTGGATATATCGGTAAACAAATCACCTCATCAGCAATTTTTTTTGCTACAGGGATATTTTCTGGTTTAGCACTGTCTAAACTTCTATAAGGTGAGAAGTGAGTAATCAAAGGATAAAAATATCTGCGGCTATAGATATTATTGGCTTTCAATTTTTCGTATAGTTCATCACGAGTCATACCATATTCTTTTTCATCCACAAAGATAGGGGAATAAGCATAATTAGATTTTGTATCTGATGGCTCTGATAGTAGATGTATTCCTTTCACATCTATTAATTCTTTTCTATAAATATTAGCTATTGACTTCCTTTTATCAAGGTACTCATCAAGTTTTTTTAGTTGCAGCAATCCCAGAGCAGCCTGAAATTCATTCATTTTAGCATTGATACCTGGGGCCACAACCGTAGTTTCACCAGCAAAGCCGAAATTTTTTAAATAATCTATGCGTTTTTTAGTATTTTCGTCATGGCAGATAATAGCGCCTCCTTCGAAGGTATTAAAAACTTTAGTCGCATGAAAACTAAGAATAGATAAGTCACCGTAATTACAAATACTTTGCTCTTTATATTTTACACCAAAACAGTGAGCAGCATCATAGATTATTTTTAGACCATAGGTATCTGCTATTTGCTGTATTTGTTCAATTTTACAAGGGTTACCATATACATGTACAGGTAATAT
>Ga0209606_1001814_pt1 | contig 25420 bp, 12 predicted proteins | sample AD_UKC057_MetaG_FD_184412 | JGI IMG/M metagenome (GOLD analysis project Ga0209606, IMG submission 184412) | Active sludge microbial communities of municipal wastewater-treating anaerobic digesters from USA - AD_UKC057_MetaG (SPAdes) (version 2) | ecosystem: Engineered > Bioreactor > Anaerobic >...
GCCCAATGTGGTAGCATACGCCTCTCGGAAGGAGTGTTATCATGCGGATTTCGGTAATCGGAACGGGATACGTCGGCTTGGTCGTGGGCACCTGTCTCGCCGACACGGGGCATCGCGTGACCTGCGCCGATATCGACGCGGCCCGGATCGAACAGCTCCAGAAGGGGGAGATGCCTATCTACGAGCCCGGTCTCGAAGAACTCCTCACCCGCAATATTGAAGAGGAACGCCTGCGGTTCACCACCACTATCGAGGAGGCCATCGCCGATTGCCTGCTCGTCTTCCTCTGTGTGGGCACGCCGTCTCTCGAAAACGGCGAGCACGATGTTTCCGCCGTGATGGATGCCGCCGAACACATCGCACGGACCATGGACGGCTACCGCATCATTGTGAACAAAAGCACCGGCCCCGTCGGCGCCACGGCCCGCCTTGCCAAGCGCATGAAAGAACTCACCAGCCAGGAGTTCGACGTCGTCGTCAACCCGGAGTTCATGAAAGAAGGCGCCGCGGTAGACGACTTCATGCGGCCCGACCGCATCGTGATTGGATGCGAAGACGTCCGCGTACAGGAAATCATGCGCGAGCTCTATGCCCCCTTCCTGCGGACCGGGAAACCGTTCCTTGTGATGGATCTCGCCAGCGCGGAGATGAGCAAGCTCGCCGTAAACGCCATGATTGCCTCCCGCATCTCCGTCATGAACGAGTTTGCCACCTTCTGCGAGGCATCCGGCGCCGACGTGTCCCACGTGCGCGAGGCCGTCGCAGCCGACGGGCGCATCGGCCCCGCCTACCTGTTCCCAGGATTGGGGTACGGCGGCTCCTGCCTGCCCAAGGACGTCCTCGCCTGCGCCGCCTGGGCCGAAAAACAGGGTCTCGACGCGTTCATGCTGAAAGCGTGCGCGGCAGTAAACGACGGAATGTTGCGCCGTTTTACCGGCCGCGTCCTCTTATTCTACGGCGATGCAATCGCGCAGAAACGCCTCGCCGTGTGGGGCGCAACCTTCAAACCGAGGACCGACGACCTCCGCGGAGCACCCGCGCTCCGGGTCATCGACGCCCTCCTCGGCGCCGGCGCCGCAATCCATGCCTACGACCCCGTCGCAGGCAAGAAACTCGCGGCCCTGTATGGCGACCGTATCCAGGTGGCCAACAAGAGCTACGACGCACTCGCGGAAGTCGACGGCCTCATCATCTGCACCGAATGGAACGAGTTCCGCCGCCCCGATTTTGACCACATGGCCGAACTCATGCGCGGCCGCGTCATCTTCGACGGCCGCAACCTCTATACCCCCTCCATTCTCAAACGCAACGGCTTCCAGTACTTCAGTGTCGGGAGGGTGTAAACCGAGCTGCGGCGCCGGGAAATAAAACAGGCCGGTCGAAGCGCCAACGGCGCGCTATATACCAGCCCAGCCTGAAGGGCTGGGACACGGCACAACACGGAGGTTGAAGGGCTGAAGGCCCGACACATGCGCGATCCGGCCTCATTTTGAGAATTGAATGCCTCCTGTACCGCGCTCCTTATTCGCCCTTCCATTCACACCCTTTACACCCTTCACACCTGCCATGCGAATCGGCATCAATGACGGCCGGAAAGAGACAAAAATCCACCCATCGTAGGCACTCTCATCCGTTAATAGCCGTCGTTCTTGCGGGGACAGCGCTGTGGCGCGGTCTTTTCCCCAGTCATGCAAGATGCGACGGTTACTCTTCATGGCATTACTATACAAGAACTGAATGGCTCCCAGCCGCGCCAGCCTTTTGCATACTCCCCCGCCGCGTGATAGTATTACGGCTTCCTGGGCACGGTGCGCGTGTCCAAGGTCCAGGAATCCTTAACGTTAGGGGGAGCACAGCATGTCCAAGTATAAGATTGCACTCATGGGTGGCGACGGCACGGGCCCCGAGGTGATGGCGGAAGCAGTGAAAGTCGTTCGAGCGGCCGCCGCGCGCTGCAACATCACCCTGGAAACCACCACCTACGACTTCGGCGGCAACCGCTACCTCGCTACCGGTGAAATTCTTCCGGATTCCGCGTTGGATGAATTCCGCAAACACGACGCGATCCTGCTCGGGGCCATCGGCCATCCGGATGTAAAACCCGGCATTCTTGAAAAAGGCATTCTTCTGCGGACCCGTTTCGAACTCGATCAGTACATTAACCTGCGCCCGGTCAAGCTGTATCCGAATGTTGAAACTCCTATCAAGAACAAGGGTCCCGAGGACATCGATTTCGTGGTCGTGCGCGAGAATTCCGCCGGACTGTACACGGGTTTCGGCGGTGTCCAGAAGAAAAACACGCCGCACGAGGTAGCCGAACAGTGCATGGTCTATACGCGATTCGAAGTGGACCGCTGCCTCAAATTCGCCTTCGACCTCGCACGCAAACGAAACAAGACGAACACGCTCACCCTTTGCGGCAAGACAAACGTGCTCACCTTCGTCTACGACCTGTGGGAACGCGCATTCCACGCCATGGGCGCCGCCGACTACCCCGACATCAAACGCGAGTACGCTCACGTGGATGCCATCACGATGTGGATGGTGAAGAACCCCGAATGGTTCGACGTCATCGTAACCGGAAACATGTTCGGAGACATCATCACGGACCTTGGCGCCATGGTCCAGGGCGGCATGGGAATCGCCGCGGGGGGCAACATCAACCCCGAGGGCGTGTCGATGTTCGAACCCATTGGCGGCAGCGCCCCAAAATACACCGGCCTCAACGTCATCAACCCGCTCGCGTGCATTTTCGCGGGCCACATGATGCTTGACTACCTCGGCGAACAGGAAGCCGCCGATCTAATCGAGAAAGCCTGCATCGGCTTCCTGAAAAGCGGCAAACTGCCCGGCATGTCGGCCAAGGAAATCAAAGAAAGCGGAATGTCAACCACCAAAATCGGTGATGACATCGCAAACCGGGTCGCCACGCTCTGACCCAACGTGGTGGGGCTTTTGTGAACGCCGCTCCTGGAACGCTTTTGCCAGGAGCGGCCCTCTCTTGTGCTCAGGCCGCCGGTTTCACTGGGAGCGCTTCACGTATTGAGACAGGCTCGCATCCGCTGGTGACGGCGGCGCCCGCGGCGTCTTATCCCATCTGCAAGAGCTTTACGATGGCCCGGGCAATGGCGTCACGACGCGCTTCGAGCGGCGCCGGATCCTTGGTGAACTCGGTCAGGCTTTTCGAAATATTGTCGGGGATCTCAAGCAGTCCTTCGTAGACGCTCCGCTCAGTGACCGGAATCTGCTCGCGACGCGAAGCGAACAACTTCGCGAGGATGACGAAATACTCGTAGTCCTCGACCCCGTCGCGCAGCATCTCCCAACGAATACTGTCCACGGGCCCCTCGAGCACCGGCTCCGGCGGGTTGCCGCCTGCCGCCGCCTCGGGCGGGTAGATGAACCGCCCGTCACCGTTGCCCCAGGGATGCCTCGTGCCGGCCGGCGTACTGTACCCCGACACCCAGCCCATCGGATCCTCGTACGGATTCTGGAGGCTGTCCGGATACGCCACGTCGCTCGTCCAGTAGTTGCTCTGCCACACAAGGATGCCCTGGACCTTGTTCTCCCACGTCTGCCACAGCCATACCCGAAGCTCAGTCGCGGGATGATCGATAAACAGGGTCGCATACGGCGCCTTCGGTCCGGTGCAGACATACCACCAGAACATATCGCCGGATGCGCGCCGTTCTTCCGCGACATCGTAGTTATACGCAGGCGTCAGCGGACACCAGATGTTGGGTCCGCCGATCAGTTCGGGCTCGACCTGCTCGGTCAGCATGCGGTTGATGTCCGGCGCGTTCTCCTTGAGCTTCCGAAAACCGTTCATCACGAATTCGTAGTCCTTCGGATCCGGTTCGTCGAACCAGTAAACATAGGATTCGCCGAGCCAGCCCTTTTCGCGCAGATGTTCCTGAAGCCCCTGGAGATATGCCCGGAAGACGTGCTGGTACTGGGGCGTATCCTCGGCGTACCCGAGAAGCGAGGGCTCGCTGCGCGAATGGAAGGTGCCGCCGCCCAGCCCCATCACCGGAAGTTGAAACGAGTTAAAACCGAGTTCGTCAATGGCGTGCGCCATGGCGGCGTCCCAGCCCGCCCAATCGAAGACGGGCTGGATTTGGTCCGGCACCGTTTCATCAAGGTCCCCGCCTTCGGCAAGTGCCTGCCCTGTGCCCGCATCCTCAATGACGATATCGTCGTACCACATCGACCCGGTCGTGTCGCCGGCATCGGCCCACGTTGTCGGATATGCCGCGAAAGCAACGGTTCGAGCGCCTTCTGGAAACTCCGTGATCACGCGCTCAAATTCCTGCCACGTGCCGTCCCCGCCAATGACGATGTCCCGGTTCCTGCCGGACATCCACGCGCCGCCCGCGTCAAAATGCCGTAACGATACCAGGAATTGCTGGCCCGGCTGGTTCGTCTTGTACCAGAAGCGCAGGCGCAAGCCTTTTTCGGGTATCGCCATCGGGTCCGCATAGCTCATCGATACGTTCAGGTTCGCGTGGGGATCGTCCAGATAGCGAGAGGCGTTCCCGGCATGTTTCGTCTCGGTATCGGGACTCCCCCCCTGCCACTTCGGCAAACCGGCCCAACTCACGCCGATATCGTCCATCGGCGTGGGGTCATAGGGGCTGATGCGGTGCTCGCTGAAATTGGCCAGATACTTGTCCATCACCGCACGCTGCTGCTCAGGCTGTGTCAGCTTCTGATAGTTGAACACAAGGCCGGGGGAGAAGCCGAACGCCGAGACGCAAGTCATGCGCTCCGGAAGCGCAAAATCGTACACCTCGACGTGCAGCGGCGTCTCTGTATCCAAACCATCCGCCTGTATTCGAAGCGTGCCGCGATAGACGCCCGCTGGAATGCTTTCAGGGGTCTTCACCCGGACCCACATAGGCTGGTTCTCGCCCGCCGCCACCTCTATGGGGCCCCGCAAAGGCGGCAAGGGATCGGGCCACGGCGCGGCCACGCCCGTCTCGTCAGTCGGGGTCTGGACATCGACGTAGCGCACACGAAGCACCTCGACGGCCGATGCCGGAAGCTTGGCGCCTCCCGGCCCCTCGAGCTCGCTGGGCGTCACCGTCAGCCCCTTTACCGTTTGTTGAGGGGAGATTACCAGCTGAACAGCCTCGGTTTCGTTCCGCGCAAGGCGCACTTCCACCGCCTCGGCCTGCCTCGAAGGCGCCGGGCGAGTCCTGGCGATCCTCCAACCCGAAGAGGCGCGCCACAGCGTCACAGTGTCCGTCGAACCAGGCACGCGCTCCCCGTACCCCGTCTCGAACAAATGCGGGACGTAGAGGTCTGCGCGAAATGCAAACGCCACCCCGGGTCCGAGCGAGCATTCGAGCACAAACGCCCCCGAACCGGGAAGCTCATAAGGGATTTCGAGCGTGCTGGCCCCCGCCGGAATCTGCACTGCCGGACTGTCCAGAATGACCTTCCCGCCTTCGCCGATAACCGTAACCGAGGGCCTGGCGGCGACAGGGCCGCCCCTGCCGTTCTCGATCCTCAGACGAATGGTATTGTCTCCCCCGGGCATGGCGTCCCCGATGCTCTCGATAGCTGCCTTGACCTTCGCATCGGCCGCCGTAACAGCTACGAACGTGGTCTCGCCCCGTAACGTGACCGGCGCCCCGTCAAGCGTGGCCCGGCAGGTGTACGTGTTCAAGGTGAACGAACAGGGCCCCGAATTCCCGCCCGCCGCGTCTTGGACCATCCCCCGCAGACGGACATAGATTTCCCCGGCCGGAAACAAGGCATCCGGAATCGGAAACGTTGCGGCGCCGTCGGCGAAAGCCTCTCCGAACTGGTGCCAGGCCTGTCCATCCCGCGAGGCTTCGGCCACCAGCCGCCCCCCCGCATAGTACGAAATAGAGACTTCAATCCCGGCTTTGGTCTGGTTCCGGCCCGCGACATGGTGCCGATAAACGAGTTCGCTGCCCGAGCCAAAACTCCAGCGATTGGTGTTGAAATGGCACTGATGGCGAATGAGCGGACGCGACTGATTGCGCGAAACGGAGTAGTGCGGCGCGGCAAACTCGTAAACGTTGCCATCGATGCGCTCCCCTTCGCCCAGGCAAATCCCGTCCTTCTCCGCATAGAGCGGTTGTGCGGCGGAGACGGACACGTTGTCGAACGCCATGGCCCCGCCCACCTGCCATTGGCCAAACCGGAGCCATCCCGCACCGGGTTCCATCGTCGCGGGCGTAAAGAAAACCGAGCTATACGACGCCCAGTCCTCTGTCAGCGAGCCAAGGTCACGGTTGCAGAAATGCGGGCCGCTGATGGCCGTCCCAGTGTCTCCGCCCCAGCTTCGCGCATCAAACGTGACGACATAAACGGAGGACGGCTCGAGAGAAAGCGGCGCTGACTGCCAATAGTTGGTGTCGTTGCCCGTTCCCGTAACCTGTATCGCGCGAGAACCCTCGGACGCTTCGCCTTCCAGCCACGTGCCCGAGCCTCCCGAGAGCGCCCAACCCTCGGGCCCGTCCTGTCCCTGCTCGAAGGAAGCATTGGGTACCTCGATGACTTGGGCAAAACACACCGTGGACACAGCTATGGCCATTGTCAACACGGTCGAACGGATCATTCCACACGGCTTTCTCATCAACACACCCTCCGCGATGATGGAATTCGGTTTAACCTGGCGCACAGTGCATTCTATCAAGCAAGCCAATGGATTTCCTCATGCATCAGTGGACACGGAATCTATTCAGCAATCCCCAGACCGCTCTTGCGGGCCCGGCACCCTCGCCGGTCAGCCCCAGGCCACGTTATCTCTTGGCTCACTCTTCTGTCTGCTTGGCCAACCCTCCCCTTCTCACTCTTCACACATTCACACCCTTCAAACCCCGCCCCCCCTTCCCATCGCCGCTTGCTTGCTCCACACGCAGCAGCTACCATTGTTCCCAACGAACAGGAGGAGACAAGCGATGTTTGCTGCGTTTTTGACCTTAGGCGCTTTCTGTACATCAGGCGCGGCCGAGACGCCGCAGACCGCCGAGGCGGGGCAATCCATGCACGATGCGTACACCATTGCGGCGTACTACTTTCCGAACTACCATCCCGATGCGCGGAACGCGAAACAGCACGGCGAGGGATGGACCGAGTGGGAATTGGTGAAACAGGCCAAACCGCGATTCAACGGTCATCACCAGCCAAACATCCCGCTCTGGGGATACACGGACGAGTCAAATCCCGCGGATATGGCCCGGAAAATCGCAGCTGCCGCTGATCACGGCATTGACGCCTTCATTTTCGACTGGTATTGGTTCGATGACGGCCCCTTCCTGCAGCGGGGTCTCGAGGACGGCTTCATGAAAGCCCCGAACCGCGAGCGCCTCAAGTTCGCCCTGATGTGGGCCAACCACAACTGGCTCGACATTCACCCCGCACGGCTCGAAAAGCAAAGTGAACTGCTCTACCCGGGAACGGTTACCCCCGAGACCTTCGACAAGATGACGGACTACATCATCGAGACCTACTTCAAACATCCCAGCCACTGGCTCATCAACGGCCAACCGTACTTTTCGGTCTACGAATTGCACACCCTCATCCAGAGTTTTGGAACGCTTGACGCCACACGAGAGGCACTCGAACGGTTTCGGGAAAAGACCAAGGCGGCGGGGTTCCCCGGCCTGCACCTGAACGCCGTGACCTTCGGCGTACGCATCCTGCCCGGCGAAACGGCGGTTTCCGAACCCGAAGAGCTGGTTTCCCTTTTGGGCTTCAACAGCGTCACCTCGTACGTCTGGATCCACCACGTCGCCTTGCCCGAGTTTCCGCAGACGCCCTATGATTATGTGCGCGACAAATACATTGACCACTGGAAACAGGCCGCGCCCAGATACAACGTGCCCTATTTCCCCAATGTGACAATGGGATGGGATTCTTCGCCCCGCTGTCATTCCGACGACGCATTCAAGAATACCGGGTATCCCTTCATGGCAACGATCTCGAACAACACGCCCGAAGCCTTCGAGGGCGGCCTGCGCGCCGTGAAGGCGCTCGCGGATACCTTGCCCCCGGGCCCGCGCATCATCACCGTCAACTGCTGGAACGAGTGGACGGAAGGCAGCTACCTCGAACCCGATACCCGCAACGGCCTGGCCTACCTCGAAGCAGTTCAACGGGTCTTCGTAAACGAAAAACAGGCGCGGCCCTGAGCTACCGGGTTTGTCCCGAAGGCGGTACTTTTATGCCGGGTCCCGGCTTCGGATAATCTCTCACGTGGATGGGAATAGCTATCCGCTCCATGCCCGGGATATCGGTCAGAATAACCACCTCTTTACCTTCAAGCGCCCGGTCGACAGGCACATTGCTGAGCTTCACAAGAAGCCGGTTGCCAGGACGCGGGATGATTTCCGCCTGGATGCTCTGCACGGGCGTCTCCACGCCTTTCACGGCAAACTCACGCACGCTCCCTGGCATCACGTTCAAGAAGATCGCCGCCGGTTCCTGCTGGCCGGTTCCCTTGTCGTAGACAACCACTTCCTGGGGAACGACCTCAACTTTGTCGACAACACGCAGCGCTACCGGGATGTCAAATTGCGGATACTCCTGATTGTCCGTAGTTACATGGATTGTCACCGGGTGGGGACCCTTGGGCAGAGGCGGTTTGGTCCGCGCAAGAAGCGTATGCTTCATTCCATCCTCCGATGTTTCCAGGCTGACCTCGACATATTGGCTGTCAGAGCGGACGTCCGTAATCTTGAACTTTGCGGACTCCGCGAGCGATTGGATAGTCACGGTACCCTCGGCCGGAGCATCCATCCCTGAATAGCCCAGATTCAGGGTGCTGGGAGCTACTCGAACGCGCTCGATCGCCTTTCCCTGCATGGTAAGGCGCGTCTTGGTTTGAGAACCGCCAGTTGATGAAAGCACGTAGACCTGCTTCTGGAACGTCCCCTTGCGTCCTTTGAGCGTGACTTCCACCTCGAGCGGGCAGGTCTCGGCGGGGGCCAGGGTCTTTGCGTCCAGTTTGGCAGCGGTGCATCCGCAGGTAGTCATTACGCGGTCAATGGTGATCGGGGTGTTCCCCGAATTGCGCAACTGGAAGGTATGCTTCACCTTAGCAAGGTTGTCGCGCTCTCCGAAGTCGTACACGGGCTGGTCGCAAACAAGAGGCCCCACAGGCTCTTCTTGGTCCGTCAGCTCCGTTTGAGCTGTTGCAGGTGCTTGGGGCGCAGGCTGTTCCACGGCGCCGCCAGCGACACAAAAGACGGCCGAAAAGAGCAGGCACATCGTGACAAAACCTGAGAGCTTGCATATCGGACGAAAATCGTGTTTCATTGAGAAACCTCCGCTGCTCCGGATGGGGCTGTTTTTTGAGTAATAATACCCGTGCGAGGGTAGATTCGTCATCAGAAAGTGAATCTGGGCATCGACAAAGGTATATTCTTATAATCCAGGCGCATGCGAAATGTCCACCAAATAAGGGAAGTCTCGACCCTCTCCTTCAACGAACGCGTCCTGCAGGAGGCCGAGGACCGGCGCAATCCCCCTATGGAGCGGCTGAAGTTTCTTGGCATCTTCTCCTCGAACATGGATGAGTTCTTCAAGGTGCGCGTTGCCAGCGTGCAACGGCGTATCGAACTGGGACACAGCGGGATGCAGGACGTTCTCGAGGTGCTCGCCCACAAAGCGCGAGAGCTGGACGAGCGCTTCCGCGCCGCGTATGCAGACATCACCTCGACCCTGGCCGTCGAGGGTATCAAGATCTTCAATGAACAAGACATAGAGCACTCCGCAAAGGAATTAGGGCCCTGGCTGAATGACTACTTTCGCGAGAACGTGTTGCCAAGCCTCGTGCCGATCATCATTCGCAAGGAACTGCCGTTCCCTCAGCTGATAGACGGCGCCCTCTATTTCGGAGTCAAGATGTGGGGCGAACCCATACGCTACGCCATACTTGAAATACCGGCCGAGCTGCCCCGCTTCGTCGAGCTCCCCAACGGCGCAATCATGTATGTAGACGACCTCATCCGGCATTCGCTGAGCGACATCTTCTACATTTTCGATTATGAACGCATCGGCGCCTACGAGTTCAAAATCTCGCGCGATGCCCAACTGGATATGGATAACGACTTCTCCGAAGGTCATGTGCGCAAAATGGAGCGCGTACTGAAGCAGCGTAAGGGCGGGCGGCCCACGCGCCTGGTGCACGATGCAACAATGCCGATGGGATTGCTGCAGCTCTTACGCGAAAAACTCAAGATTACCAAGTACGACACGCTCATCGCAGGCGCCAGATATCACAACATGAAAGACCTCATGGGGTTTCCAAACCGGCGCGCGGATTTGTCCTTCGAGGAAATGGAGCCCGCGCCGCACCCTGTCCTCGACCGCGGCCGGCGCTCCATGGTGGACGTAATCCAGGAGCAGGACCTGTTGCTCACATATCCCTATCAGTCGTTCGACAACGTGATTCGATTGTTGCGTGAGGCCGCTATCGACCCCGACGTCGAAGAAATCAAGATGACCCTCTATCGCGTGGCGCGCCAGTCTCAGGTCGTCAACGCACTGATCAACGCCGCGCGCAACGGCAAGAAAGTCTTTGCTTCCATAGAGTTGCAGGCCCGTTTCGACGAGAAGAACAACATCAGGATTTCGGAGGTTTTAACGGAAGCGGGGGCGACCGTGGTATATGGCGTTCCGCCGATGAAGGTGCACTGCAAGCTGCTGCTGATCAAACGAAAGAAAGATTGGCTCGCCGGACTGTCCACCGGCAACTTTCATGAAGCGACCGGGAAGCTGTACGTCGACAGCACCTTGCTCACGTCGGACAAGAGTCTGGCCGAAGAAGCCGAAAGGGTGTTCGACTATCTCGACAACGCATCCAAGATGCGCGCGGTTACAGCACCCAGGTTCAAGCACCTGCTGGTGTCGCCCTTCAATGCCAGGAAAGCCATCTTGAAACTGATTAACCGGGAATTGAAAAAGGGGGAACACGGCTACATCTTACTGAAAGTCAACCATTTAACAGATGACAAGATCATCGGAAAACTGCGCGAAGCCGCGGATGCCGGTGTCAAGATGGACCTTGTCGTACGTACAACGTATGCGATGCTTCCTCATCCGAATATTCGTGCGATATCGATCCTCGACCGTTTCTTGGAGCATCAGCGTATTTACATATTCGGCAGGGGCGAAGACCTGACCGTTTACATGAGTTCGGCCGATTTGATGGAGCGCAATCTCGATTGGCGCGTCGAGGTGGCATTTCCCCTCTACGACGCGCGTCTGCAGCAGGAGGCGCTGCGTATCTGCGAAATCCAAGTCAACGATTCTTTCAAAGCGCGCATCCTCGATGAGATCCAGTCCAACCAGTATGTAAGCAACGGGAATGACGGCCTGCGCGCGCAGTACGAAACGCATGCTTACTACCGGCGCTTAGGCGTCGAGACGCCCCGGTTAACCGCGGCGGAAGGCATTTGAAACGGACAACGAAAGGCTGTGCCGTCACAACGTCTTGCGTACGTTTGCGGACGGCGGCTTCTTGTATTGCGCCTCGCATTTCGTTCAGGATTGTCGTTCACTCGACGAACTGACGTTCGCATATGATGCGGTGTGCCGTCCGGTTCGAGAACCGTACGGGGCCCGCTGGTAACTGGGTGATGCGGCTGCACAGCCGGCGGAACCCGTGGCTCTGGACTCTTCAGGAGGGTGTACGTCATGATCTTGGCCATTCTAAGCGCTGTGTTGCTGCACGCCGTCGAGCTTCCCGCGGGTAGCGCGCCCGAGCCGGTGGTGTTCGACCATTTCCCGAGCAGGCTTCACGCCTGCGTATGGCGCAACTGGACGCTTGTGCCGATGGAAACGCTTGCGAAGGCAACCGGTGCGGAAACCGCGGAACTCCTCGATATGGGCAGGGCAATGGGTCTCGAGGGGCCGCCGGAAATCACGTACGATCAGCAGCGCCGGTCCTATATCACGGTGATCCGCCGGAACTGGCATCTTATGCCCTACGAGCAACTGCTCGAGCTGCTCGGGTGGACCAGTGAGGAAATGGCGTATACCCTGCGCGAAGACGATTTCCTTTTCATCAAACTCGGCAGTCTGAAACCCAAATGCGAACCGGTCCGGTATGAAGAGCGCACGCCGCAGGTTCGCGAGGCCGAAGCCCGCATCGCCGGGTGGGTAAAAGAGGCATTCCCGGAAGGTGCCGGCATCCCGGAAGAACCGTTGTTCGCATTCGTGGAACGCCTCTCCCAAATGCCCCAAAAACGGCGTGAGACGCCCCGCGAGAGCCAGTTCAACCCGCGCTACGGACCGTCCTATTTCGCCCTTTACGGCGACCCCCTGTTGGAGGACGACCCGGAGAAAGGCTCCTTCCCGAACGGTTACCTCGCACGTCTGGCGGATTCCGGAGTGAACGGCGTCTGGATGCAGGCCGTGCTATACAAGCTGACGCCCTTTCCCTGGGATGAATCGTTGAGTGAACACTATGAGAGGCGCCTCGAGAACTTGAGGGCACTGGTAGCCCGCGCAAAAACGCAGGGTATCGGCATCTATCTCTATCTGAACGAACCCCGAGCCATGCCCGTGGCGTTTTTCGAAGAACATCCGGATATGAAAGGCGTGGTCGAGGGGGACTACGCGGCCATGTGCACGAGCGCCGGCGAAGTCCGCGACTACATCCGGGGGGCGGTGGAACGCATCGCCCGCGAGGTGCCCGATCTGGGCGGATTCTTCACCATCTCGGCGTCCGAGAATCTCACGAATTGTTGGTCTCACCACCAAGGGCAGAATTGCCCCCGTTGCGGCAAGCGCGCGCCGGAAGAGGTGATCGCGGAATTGCATGCGACCATCCGTGAAGGCATCCAGCGCAGCGGGTCTAACATCCAGCTCATCGCATGGGATTGGGGCTGGCAAGACCCGTGGGTCGAGGGTATCGTGCAACGGCTTCCTCAGGACGTCGCGCTCATGAGCGTGAGCGAATGGAGCATACCAGTGAAGCGCGGGGGCGTCGATAGTATCGTGGCCGAGTATTCGATTTCGACGATCGGGCCCGGACCGCGGGCCACCCGCCACTGGGGATTCGCGAAAGCGCACGGCCTGAAAACCCTGGCAAAAATCCAGACCAACAACACGTGGGAGTTGTCGCCGGTGCCGTACATTCCAGCGGTGGCGAACGTCGCACAGCACGGCGCCAACCTGCGGGAAACCGGCGTGGACGGCCTGATGCTCAGCTGGACACTCGGAGGATTCCCCTCGCCGAACCTCGAGGTAATCGCCGAATTGGGCGCTGACCGTAACCTGAGCGTGGACGGCGCGCTGCTGAAAGTGGCGCGCAATCGGGCGGGCGAGGTCCTCGCCCCCACGCTGGTCGAGGCATGGAAGGCCTTCAGCGTTGCGTTCGGCGAATATCCATACAACGGCGGTCTGGTATACAGCGCACCCGTGCAGATGGGCCCGGCGAATCTGCTCTTCGCCCAGCCTACCGGCTACGCGGCCACCATGGTGGGGATTCCCTACGACGACTTGCAGCGCTGGCGCGCGGTGTTTCCGGCCGACGTGTTCGCGCACCAGTTTGAAAAGATGGCCCAAGGCTTCCAAGAAGCGATCGGCAAGGTGCGCACAACGCTTCAGAGCGCGGAAGTCTCCGCCGAAGAGCGGGCCACGGTCGAGGAGGAGATGCGCGTGGCTGAAGTCTGCGCCATCCACTTCCAAAGCGTCGCCAACCAAGCTCGTTTCGTCATGCAACGGGACGCGCTCAACAACGACCCCGCCGCGGATGCGGCGCACCAGTACGTCGCGGCCTTGAACAGCCTTCTGGATAGCGAGATCGCCCTTGCCCAGAGAATGTATGCGCTCCAATCGCAGGATTCGCGGTTCGGCTTTGAAGCGTCGAATCACTACTTCTATGTGCCGACGGATCTGGTGGAAAAGGTCATCAATTGCCGCAGTCTGCGGGAGGGGTGGCTCGCGAAGAAGCAGTAGGCCAGGTGAGATAGCAGAAACTTTCCGGAGAGCGCCTATGCGGCTGGCAGCGCTGAAAGTATTGTCGGAAAACGAGATCAGGGCGATTCATGACGCGACCCTCGACATTCTCGAGAATTGCGGCGTCGAGGTGAATAGCGAACGCATGCTCGACACGCTGGCGAAACACGGCGCCGAGGTCGACGAATCGCGGCGCGTGGCATGCCTTCCCCGCGCAATGGTCGAGGAGGCCGTAGACCAGGCGCCGGAGCGAATCGAGGTATTCGACCGAGAGGGCCGCCCGGCGTTCGTGCTGGGCGAGGGGCCTCCGAAAATCGCCGCCGGTCACAACGCTGTGTTCTGGGTGGATTCAGAAACGGGCGTCACACGGCCCTCGACGGTTGCCGATGTCGAACAATTTGCCCGGCTCTGCGAAGAACTTCCCGCCATCGACATGCTCGGAATCCCCGTGATGCCGCAAGATGCTCCGAGCCCCGAACATACTCTGCTGTACGGCGTGAAGGCGTGCATCGAGAACAGCAAGAAGCCCATCTTCTTCTCGACCGACCGCCCCAGCATCAACGGCGGCGTCATCGAGCTGCTGCGAAACGCGTTCAACGGCGACCTGCGGCGAAAGGCATACGGCATCAGCCAGCTGTCGCCCACAAGCCCGCTGTTCTGGGAAGAAAACGTTCTCGAAGCCGTCGCCCAAACCGTGCTGGCGAATGTGCCCCTCGCCATCCTGCCCGAACCAAATGCAGGAGTCTCCGCGCCGTATACGTTGGCGGGACTACTGACCATGAACAACGCCGAATGCCTGTCTGGAGTGGTCATGACCCAGCTTCTGAAACCCGGCGCGCCCATACTCTACGCCAATTCGTGGACCACAACGGACATGCGCAAAGGCTATGCGCTCGTAGGATCCTGCGAAACGACCATCTGCAAAATCGCCGGCGCCCAATTGGGCAAATACTACGGGCTGCCAACGCATACCACGGCGCCCAACTCAGACAACCACGCCCACGACGAGCAGAATGCGTGGGAAAAGGCGCTGGGCCTGTTTTGCGCCGCGGGCGCCGGCAACGACCTGCTCGTGAACTGCGGCATGTTCGCGACCGGAATGACCTGCAGCCACGAACAGCTGATCATGGACGAAGAGATGGCTGCCATCAGCCAGCGGCTCGTGCAAGGGATCGAAGTCTCGGAAGACACGATTGCGGCACAAGTCATTAAGGAGGTGGGCCCTCACGGCCCCAGTTATCTGACAGCTTTGCACACCCTCGAACATCTTCAAGGCGACGAATACGTCGAGCCGCGGGTGTCCGTGCGAGGCCCGAAGGCACTGTGGGACGCAGCCGGCGCTAGAGATACGTATCAATTGGCTCGGGAAAAGGCGGCCCAATACGCTCAACGTCCGCCATCTATGCCCCTGGACAAAAAGAGGCGGCGCGCACTGGCCGATATCCTGGCTGGATTCGAGTCTGGCAAGCCATGATGGCCATGTTCCTGGAAATTGCCTGACTCAATATCACGGGAGTCACATTGGATGTACGCCAATGCCATAGACATCGCCGCATTTGCCCTCCCCAACACGCCGCCGAATGAAATCTGGTTCGAAGAACCGCAGAACATCGGGTCCATCGAGATCGAGTTCGCCACGCGCAGCCCGCAGGTCGCCGCCATTTCCTATTGGCGAAAGACGTGGCCAGACGTCAACCCCGAACGGATAGTTGACGATTCGGACCCCGCTGCCGCCGGATGGCTTCCTCAGGACGATTGGTTCAACGGTTTCTGGCAATCGGCCTCGATAGGGCTCCAGCGGGAGGGCCATCGCAGGCTGATAGTCACGTTCCATCCCCTTCAAACCGAGTTTCCAGGATGCAAAACAGACGGCGTGTGCTACCGCCGCACTCTGGGTCTGCGTATCGAAATACCTGACGACAGCGTGATCGAGCACGTGGCCGTGTTCACGATGCAAGACGCCCAACCTCTCCGGCTTCGTGTGACGCTCGATGCCGGGCGCCCTACGCCCTCCCGGTCCGTTCGGCTCGAGGGATACTTTGCGGTGGTCGGCGCGGTACAGACCGGTCTTGGCCTCCAGCGCATGGACGACCGCCTGGAGACTACAGGAAAAGGCGAGCGCAGTTTTACCGCGGCGCTCCGGTACCCCGCGTATACCCTTGGCGCCTCGTGCCCCTTGCTGACGCTTATCCTTGAAAACAACCGTTTCACCATCTCATTGCAGGACCTGGAATGGGAGCCCGTCTGGTGCGAGCACCTGGGCATCTTGATCGTGGCCCTCGACGAAATGGACCCTGACGGGAGCACGCTCGAATCGTACCAGGCGCGGCATTGCCGCGAGTCCACGCTTGCGAATCGCGTCAAGGCGCATAAAGAGCAATCCCTCGCGGGAGCGATGAACGGCCAGCCTCGCCCGCACAGCGGCAATTATGCCATCGGTTGCACGCATGCGCGCCAGAACTTCCGCATCGAACCCAACGGCGACATCGTGTTGTGCTCGCCGGCCGTGACGCGCGTCCCGGGGCGCGACACGCCGCGCGCCAAACACAAAAATGCCGCGCGGTTCTTTTTCGGCCTCGAGAGGTGGTCGCATACAGCGCGATATCCGGACCCCGACCCCGTTCTCGCATACAACATCGAGGTCCGCAAAGGCGGCATGACCCTTTCGCAGAAGAGCATCGCTATACCCCTGAAAGGCTCGATCCAGGACGAAGCGTGGGCCAGCGACGACCCCATGGTGGCGTTGCTTCGGTTTCGCTTCGAAAACAGGGGAGAGACGCCGTTGACGGCCAGGCTCCCCATTCGTTATTCCGACGATTCGTTCCGTACGGAGAACCGGTACCGAAGCGGCGGCTCCGAATCAGCAGACGATCTTGTGCCTCGCAGTCCCTTGAACGTGCTCATCCTGGATGGAAAACGGGTCTACAGCCACTGGGAAGGCGTCCCTGCGTTCAGATGCCTCTTGGACACATCGATGACTGCCGCGGCTGGCGGCGAAACCGTCGAACTGTCGCAGGAACTGGCCCCGGGCGAGTCGTGCGTGGCCGTAGTGAAGGTCCCCTACGTTGCATTAGACACCGAGGAGGAGTTGGCCGCTCTGGAGTCCGTGGCGTTCGAGCAGAGCTACGCGGATGTGCGTGCGTACTGGGCCCGCAAGGCCGGCCAAGGCGCAACGGTGCGCACCCCTGAGCCCCAGCTGGAATCGCTTCACCGGTCCCACCCCTGCCATGTATACATCACCGATTTCGAGATGCCCGGCGGCAGCGGTCTCGTAAACACGTCGGTAGGAACCGCAACGTACGGCAACTTCACCAACGAATCCTGCATGATCGTGCACGACCTCGACCAGCGCGGCCTGCACGACGAGGCCCGCCGCAGGCTGATGCTCTGGGTAGAATACCAGGGAACAGCCGAACAGCCGGGCAACTTCACCGATTATCAGGGCATGTTCTACGGCGCGGGAGGGTTCGAGTCGGGCGCCTATAACCAGCACCACGGCTGGGTGCTGTGGTGCCTCGCCGAACATTTCTTCCTCACCCGCGATGCCGAGTGGTACCGAAGCGTGGCGGATGCCGCGGTCGCGGGAGCGGATTGGGTGTTCCGGCAACGCAAGAACACCATGAAACCCCTCCCTCATTCGCGCGGTTGGGAACACGGATTCCTCCCCGCGGGAAGTCTCGAGGACGTCGAGGATTTCCACTACTGGCTCTCGACGAATGCGCTCACCTGGCGTGGAGTGGAGTGGACCGCGCGCGCATTGGAACGCATCGGGCACCCCGAGGCATACCGGGTACGCAACGAAGCCGGCGCCTACAAGAGCGACCTCATCGAAGGTTTCGAAACCATGCGCCAATACGCGCCTCTGGTACGCCTGCGCGACGGCCGCTGGATCCCCCACTATCCCAGCCGGTTGTACCGCCGTGGACGCGACTTCGGCTGGATCAGGGAGACGCTCGAGGGCTCGATATACCTTTTGCTCTCCGGCCTCTATCCCTCCAGCGGGACAGAGGCGGATTGGATACTTGACGACTACCAGGACAACCGGTACCCGGAACCGCCCTGCGGCTATCTCATTCCCCATTTCGAACAAACCTGGTTTGACCGGGCGGGATTCTCGATCCAGCCGAACCTCCTGGCGGGCCTGATGCCTTACCTCGAGCGCGACGAGCCCGAGGTCTACCTCTGGATGTTCTATAACGCGTGGGCGGCCTGCCATCGCGAAGAACTCAACGCCATGGTCGAGCACCCTCTCCCCTTCCTGGGCTTCTCGAACGCCGCGAACTTCAAAACCAGCGACCAGGCCAATGCGATGACGTGGCTGCGCTACATGTTCGTGTACGGCGCGCACAATCTGCTTCATCTCGGCCGGGCGATCCCGAGGGCGTGGTTTGCCCAGCCCGAACCGTTTGAAGCGCGCGGTGTGGCCACCTATTTCGGCACGGTGGGAGTCCGGTTCACGCCGTCAGCAGAACGAGACGTGCTGGCTGCAACGGCTTTCCTCGATCTCGACGAGTCCCCCGCCCGGCTCCTGCTCCGATTCCGGCATCCCGGGAAGAAACCTATTGCAGAGGTGCTGGTCGACGGCGCGCTGCATCCGGCGTTCAACGCGGAAAGCGGCGATATCGACCTGACAGGCAAATCCGGCGTCGTCGAGGTTGAAGCCCGTTACGGCAAATGACCACGCCCCCTGCCCTCGTCACGCGTAATGGCGAATGGTCGCGCGGAGAGCGTCCAATTCCCGGTGGACCTTGTCGAGGGTCTGCATCCCTGTCTTGAACAGGCACAGGCGCTTCCTGTACTCCTCGACATTTGGGCAATCGCCTTCCCGGTAGGCTTTCACGCTGCCTTTGTACCGGGGATCGAAATTAGGCGCCCGGTCCCGGGCTCCGTAGAAATTCAGGTTTTGAAACACGGGCTCGAGGTGCACGGGCGTCCACAACCCGTAGAGGCCGTCCCCGCCCTTTTCGATATAGGTCTTGCGGAAATGGCGCCAGTCCACCCCCAGCTTCTTCTCGTCCAGTTTGCACGTGTAACACCAATAGGAGTGCACGCAGTCCGCGGGCGCATACGGAGGCACGAGCCACTCGCATTTTTCGCCCCGGATAACGCTCTCGTACTGCCCGGCGATGTACATCCGGGCGGCCACAAGATAGTCGAGACGTTCGAGCTGTCCAAGAGCAAGGGCGGCCTGGGGCGCGGACATGCGGAAGTTGTAGCCCATCGCATCGTGCCGGCAGTAGCTCCAATCCTGGCGCACGTCTCGCGGAACCATGGTCGACCCCGGCTTGGCGTCCACGGCGGCATAACCCACGACAGCGGCCTTTCGGATGCGCCGAGCATAGTTCTCATCGCTGGTAATCACCATGCCGCCATCCCCGCCGCTGGTCATGTGTTTCGACGCCTGAAAGCTGAAACTGGCGGCACGGCCGATTGTGCCAACCAGCTTGCCTTTGTATTCACCCAGGAAGCATTGCGCATTATCTTCAATAACCGTAAGAGCATACGTACGCGCAAGGCCCATGAGCGGGTCGTAATCCGGAGCCAGGCCGAATACGCTCACCGGGATGATGGCCTTCGTGTGTTCGCTGATTTTGCGCTTCACGTCGTTCGGCTCGATCGTGAAACGGTCGGGGTCGCAGTCAGCGAACACCACCACCGCGCCGCATTGCACCACAACAAACGCCGTCGAAGCCATGGTGCTCGCAGGCACAATGACCTCGTCCCCGGGACCCACCCCCGCCGCCAGCAGACACGACTGCATCGTGCCCGTCCCCGAATTGTGGGTGATGGCGAATGGGACTCCGAACTTTCGGGCGAAAGCTTCCTCGAGACGTCTCAGCATCCCAGCGGATTCGCCCTTGTTGCTGAATCCCGAATCGAGGATCTCAGCCATATAACGCCGTTCCGCGTCACCAACGCGGTTCGCGGGCAACCCGCCAAACAAGTCCCCGGCGCTGTGGCTGGCAAGTATCTCGCGCGGCGTCATGGCGCTAATCCGGTATCAGAACGTGGACGCGCTGGCCGGGGAGCGTCATGGTAATAGCGCCATCCCTGACGGTAGCTTCATCTTCGGTATAGTTTTCCACATACCGCGCGCCGTTGAAGTCATCCAGCCCGCCGATGGTGTACGTCAACGGCTCCGTCCAGTCGTTCACCACAAGAAACCAGACTTTGCCCGATATGACTTTCGGGAGAATGCGAATGCCGCGGTCCACCGACCCGAACGTCTCCGCGATGCCTACGGGAAACGGCTCGGGAGCATCGGGCGCCGACAACACGGGCTGAAGCGCCTTCAACTCGGAAACCACGGTTAGAAGGTCCTGCCACAGTTGCGAATCCTTTTCGATCCGGTACGTTCCCCAGTACAGAATGCCGCGCGCGCCGTGCACGATGGCATCGTATGCCATGAACCGCGTTTCGTCCAGCGTCGGACGCCGCCCCTTATTGGGGTCAGGATCCGGGTTATCGCTGAGATCGCGCCACCCGAACCCCTGCAGCACCATCCACACCGGTTTGTCGGGAGATGCGCCGACTTTACCAAGCGCGGCGGCCTGCATGCGCCCGGTGTAGGCGCCAACCGCGGCAGGCGTGCGCTCCATGAGGTCGGAATGGCCCGTCTCGAAGGCAGGCACGGGATAGATGTCGCAGCCCACGATATCGGCGGCCCGGTTGAACGCCGCCAACTGGTTCAACTGGTTGCGCGGCGCGTGGTTCATCCAGACCGGGTGCCCGGGATCGAGTTGTTTGAGAAACTCGTAACCCTGGACCATCCCCGCGCACATCTTGGCCGCCCGTTGCGGCGCGTTCGAGACCCCGAGGTCCGGGTTTGGCGGCTCCTCGCCCAGTTTTCGCCACACGGCGTTCGCCGTTTCCTCCGATTCCGAGTAGCGGCCCCGGCTCCAGAGTTGGCTGGAGCGCTGCATCATCTCACGGAGTTCGGTCTGGAGTGCCGTGTCCGTGAGCGCATCGATCTTGGCTTGCTGCTGCACCGGCTCCTGCTCTCGCCGCCATTGCGTAGCGCCGTAGAAACAGTTCCAGAGGGCCTCGTCGGGCACTTCCCACACAAGCAGGGCCGGATGCCCCGCAAACCCGGCCGCCATGGCTTTCAGTTCGTCTTCCCGGGCCGCCTGGTTCTCACTGAAATCGATACTGTACCCCGTATTGATCCAACCCCGCAGGTTATGGGCATGCAGACGGTCCAGGGCGGCCGCATCGGCGCTCGCATGCACCAGGTTGAACCCCGCTTGCGCGGCAGCATCGAGCAAAGCGTCTTCGCCGGGGTTCTCATAGAGTCCGATAACAAAGGTCCGCTCGCCGTCAACAACCAGCATACGGTCCGCGGCAATCGTGGCCTTCGCGGCGTGCGCGGCAGCACCCGCAAGAAGAAAAACACCTAGCAGGCATACGAGTTGAAAGCAGCGCATGATTCTACTCCTTGTGTTCAACTCCGTTTTGTGGCATAGCGAGCATCGTAGTGCATCCCAAGGCAATATGACAAGCCGCCGGTTTCAAGAGATGGTTCAAGCGTCTCTTCTTCTATTCCCCGGGTGTGCTTTAACAAAGTCCAGCACGAATGATCTGAAGTAAGAGCCCGCGACATAATAAGATAGCGAACGTCGACGCATTGCGCCAGAAAATGCCTGTGACTGTACGTTGACGCCGCGGGCAGTTTGTATGTGCCCCGCCGCCATCGGTATCATACACCGTCTATAGGCCGACCCGAAACGCTCGCGCAAAAGATAATGTCTAAATCGATGGTCCTGTAGACCTGGTGCAGACAGGTCGTTCCAGAGAGATCGTCAGGCAAAACACACTGCTTACAGGAAACCGTGACTCGACGTCATAAATCAACGGAACGTTTCACGCCGTTCCAAAGGATTGTGGCCATTTGGGTAGCCGTCGCAGCGGCGATCGTGCTCGCGCTTATCCTTACGCCGCGGCGGGAACCTCCGCCCAAGCCGTCCACCATCTCGTTTGGCGACCGCCCGAGTGACAGAGCCGGCCGGTCCCGGCGCGGAGATGCCTTCCGGCGCGGACGTTCCGGTTCGGCGAATTCACCCGGCTCAACCAGCGGGAAGGAGGCCGAGCAAGATCCCTTTGTCATTTTCGGCGTGGTGCGTGCCGCAGATTCGGGGAAACCGATCCAGGACGCCTACATCCGCTCCCTATTGGTACCCGCCCCGGAGGACGGCGCTAGCGATGGGGATTCCAAACAAGAGGTAGAAATAACGCCGGCGATGATGGATTCGGCGCGCGGGCTTCGAAGAAGCACCAAGTCGAATGAGCAGGGCCAATATGCCTTGCCTGCGCCAAGACCCGGTAAGTACGTGGTTCAGGCAAGCCGCGCCGGATTCCTCACCCGCCAGGAAATCGTCGAGATTCCCGAAGGCGCGGAGAAAGAACAGCGCCTCGACATCACGCTGTCGAAAGGGGCCTCGATCACAGGACGCGTCACCGAGGCGGGCAATAACAAGGGCATCCCCCTTATCACCCTCAACGCCAACAGCGACAGCGGAACAAACAACGCCGAAGGAGAATCCAACGCCGACGGAACGTACGAGATCAGCGGTTTGTTGCCGGGAACTTACCAGGTCTCCCTGGATTTGACCCGGCAGCCCTATAAAGCGCCGGGCACAATCCCCGTCCGCAACGTAGTCATCGAGACGCCCGATCAAACCGTGAAAGATGTCAACTTCATTCTCTCGCCGGCCGGGACGGTGTGGGGGTATGTCACGGACACCAGCAAGCAGCCGGTGCAAAGGACTCAGGTCTATCTGTGCACGTCCGAGAGCCTCATTTCGCAAGCGCTGGACGCGATGGTGCATCGGGCGCCTCCCCTCCACAGCCGTTCCGAGGAAGACGGATACTACGAGCTGATCGGGGTGCCGTTGAACCAGGAATGGCGGGTTTATGCGGACTCCGATGAACACGCGCCGCAACTCACCGACCCGTTCCTTCTGACCGAGGCGGCACGGTCCGCCCGGGTGGACATCCACGTCATGTCGGGCACGTCGGTATACGGCCGCGTCATCGACCAGAACGGCAGCCCTGTTGCACGGGCAAGCGCGCTCTGCGTACCCTCCTACTCGAAACTTTTCCAGCGCATGAACGAAGCCCGCGCGTTCCGCAACTGCAAAACGGAGGACGACGGCAGCTTCGTCATCGCAAACCTGCCGCCGGGTGACTACCAGCTCCTCGCGCAGAAGGAGGGTTACAAGATCGCGGTCATGGGGGACCCCGTATATGCGGATGGTTTCAACGACATCCACGGTTTTGACGTGGTTTTGTCGGCTGTGGACAGCGGCAACTTCGTCGTGTATGGAATTGTCACCGACACAGCGGGCCGGCCCATTCCCGGAGTCAAACTCACACTCGCCGGCCTGGGAACCGAATCCATGAGCGCGACCGAGTTAGACACCGAAACCGACCAGCTCGGCGAGTTCGGGTTCTACGGCGTCGAAGCGGGATTTCTCGTATTGACCGCGCATAAGGAAGGGTATGCCTCCAAACAAGTCAACGAAGTGAAGCTGGACACGCCGACCAGCATCATCATGGAGGCGTGCGGGTCGGTCCGCGGAACCGTGTTGGTCCGGGAAACCGGGCGGCCTCCGGAACGGTACAACCTGCGAGCCGTGCCAGCGGACTCGCAAGAGGGAGGACTCGGACTGGCTCTCTTCTCCTCCGGAGATATGAGCAATTCGCGCAGTTTCGACAAACCGGACGGAAGCTTCGAGCTGTCGCTCTCGGCAGGTGCTTACACCGTCGAGGCCAGCGCGCAAGGGTTCACCCCGGGCCGCCAGGAAATCACTGTGGCGGAGGGACAGCGTCTTGAGGGCGTAAACCTGTATGTAAGCCAGGCGGGCGGCGCTATCGAGGGGCAGGTGCGGACCACGGATGGCGGGGTGCCCGCGGGGGCGACTGTATGGATTACCGCGGCGGGCGCGTCGCAATTCGGCCGTCTGGCCGATATGATAGCCCAAACGCAGCGCGGCGGCGTGCAGGTGGGCGCGGATGGACGATTCGAATTCCGCAACCTCGCTGACGGCACGTACACCGTGTATGGGCAAGCCGAAGGGTACGCCCAGGGCAACAGCGGCCCTGTGCAGATCGCCCAAAGCCGGACCGTCTCAGGGGTAGTCGTGTCGCTAGGCGGAGGCGGACGCCTGCAGGGCTACGTCACCCGCAATGGCGCATATCTGCCGGGCGCCATCGTCACGGTCATCGGAAACGGCATCAGCGAAATGGCGTCTGCCGACCAGAATGGCCAGTATGTCATAGACGGCCTTGCGGCAGGCTCGTACATGGCCACGGCAGTCTCGTTCGAAGGCCGGGGCACAGATCTCTTCTCGCCCATGCACGCGCAGGTCGTGATCCGGGAAGGCGAAACCACCGTGCACAATTTCGGAGAGGAGGGCGGCGCCACCGTTCAGGGACTGTGTACCCCCGCCCCCACGAGCGGCGTTCTGGGATTCGCCATTGTGCGGATCCCGGGGAGTTCAAGCGCGATGACCGGCCTCAACCTGACCAATCCGGCTGACTGGTTCAGCGGCCAAGGGGCGGATGGGGCGCCTTCCGTCATCGGCATGTCGCCTATTCGCGGTGATGGCTTCTTCCAAGTCGAGAACTGTCCCGACGGCAGTTACCAACTCGATATCATGTACGTGAATATCGGAGAGGCGATGGCCGGAACAGGCCGGCCCCGAGCCAGCTTGCCCGTCACCATCCAGAACGGCGAGACTGTCGAGCTGAACATCTCTTTACCGGAATCATGAGTGCGCCATGGCCATTATTGAACTGACTGACGTGGAAGTTTCGTACGGCGCGGTCAAGGCGCTGCAGGGCGTGACGTGCGCCGTGCAGGGCGGCGCCGTGGGACTGCTCGGCCCCAACGGCGCAGGAAAAAGCACCCTCCTCAAGACACTGCTGGGATTCATCCGCGCCGATGCAGGAGAAGCCGCGCTCTTCGGCTTCAAACTCCCTGAACAGGCATTAGAGGCGCGTCAGCGGCTCGGGTATATGCCGGAACGGGACGTCGTCGGCCGCAAGGTGAGCGCGGTGTCCTTTCTGACGTACTGCGGGTGCTTGTTCGGCATGAAACGAACCGACGCCATGGAGCGCGCCCACGAGGTGCTCAATTACGTGGGCGTGGGCGAAAGCCGTTACCGGAAGATGCAGACCTACTCGACGGGAATGTGCCAGCGGATCAAATTTGCCCAGGCCCTCGTGCATGATCCCAAGCTGCTGCTCCTCGATGAACCCACCAACGGACTCGACCCGGAAGGCCGCATCGAGATGCTCCAGCTGATCAAGGAACTGGTGCACAAGCGAGGCGTAACGGTGCTCCTGTCGTCGCACCTCCTTCCCGACGTGGAACACGTGTGCGACCACGTCCTGGTGATCCACAAGGGCCGGATTGTGCGCGAAGGGAGTATCGGCGATCTCACGACAGCCCGCGAGAACCTGTTCGAGATCCGGG
>Ga0209606_1001816_pt1 | contig 25388 bp, 24 predicted proteins | sample AD_UKC057_MetaG_FD_184412 | JGI IMG/M metagenome (GOLD analysis project Ga0209606, IMG submission 184412) | Active sludge microbial communities of municipal wastewater-treating anaerobic digesters from USA - AD_UKC057_MetaG (SPAdes) (version 2) | ecosystem: Engineered > Bioreactor > Anaerobic >...
TTTTCTCCTTCAGCTTCATCAGAAATTCATTTTTTTCGTCCGTCCAGATTTCGCTGAAGGGCCGCTTCCGAACATTGCCCAGCGGCCGGTTGCGCCAGAACTGATCGGGATACACTTCGCCGTCCCAGCTCACGCATCCGATGCCGACGCCGGTGGAATTGCCCTCGTTCATTTCCAGAAGCTCCAGAATTTCCGCCGCGCGCGCCGGGTCCTTTTCCTTCATCTTAAGATACAGGTAAGGCCCGTCGGCGTGATTGTCCACCGTGAGGATTTCGGGCGCCAGCCCGTCGTCAAACATGGCCTTCGTCCGGTCGGCGATGAGATCCAGCAGCCGCCGGGACTCCTCGTGCGCCAGGTCCTCTTCTCGCAGCTTCGAGGCGCGGCCCGAATACACCAGATGGTAAAAGCACATCCGTTCGATCTTTTCTTTCCGCATCAGGTCGAACATGGCCGGCACATCGGCCACGTTGTGGCGGTTGACGGTGAAGCGCAGGCCCACCTTGATGCCTGCTTCCCGGCAGTTGCGAATGCCTTCGATGGCTTTTTCAAACGCGCCTTTTCTGCCGCGGAAACGGTCATGCGTCGGCTGCAAACCGTCGAGGCTGACGCCGACATACGACAGGCCGATTTTTTTGAGTTCGGCGGCGATGTCTTTGGTAATGAGCGTGCCGTTGGTAGAGATGACCGCGCGCATGCCCTTGTCCGTCGCGTACTTTGCCAGTTCAAGCAAATCCTTACGCATCAGCGGTTCGCCGCCGGAAAACAGCAGGACCGGTGATCCGAAAGCCGCCAGGTCATCGATCATTTTTTTGGCTTCTTGGGTCGTCAGCTCATCGGGATAGTCGATGTCGGCCGAGTTGGAATAGCAGTGAATGCATTTGAGGTTGCAGCGGCGCGTCATGTTCCAGACCACCACAGGTTTTTTGTCCGCCGAAAATTGCAGCAGATGCGACGGCAGCGATCCCGAGTGCCGGTTGTAGCGCAGCACGTCGGATGGCTCCACCGCTCCGCAGTACAGTTTGGAAATGCCGATCATGGACTGTCCTTTCCTTCCGGATGCTTAAAGTGATCGACGAGCGCCCGAACCAGACCCTCCATCGTGTATTCGTTCTGGAGGATATCGATTTTGAATCCCGCTTTCGCGGCGGTCCCGGCCGTTACGGGACCGATGCAGGCCACACGGACGGAGGGCGGCAGCGCAAAATCCTTTCCCATGATGTCCACAAAATTCGTCACGGTGGAGGAGCTGGTAAACGTGATGACGTCCACGTCTCCCGCCGCAAGCCGCACAGCCAGTTCCTCTTTCTTCCGGCCGGAATTCACCGTCCGGTAGGTTGTGGCCACGACAACTTCGGCCCCCATCTTTTTGAGGCCTTCGGGCAGAAGATCACGGGCTTTGGCCGCGCGGGGAATCAGAATTTTTTGGCCTTGAATGTTCAGGGCGGCAAAGGATTTTAAAATACCTTCGGCGATGAACTCCTCCGGCACCAGATCCACACCGATGCCGCGGGCCTCCAACTGTCTTGCCGTAGCCGGGCCGATGCAGCAGACTTTGACACCCTTGAGGTCGCGCATGTCTTTGCCCTTTTGCCGCAGGCGCTCGAAAAAGAAATGCACGCCGTTGGCGCTGGTGAAAATGATCCACTGGTACGACTCCAGTTCCTCCAGGGCCGCGTCGAGTTCACTCCAGTTGGAAGGCGGCTCGATGGCGATGGTTGGAAACGCGATCGGCCGTGCGCCTTCAGCCGCCAAAAGCTTTGCCAGATCGTCGGCCTGCCGTTCGGGCCGCGTGACAACGACGCCCAGGCCGAAGAGGGGCTTCGAATCGAACCACCCCAGCGTATCGCGCAATTCGACCACCTTCCCCACCACCAGAATGGCGGGCGGCTTGAATTGGTTGGCGCGGGCCAGTTCCTCAATGTTCGCCAGCGTGCCCGTAAGGGTTTGCTGTTCGGGCAGCGTGCCCCGGCGAATCAACGCAGCCGGTGTCTCCGGAGACTTTCCGCGCAAGATCAATGCGTCGGTGATCTGACCAAGATTTTTCACGCCCATCAGAAACACCAGCGTCCCGATGCCCGCAAGCGCCTGCCAGTCGATGTCGCTTTTTTCCTTGGTCGGATCTTCGTGGCCGGTAATAAACGCCACCGTGGAGGTAAGCCCCCGGTGCGTGAGCGGAATGCCCGCATAGGCCGGCACCGCGATGGCGGAGGTCACGCCGGGAATCACTTCAAAGGGAATGCCGGAAGCGGCCAGCTCTTCCGCTTCCTCGCCGCCGCGCCCAAAGATAAAAGGATCGCCGCCCTTGAGGCGCGCCACTGTGCGGCCGTCCAGAGCTTCCCGGACCAGAAGGTCGTTGATTTTGTCCTGCGTCAGTGTGTGGTCCCCGCCCTGCTTGCCCGCGTATATTCTGCGTGCGCCGACCGGCGCGTAGGCCAGAAGCTCTTCATTGACCAGATTGTCGTAAACCACCGCATCGGCAAGCTTCAGGGCCTCCACCGCCCTGAGCGTGATGAGGCCCGGGTCCCCCGGCCCCGCACCGATAATATAAACTTTACCCTTTTTCATTTTACCCCATCAACTCCAGCAGGCGGCGGCCGCCTTTTTCCAGAATCATCTCCGCAAGCTTTCGTCCCATCGCTTCGGCTTCGCCCGGCTCGCCCCAGACCTTGTCGCGCAGCACTTCCCCGCCGTTGGGCGCGGCCAGCAGGCCTTCCAGCGTCAGCCGTTTGCCTTCCATGAGGCCGTAAGCGGCAATCGGCAGGCGGCAGCCGCCGCCCAGCGCCCGCAGATAGGCGCGCTCCGCCGTCACTTCCGCTTCGGTCACGGCATGGTTGAGCCTCGCGCAAAGCCCCGCCAGCTCAGCATCACTTTTTCTCACCTGGAGACCCAGAGCGCCCTGTCCCACGGCCGGCAGCATGATTTCCGTCGGCAGAAACTGCGTCACCGCTTCTGAATAGCCCAGACGCTTGACGCCCGCCGCGGCAAGAACAATGCCGGTGAGATTTTCCGTTTCGATCTTTTTCAGGCGCGTGTCGATGTTGCCCCGCAGCGGAACAATTTCCAGATCCGGCATAAACGATTTCAACTGCGCGCCGCGCCGCTGCGAACCGGTCCCGATCTTAGCCCCCTTTGGCAAATATTCAAATTTGACCCTGCCGCGGGTCACCAGAACATCGCGGACGTCCTCGCGCGGCAGAATCGCCGCAAAGACGAGCCCCTCCGGAGTCTCGCCGGGAACGTCTTTCATGGAATGGATTGCCAGGTCAATCCGACCGGCAAGAAGCGCCTCTTCAATTTCTTTTACAAAAACCCCCTGCCCGCCGATCTGCGTCAGAGAGACGTCCTGCATAATATCGCCGCTGGTCCTGATGACGCAGATTTCAGCCTCGATCTCCGGCGCCGCTTTCTGCAGGGCAGCCACCGCGGAATTCGTCTGCACCAGCGCCAGTTTACTGCCTCTTGTTCCGATTTTAATATTCATAAAACTCCCGATTCATTTTTTCTCCCCGCCCCTTGCGGGAGGGGATTAAGGGGAGGGGGTAAGTTTAATATCCAACGAACATGACGGCTGTCAGCAATTTCTCCGGCCAAATTCACCCTCCCTCAATCCCTCCCCTCGAGGGAGGGAAGTCGCAGGGAAAGGTTTCAAACCGTTCCCTGCATTAATCATCCAATCTAAAGAGTTGCCTGGCCGCCGCCACGATATCCTGGGAGGCAAATTCGGCGCTTTCCTCTTTCATCACCGCGACCGGCGCGTGCAGCACCTTGTTGACAATGCCGTGCACCAGGGCTTCGACTTTTTCCCGGTCTGCGTTTTCCAGGCTTTGCATCCAGACGGACGCTTTTTCCATTTCCGCCCGCACGATGTTCTCAGCCTTGCTCCGAAGCGACACGATGGTGGGCACGGCCTCCAGCTCCTTGAGCCAGCTTACGTAATTGGCCGCCTCTTCCTCGATGATCGCTTCGGCTTTCAGCGCCTCGCGACGCCGGTTTTTGATATTCTCATCGACAATGTTCTGCAGGTGGTCGATGTTGTACAGATAGACGTTTTCAACGTCGTCCGCCGCCGGATCGATGTCGCGCGGCACGGCAATGTCCACCAGAAACAGCAGCCGGTTCTTTCGCTTGCGCAGGCAGCGGCGGACCATCTCGCCGGTCACGACATACGTCGGAGCGCCGGTGGAGCTGATGACAATATCCACATCGCAGAGCACTTCGTCAAGCTCACCCAATCCCCTGGCCGCGCCGTGAAACTTTTCGGCAAGCAGCCTCGCCTGCGCAGGCGACCGGTTGACAACGGTAATATCCTCCGCGCCGTTTCCCACCAGGTGCGTGCAGGTCAACTCCGCCATTTCACCGGCGCCGATGATCAGAATCTTCCTGCCGGCGAGCGTTCCAAAAATTTTCTTGGCCAGCTCCACCGCGGCAAAGCTCACCGACACGGGGTTGGCGGCAATGCCCGTTTCCGTCCGGACGCGTTTGGCCGCCCGAAACGCGCGGTGCAGCAGGCGGTTGAGCACGACGCCGGTGGCGTTTTGCGCAAGCGCCTGCCGGTAGGCGTCCTTCACCTGCCCCAGAATCTGCGCCTCGCCCATCACCAGCGAATCCAGACTGGACGTCACGCGAAACAAATGCCGGATCGCTTCACGGTCCCGATAGGTGTACAGACAGGTTTTGGCTTCTTCGTCCGTGAGCCCGCCGTAGCGCGCCAGAAAAGATTCGAGTTCATCCAGCGCCCGCGGCGCGTCCTCAAGGGAAGCCACCAGCTCCACGCGGTTGCAGGTGGACAAATGAAGAATCTCCAGCACGCCGTCGATCGCCTTGAGCCCGCCCAGCAGATTCTCCTGCTCCCGGCATCCGGCAAAAAGCCTTTCGCGCACGGCCAGCGGCGCCGTTTTATGATTTAATCCGACCAGTCCGATCATGGCTTCTTTCAAATAAAATTATGCACGGTTGCCAGGCAAAACCGTATCCCTAAGGCCGACAACAAAAAAAAGCTCAGCCCAAGACAGGACAGCACCGCCATCCGGGAGCCCTTCCATCCGATGGCCAGCCGCTGATGCAGCAGAAAACCGTAAAACACCCAGACGGCAAAGGACCATACCACCTTGGGATCGGCGGGCCAGGAGCCGCCCCAGACAAAAGCGGCATAAACCGCTCCTCCGATCATGCCGAGCGTCAGCAGGGGAAACCCCCACAGCAATCCAAAGTGATTGATTTGGTCGAGGTCGCCGAGCGACGGCAGCAGGCGCCCCAGCGGACCCGGCTTTTTGTTTTTCAGAAGATTATTCTGAATCAGCAACATCGCCCCGGCCGCCGAAGCCAGAACAAACAGCGCTTCGCCGGCAATCGCCAGAACCAGATGCAGCGTCGTGAGTCCTCCCTGCCACTGGGACGGCACGAGATTCCTGTCAGATCCCTGGCCGGCGGCGGCAATCAAAAACAGCAGAATGAACGGCGCGATAAAAGCGCCCAGCAGGCGGGTTTTCGTTTTCAACTGCAGGCCCAGATAGATGCCGGCAATCACCCATGCGTAAATCGACAGAAAATGACGCGAGCCGAAACTGCTCCAGCCGGTCCAGTGAACCGCCGCAACAAGAAGGTTCAGGGTCAGGAGCATAAAACCGGCCGCCAGAATCCATGTGGATATTTTGGCAAGCGCCACTCTTCGGACCAGCAGGGAAAGCAGGTAGCCCGCCGTGGCCAGCGCGCAGCAAAACAGAGCCGCCGCGAAGAGAATCCCTTCCACGCTAGTCAATGTTTACCTCCTCGCCCGTAATTTCGCGGACGATTTTTTTTGCCGTCCCGGCGTCTTTTTGCCGAAGGCTGGCGAGCAGGCCGGCGGCCATCAACTGATCGAACCAGGCCCGGCCCCTGCCGGCGTTCTTTTCCATCCTGCCCCGCAGCTGCCCCAGAATATCCAGCAGCGCCGAGTATTCTTCGCCGTAGGCGGCTTCCAGCTCCTCCCGCAAACGCCGCGCCAGCGCCGGGGAATTTCCTCCGGTGCCGCAGGCGATGGTCAAATCGCCCCGCTCCACCAGAGAGGGCAAAATAAAATCGCATTTTTGCGGGTCATCCACGATATTGACGGGAATGCCTCTGGCCTTTGCGTCCCGGGATATGCAGGCATTGATTTCTTCGTCATCCGTCGCCCCGATCACCAGAGCAGCCCCGGACAGATGCTCGTCCGCATATTCACCGGCGATGTGCCTGATCCGGCCCTGTTTTTTTAAATCCGCCAATTCGGGGACAAGGAGGGGGCTCACCACATGCACATCCGCTCCGCAATCCAGAAGACGCGCCACTTTTCTGGCCGCAACCTCTCCTCCGCCGATCACGACGCATTTTTTCCCTGTAATATTCCAAAACACCGGATAATATTTCAAGTTTTTCCTTTCAGGCCCAAACCGTGGCGGACTCGCGCCGCATGCGTCAAGCTAGCATGAAGGGATGCAAAATTCAAGCGGGGGTTTGACCGGGCGGATTTTTTATCTATCCGGAATCAGTTAATTATTGACACTGCCGCCGCTTTTCGCATATGGTTTTTTCGCAAATGCCGCCGATGCGGCAAAAGGATCGCTTGAGGAAATCATAAATATGCTTACGGAAAAAAATCTTGAACATTACGCCGATGTCCTCCTCTGGGCGCTTGCCACGGCAAAAAAATCCGTCCTGAAGAAAAATGACATCGTTTTGATTCAGTACGACCGGCCCGCGCTTGCGCTTGCCGAAATTCTTTTCGACAGGCTGATGGACATGGGCGTTCACCCCATTCAGCGAATGGCCGCCACCTTCCGCATGGAAAAAAGCTTTTACCGCAAAGCCAATTCGAAACAATTGACCTTCCTGGCCCCCGGCGACAAAGAGCTTTATCGTCACATCCACGGCCGGCTCTTTCTCCATGCGCCGGAATCTCTGACCCATCTTCGGGACGTCGATCCGGCCAAAATCGGGAAAACGATGGTCGCCCGAAAACCTCTCAAAGCCATTCTCGACCAAAGAGAAGATCTGCGCAAGTATAGCTGGACGCTGTGCCTGCTGCCGACGGAGGAACTGGCGCGCCAGGCCAAAATGCCGCTCGTACAATACGCCCGTCAGGTCATCCGGGGCTGCTACCTCGACAAAAAAGAGCCTGTATCCGAATGGAAAGCCATCCACCGGGAAGTCAGCCAGATCAAGAAAGCGCTCAGCTCGCTTGCGGTCCAATGCTTTCATCTGGAATCCGACCACATGGATCTGCGGATCACGCCGGGCGAACAACGCAAATGGGCTGGCGTTTCCGGCCATAACGTGCCCAGCTTTGAAGTGTTTGTCTCCCCGGACTGGCGGGGAACCGAGGGCGTGTATTACGCCAACCTCCCCTCCTTTCGCAGCGGCAATTATGTAAAAGATGTCCGTATTTCGTTTGCCAAAGGAAAGGCCGTCGCCGTCGAGGCGGCACAGGGCGAGGCCTTTGTGAAAAAACAGCTCGCCATGGATCCCGGAGCCTGCCGGCTTGGAGAGTTCTCTCTTACCGACCGGCGCTTTTCCCGAATCGACCGCTTTATGGCGGAAACGCTTTTTGACGAAAACTTCGGCGGGAAGGAAGGCAACTGCCATGTCGCACTGGGGGCCTCCTACAGCGACACGTACAGCGGCGACCCGGCGCGTCTGACCCCGGCGCTCAAGAAAAAACTGGGATTCAACGATTCCGCCCTGCACTGGGATCTGGTCAACACGGAGCCCAAAACCGTCTCGGCGCATCTCAAAAACGGCAAGAAAATCATGATTTACGACCGGGGCATTTTTACAATTTAAACCGGGGAGGCTGTCTTCATATGAAAGTTGATTTCTATTGCTGGCAAAAGTGAACCACCTGCCGGAAAGCGAGGGAGTTTCTCTCGCAAAAGAAGGTCGATGTAAACGAGCGTGATTTTTTCAAAAAACCCTTTACCGCCGACGAGATCAGAGCGCTGCTGCGCGGAAGCCGGCCTTCGGAAATGTTTAATTTCCGAAGCCCCAGTTTCAAAAAACTGTCTCTGGACCCGGAAAGCCTTCAGGACAAGGATATGGTTGAACGGATGCTTCAGGAGCCGCGGCTCATTCGCCGTCCGGTCGTGAAAATCGGCCGAAAAGTTTACTTCGGCGCTTCGGCCGATGTTTTGGCGGACATCCTGAAATCCTGAAACGGTTTACGAAAAGAGCAAGGAAAATCCATTGTAAAGGAAAGATCCGATGAAATATCTCACGGCGATTGAAGCGAGGCAATTTGCGGAAAAATGGCTGCCGGCGTGGACGGGAAACCATCCCGAATTGCTGGCTGGCTTCTACTCGGAAGACGCTTTTTACATGGATCCGGCCGTTCCCCGGGGCGTCAGGGGAAAAAATAATCTGCTGGCTTACTTCCGGAAGCTGCTGGCCGTCAATCCGAACTGGGTCTGGACGCAAATCGAAGGCATTCCGCTGGAAGACGGATTTCTGAACAAGTGGCTGGCCAAAATACCGGTTGGCTCCGTCACCCTGGAAGTGGTCGGTGTTTGCTTTGTCCAACTGGACGATGCGGGGAAAATCCGCCGCAACGAAGTTTACTTCGACCGCTCGGCTCTTCTTTCCGAAATGGCAAAACTAAAAAGAAGCGCGCCGGCCGGTCCTTGAGCCGAATCCGTGCATTGAACCGCAAACAACATCCTGATCATGGAGAAAAATGATGGAATGGGAACGTTTGATCCGGGAAGCACGGGAATGCTTGCAAGTATCTCCCGAAGCAACCGCTCGCTATATCAAGGCAAAGGACATCCTGCTTGAGGAGGTCAACGCCCGAATGACCGCCCATCCCGGGATTTCCAACCTGACCGGCGGCAATCCCATGAGCATGATGCGGGACAATCACAGCAATCACCTCGATTTCATGTCCACCGTCTTTGAATTCAACAGCTTTGAGCTGCTGGTCAAAACCGTCCCCTGGGTATACCGCTCCTACCACTCGCACGGCTTTTCGTTTGACTACTTTCCACTGGAGCTGGAAGCCTGGAAAAAGGCAGTCAGCCAATTTCTCAGCCCCGAAGCAGCCGGGGAAATCAACGCCGTTTACGACTGGATGCTGAAAAACCATGAACGGATGATTGAACTTTCCGCGTTCATCCCCGACCAGCGGGAGACCTATCCGGAATTGAAGGATGAGCGCAGAAGATTCGGCGGCGGTCTTCTGGCGGCGGACTTTCCGCTTTGCATGAAAATTGCCGACTCCGTTCTGGAGCGGGAAAACGGGCAGGAAGCCCTTTACCTTGGGCTGATCCAGCCGGTCATGTATGAAATCGGCAGACTGTGGGAACAGGATAAGATCAGCGCCGCCGAAGAGCACATGGCCACGTCCATGGTGGGAAGAATCCTGGCCGGTCTCTATGCCAGGTTTCCGGTTCCGCCGGCAAACCGGGGCAAGGCCGTGGTCACCTCCGCACCCAACGAGTTTCACGAACTCGGCGCAAGAATTCTGGCCGATATGCTGGAAGCGGACGGATGGGACATTTTCTTCCTGGGCGCGAACACGCCTGCCGAAGAGCTCATCAAACTGGTCAAAAAAGCCGATCCGCGTTTCCTGGCGATCTCGGCAACCATGCCGTTCAACATGGACCGGGTCGCGGCCATGATTTCAGGCATCCGAAACGATCCCGCCCTGAACTCCGTCAAGATTCTGGTCGGCGGGGCCGCTTTCAACACGGACCACACGCTATGGCGGCGAATCGGCGCCGACGCCTGGGCGGAAGATCCCCCGTCCGCCATCCGGCAGGTTCAGTCATGGTAAGAGACAGCGGCGCGCCAACCGATCTGGAAAGTCTGCTGCAGGGAAATCCCGAGAAGGTCACCCGGTATCTCCTGTCTTCCGGCAGGATGGCCATGATCCTTCTGGACCGGAAGGGCGTCATTCTGGATTGCAACGCCTTCTTCCTGGAAAGCGTCGGATTATCGGAAAAACCCGTCGGCAAATCCATCCAGGCTTTTCTTCGGGAAGGCCTCCAAGCCGGATGGGAATGCATCCGCGGAGATTGCCGGCCCGTGAAACTGACGTTTACATTGAACGGACCGCTGGAATATTTTCTGTCGGGCCACATCCTGAATGTCCAGGAGCATTATCTCCTTTTCGCGCACACCGTCCGCCTGACCGATCATGAAATGGTCGTCAAACTGTCCCGGCTCACGGATGAACTGACTGATCTGACCCGGCAACTCAACAAAAAAAACCGGGAGCTGGAAGCCGCCAACGAAACCATCACCCGGCTGATGAACACCGATCCCTTAACCGGGCTCACCAACCGGCGTCAGCTCAAGGAAAGGATGGACGCGGAACTGTCCAAAGCCAGACGCCACGGCCACCCGCTTTCCGCGCTCATGACGGACATCGACCATTTCAAATCCATCAACGACACCTACGGACACGCCGCGGGCGACGCAGTGCTGGTCGGGGTAGCCTCCATTCTGCGGCAGACGTGCCGGAAAGAAGACATCGTCGCCCGCTACGGCGGAGAGGAATTTGTCGTCCTCCTTCCCGATTCGCCCGCCGCGGCAGCCCTGGATTGCGCGGAGCGAATCCGAAAAGCCATTGAGGGAAACGTGTTTCCGGAAATCGACCGGAAGGTAACCGTCAGTTTGGGCGCCACTCTCTTTGCGCCCACCGACACGGAGGACAGCTTCATCGGGCGGGCGGACGCCGCCCTGTACGAGGCCAAGACATCCGGACGAAACCGGGTGGTGCTGAAATAGCCTTCCAAAGCGAAGCTGAACGGCGGAGACGCTCATTCCCTCTTCCACGGGACCAGGCGATGCGGCCCGGAACGGCGACGTTATTGCCGTCCGGTTCAAGGTCTAATGCCAACGCCAACTCATTTCAAACTCGTTTGATGATATGCGAAAGCGGGTGCGGCACCCGTGAGGTCGAACCATTCAGGCGAGCCATCAGGAATGCCGCTGAAGAAACAAGCGGATTCAAAGGCACGTACGAAAGAGGATCTACCTTCATCAGATGAAACATGGCTTCAACGGTGGCGCATAGATTATTGCATTCGCCGCTTAAATATACCTTATTCCGCCCCAGCCGTTTGATGAGCTTTTCGGATACTTCATCGATCGCGCAATGCCCGGCAATAAGAACTCTGCCCTTTATCCCATCCACCACGGATGGATCGTGACCTCTTCCCAAAACCAACGTCCAGCCGCCCTTGCCGGCATTGTCCATATACATCGTTTGCATTACGCAGAGCGGGTTATTCAGGCAACCTTCCCGGCACACAAGTTTGTTCCCTTTCATTACTGTCACATCAGGCGGAAATTCCGGATAGAGGTCCCAGGGGTAGTGCCCATCCGTCGGCATATCGCCGATAAGGTCAATTTTTTCAAGGCTGGCGATATCGCCCGAAAGTTCAATATCCTGCGGCCCCTTCACGCCGTCTGAGAAGCCGCGTTCAATCGCAATTCTGAGATGGGGCACATCGTCAACATTCAATCCAAAAACACGGGCGCCGGCAATATCGGCGGCAACCACATTTTTACCGGCAATCAGCACACGGAAAGGCCGCACCTGTTTATCGGCAAGCGCCGTGGCAAAATAATGACCGTGAATCGTTCCTTCAACGCCTTCAATCAGCGTTACATCAGGCCTGATGTACCCGAGCACATCGACAAGCTTTTGCGGCAAATTATAGTTATGGTCAAAACCCCGGCATTTCTGCATCGGGAAGCCCCACTGGTTTTTAACGCCAAGCGTCACAACTCCCATGGAATGGGTTTTCAGTTTCGGCACATTGATATACAAATGACGGTCCCGCTCTTCTATCAGCCGCATAACCGTCTCGGGCATTTCAAAAGACGTCAAATCGTAGCCATCGGGGTCTTTGACTCCGACAGGCCCGCGACCGGTAAAGGGCAGAGGCCGGCTTTTCTCTTCATCGAGATATATCGGCTTTGCGCCCGTTTCACGGCAAAGCCTTGCATATCCCGTGGCGCTATACACCAACCTTGTATAGTTTGCCTGCGTCGAGTTTTCGAAAAGATATATTTTCTTCGCGCCGGCTTTCTTCCAATACAAAATGATTTCCCGAAGAACCTCAATTCTGGTGTGGCTGTAAGCTTTTGCATCAACCGCATTGGGTTTTATAAAAACTTCACCGCTCGATTTCAGCAACGACGCCCCGCCCAATTCATCAAAGATGGCTGTGACAGCCTTGCCGATATCACTCACAAGGGCGCTGTTCAGGGGCAGGTAATTTTTAAAACTTACATTCTGATGGCTGGAGAGAAGCTTTTTAAAGATAACCTTTGTTTTCATTTCTTCTCTTTTTGATTTGATTCACAAAGCGTATTGTAAAGAGTAAATATCTGCGTGAATGTTGCTGCACCTGTCGCTTTTCATGGCAGTGAATACATATGAGGGCGGCTTTTGCTTGTCAAGCATATTTCTTGCTGCGGCAAGTTTGGTTATATGATCGTATTTGGAACAAACCGATTTTAAAAAGCAACCTATGTTATCAACTTCAAAAACGATTTTTTATGAATATTTTTGTCCATCCGGGTCTTCCGTACGGCTACCTGCTATGCGCATCAACCGGATGGACCAAAAAAAGATTCTCTTTGACAGACCGGACTGGCCTGACCTATACTCCGTGCCGCAGGAGAAAGGAGCGCTGTTTCACCTTTTGTCGTTTCATTTTCCTGAACAACACCTTATAGTCGCGTACAAAAGGAACCATATGGAAAAACAGACTCAGACCGAAGCAGAAAGCACCTCCGGCGTTTTTGCCGACTGTCAACTGGGCGCCGGTTTTGACGAGGAATTTTTTCTTCTCAATTTCGGCACCCGGCTCCTCACCGCCTTTACCGACAGGGAGATTCTGATCGACATTGCCCTCGAAACCCTGGCCGATTTCTCCCAGGGAAAAAGAATCGCCATCATGAGCCTCGACGAACAGAACAAAACATTGGAAATCGACGGTGTCTTTTTTCAGCGCCAATCTTCCCGTCCGCAAATGTCTTTTCCCGTGGAAAAAACGGTTGCGGGAAAATGGATGTCTCAAAAAACGGTCGGCGTCGCTCCGCTCATCCTGGAAGGAGAGGTTCCCCTCCCGGCGGAGAGCGGACGCCCGGAGGACAGCCAGTGTTTGTGCCTTCCGCTGATCGGGTCCTCTTTCCGCCCGGTGGGACTGGCCACGATTGAAATCCCGGCGGGACGCTGCTTCGACTTTTTCGAGGCGCAGCAATTACGAGTCCTCAGCACGGCTCTGGCCGTCTCTCTGGAAAACACAAAGCTTTTCTCCCGGGTCATTCACGACAGTCTGACCAACCTTTACACCCGCAGGTTCTATGAAATCAGGGTGGAAGAAGAGATTGCCAAGCTAAGACGAAACAGCGGACGCCTGTCCATCATTCTTTTTGATCTGGACCAGTTCAAAAACATCAATGATTCTTTCGGCCACCTGACGGGCGACGAAGTTCTGCGCCAATTCGCCGCGCTCATGCTGGACCACGTGCGCAAAGGCTCCACGCTGATCAGCCGCTACGGAGGAGAAGAGTTCATCCTTCTCATGCCCGATGCCCGCGTGGAGGAAGCGCTCCGTCTGGCCGAAAGAATCGTCTCTCTGTGCGCGAGCCATGAGTTTGGCGACGGCCGGAGAAAAATCCAAATGACAGTCAGCGGCGGTGTGGCGTTTACCGACCATACGGAAGCCGTCTCCCAGACAGAACTTTTCGAAAGGGCGGATCAGGCGCTTTACGAAGCCAAACACAGCGGACGAAACCGTGTTGTTGTCTGGAAAAACATAAGCGCCCCCTACCGGATGTAGTCTTTTAAAATTCGGAACGGCGCCGCCGATGCCGAAAGCCCGCCTGTGACGGAAAAAAGCGGTTCTTTTCGCGTGGCGAGTATGAATCAGACCATTCGCACATATCTATCGAATCTGGAGGATCTCTTTTCCTTTTCTCCCTCCGACGCGCAACGCGCCGCTGTCCGCTTCCATGAAGAAATGCGGCGCGGTCTGGACGGGCAAACCAGTTCCCTCAGAATGCTTCCCTCGTATGTCGGCCGTCCAACGGGAACGGAAAAGGGACAATTTCTGGCGCTTGATCTGGGCGGCACGAACCTGCGGGTCCTGGCGGTCCGGCTGGACGGCCGGGGCGGTGCTGAAATCACGGCCGTGAACCGTCTGGCCGTCCCGGAAACCGTCATGCGCGGATCGGGAGAGGCGCTTTTCGATTTTCTGGCCGAGGGCGTCGCTCTGTTTCTGGAAGAGCACGGGCTCGATTCCAAAGAGCACCGGGACCTGGCGTTTACCTTTTCTTTTCCCGTCGCGCAAAGCGCCGTAACGCCGGCGTGCTGTTGAACTTGGACCAAAGGATTTACCGCGGCAGACGTCGCGGGGCAAAACGTCGTCGCCCTGCTTTCCGACGCGCTCAGGCGCAAACACATCGAAGAGGTTTCAGTCACGGCCCTGGTCAACGACACGGTGGGAACGCTGGCAACCAAAAGCTACGTCGATCCTTCCTGCGATATGGGCGTCATCCTCGGTACGGGCACGAACGCCTGCTATCCGGAAAGAGCCGTCCTTCCGGCAAATGGCCGGTTTCCAAATTCCGGGCGGGAAATGATCATCAACCTGGAATGGGGCAATTTCGACAAGCTAGACACCAGCGCCTGTGATCAGGCGCTGGATCGCCTCACGTTCAATCCCGGCCGTCAGCGCATGGAAAAGATGGTGTCCGGAATGTACATTGGCGAACTGACCCGGCTGATCCTGCTGGACATGACGGAACGGGGAATGTTGCTTCACAAAAATTGCTGGCCCGTTCTGGTCCACGAGCATTCCGTCAGCCCCGAGCAGATGTCCTTGACCGTCCAGGGGGAAGATTTTTTCGCGGCCATCGGCATCCCGGATGCCTCCGACCCGGACCGGGACGCCGCCGCGCACGTCTGCCGGATCGTTTCGAAGCGGTCGGCCCGGCTTGCCGGAGCGGCTCTGGCCGCCGTGGTCACCTGGATGGACGCGAATCTTGAAAAAATGCATACCATCGCCATCGACGGCTCTCTTTTTGAAAAATATCCCGGCTATTCGGAAAACATGCGGTGCGTCCTGGAAGAGCTCTTCGCTTGCCGCGCCGACCGGATTGCGCTTTGCACAACCTCGGACGGCTCGGGAATCGGCGCGGCCATCATCGCCGCCGTCGCGTCCTCCAAACAGGAGCAGGAGCATAAGCCGGCCCGTCAGCGAACGCGCAAGAACCGCTGAAATCATTTTCCTTGTTTCCCGTCCGTTCCTGGTTTATATTCCTACCGAAAGTTCTCCGGAAAACAAAAAGTTGCATAACACCCGGCAACCCCGGAAGTCGGCGGCAACCCAACGAAAGGAGATCCTCATGAAAACGCAGTCCGGAAATTTCAAGGCGCAGGACGGGACACCCATCTACTGGAAAGGATGGACGCCGGACGACGCTGCCCGCGTAAAAGCGGTGGTGCATGTCATCCACGGCTATGCCGAGCACATCGACCGCTATGGAAATGTGGTGGGCGAACTTCTTCCCGCGGACTACGCGGTATTCGGAACCGATCACCGCGGACACGGCAAAAGCGAGGGAAAGCGCGGTCACGTCCTGAGCTTCCAGGAGTTTATCGACGATGAAAAGCAGTTCCAGCGCGACGTGATCCGGGCAAAATTTCCTAACCTCCCCTGCTTTGTTCTTGGCCATTCCATGGGAAGCCTCATCGCCATGAACTTCGTCGAGCAAAGCGCCGAAGGAATCCGGGGGCTTGTCTTATCGGGAACGGGCTCGCGGCCGGGAACGGACATTCCGAAGATCCTGCTTGCGGCAACCAGAATCCTTTCCAGCCTGCTGCCGTCGATTCACGTAAAATCGCCGCTTCCGCCGGAGTTTATTTCCCGGGATCCGGAGGTGGTCAGGGCGTATGTAGAGGACCCTCTCGTTTACAACGTGATCACGCCGCGGCTTGCCCATGAGATGAACCGGTATGTCGTCATCGGCGCTCAAAACGCCGGCAGGATTCAAATTCCCGTTCTGATTCAACTGGGCTCCCGGGACACCGCCTTTTCCGGACAGAAGGAACTCTTTGAAATGGTCGGAGCAAAAGACAAGACGTTCAAGCTCTACGAAGGCCTTAAGCATGAGGTTTACAACGAGCTTCTTGAAGACCGGACCCGGGTGCTGGCCGATCTGAGAACCTGGCTGGACAAACACGTGTAAAGCGGAGAAGCTGCCCGGTGAACGGCCGCCGGACAGTTATTGAAGGCGGAAAAGTCACCTTGAACGAAATCTCTTCACGCCGCCTGGGGAAAACCCCCGGTCCCATGAGAGAGCATTGATCACAAAAGGGTCCCGTATGAAAATTCAGCGGATTCCAAAACCTTTGCCCTTCGATCCTGAAAGCGGACAAAACATCATTCTGGATTCCATCGCTGACGGTGTTTTTACCGTTGATCAGGATTGGCGGATCACCTCTTTCAACCGGGCCGCGCAGGAGATCACCCGGGTTTCCCGCGAGGAGGCGGTCGGCCAGATGTGCAAGGATGTTCTGAAAGCGGACATCTGCGAAAAAAACTGCTGTTTGCGCATGACCATGAAAACCGGGAAGCCCATTATCAACAAGAAAGTGAACATCATCGACGCGGACGGCAGAAAGCTTCCGATCAGCATTTCCACGGCCCTGCTTCGCGACGGAAAGGGAAAGCTTCTGGGCGCCGTGGAAACCTTCCGGGACATCAGCGTGGAAGAAGATCTGCGCAAAACCATTCAGGCCAAATACTCTTTCGAGGATATTATTTCCAAAAACCACCAGATGCTCCGGCTCTTTGACATCCTTCCCGACATCGCCTCCAGTTCCAGCACCGTCCTGATTGAAGGGGAGAGCGGCACGGGCAAGGAGCTTGTCGCCCGCGCCATTCACAATCTCAGCCCCAGAAAAAGGCATCCCTTCGTGGCGGTCAACTGCAGCGCCCTGCCGGACGCGCTTTTGGAGTCAGAGCTTTTCGGATACAAGGCAGGCGCATTCACGGACGCGAAAAAAGACAAGCCCGGACGCTTCCGCGCGGCGGAAAACGGCACGCTGTTTCTCGACGAGATCGGCGAGATCACTCCAGCCATGCAGGTGAAACTGCTGCGCGTCCTGCAGGAAAAAACGTATGAGCCGCTGGGAGCGACCCGCAGCGTTGAGCACAATGTGCGCATCATCGCCGCCACCAACAAGAATCTGGAAGACCTGGTCCGCCAGAACCGCTTCCGCGAAGACCTGTTCTACCGGATCAATGTCTTTAAAATTCATCTGCCGCCGCTGCGCGAACGCATGGAAGACATTCCCCTGCTGATCGGCCATTTTATCGGCCGTTTCAATATCCTGCAAAAAAAGAATATCGAAGGGGTCAGCGACGAAGCGATGGCGCTACTGATGGCGCACCGCTATCCCGGCAACATTCGGGAACTCGCCAACCTGATCGAACGCGCCTTCATCCTCTGCAAAGAGGGCAGGATTGAAAAAAAGCATTTGCCAGACTTTCTGTTTGCGGCAAACGCTTCCCCGGACGGAAAAATCGCCGCGTCTTTTCGGGACCTGGAAGCCGACTATCTGCAAAACGCCCTCAGGCGGAACAACGGCAACCTTCCCCAAACCGCCCGGCAACTGGGAATCCATCGAAGCACGCTGTATCGCAAGCTCAAGGCGCTTAAACTTTCCCCGAACGATTAACGATTAATTGTCGCAGATGTGCAACTTTTTGCGACAATGCTGCATTAATGCACAACCCGCCACCAGAATCCTTCCCGGCGCTCTTCTCCAACCGCTTGTCATCGCTTCAGTTTTGGTTTGTCTTTCCCTCTGGCATCGGTTTTGCTTTTGTTAAATACCGGGTATGGTTAGGCCACCGCCTGGAAAAGGAGAACGCATGAAGCTGGCCCTGTCGGTATTCAAAAATTGCATCTCAACCGTCTTTGACTCGTCGGATCAGTTGTTGATTCTGGAGACGGAAGACGCCAACGGAACCAAACGAACGACGGTGCGGATCGACGCGACGGACCCGGCCGGGCACGCGGCAAGGCTTCGGGACCAGGGCGTTGCGGTTTTGATCTGCGGCGCGATCTCCCGACCCATGCAGATGGCCATCGCCTCGCTGGGTATCGCGGTTTATCCGTTTATTCGCGGCACGGTGGAAGAAGTTCTGGCCGCCTATCAAAGCAACCGGCTGGGGCAGGCTGTTTTTTCCCTGCCGGGCTGCCACGGCCGCGGAAACGGCGGTAACAGCAGAGGACGAGGCATGCGCTGCCGCTGGAGACAAACCGGCGGCCATGAACGATAAAGCACAACTCAAAAGGAGATTAAAAAATTGAATTCATCCATCCCGAAAGAACTGTTCTTTACCAAAGGTGTCGGCACGCACCGCGAACAGCTTCACTCGTTTGAACTGGCGCTTCGCAATGCGGGCATCGAAAAATGCAATCTGGTGCAGGTCTCCAGCATTATGCCGCCCGGCTGCAAAATTATTTCCCGGACGGAGGGCCTGAAAAGGCTGCGACCCGGCGCGATCACGTTTTGCGTGATGAGCCGCTGCTGCTCGCACGAGCCCAAAAGGCTGATTTCAGCGGCGGTCGGCTGCGCGATCCCCGTGGACAAGAAAACCTACGGCTACATCAGCGAACATCATGCCTTCGGCTTTACGGAAAAGAAAACGGGGGATTACGCCGAAGACCTGGCCGCGGCGATGCTTGCCTCCACGCTGGGCATCGACTTTGATGTCGATGAAAGCTGGGACGAAAAGAAAGAGTTGTTCAGAATCAGCGGGAAAATCGTGGGAACCCGGAACACAACACAGTCCGCCGTCCTGAAAACCGCCGACTACACGACGGTGCTGGCCGCGGCGGTTTTCGTGCTCTGACCGTACGATCATCCGGATCGAGGGCCATGAATAAAAACACAACAAACCGGTAAAAACCGGAAGGAGGAAAACCCATGAACGGAAGAAATCAGGGAGGCAGAGGAACGGGCGGAGGCCAGGGCCAAGGAGGCGGCATGGGCCAGGGACGCGGAGGCGGCGGACGAGGCCGTATGGGCGGTCCGTCAGCCGGTGGAGCGGTCGGAACCTGCCGTTGCCCCCAATGCGGCCACACCGAGCCGCACGAGCGAGGCGTGCCCTGTACGCAGGTCAAATGCCCTCAGTGCGGCACGTCCATGTTTAGAGAATAAGAAGGGAGGAAAAGTCTTATGCCTGGAGGAGATGCAACAGGCCCGATGGGTATGGGCCCAATGACGGGAAGAGCGGCTGGATTTTGCGCGGGCTATTCCGTGCCGGGTTATGTAAACAACGGTCCCGGAAGAGCGTTCGGCATGGGATTTGGAAGGGGCGCGGGCTTTCGACGGGGCTTTCACGCAGGCGGCTTTGGCCGGCGCAACCGTTTTTACGCGGGCGGCGCGCCGGCGGCTGCGCCGGATCCTGAAAATGAAAAACAGGCGCTCAAAAACCAGGCGGAGTATCTTCAGATGCAACTGGACGCGGTCAAAAAGCGTCTTAAAGAACTTTCAGCCCAAAGTTAGTGTCCATTATCCGGATGGGCGCAGCCCCCGGGCCGCCCGTCCGGATGATGAAAGATGCAAAAAAGAGGAAGGAAAACATGAAAATCGCATTCACAACCGCCGGAAATGACGTATCGGCGCCGCTTGACAGCCGCTTCGGCCGCGCGCCGAAATTTTTGATTTACGACCTTGACACCGGCACATTCACCCTGGCGGACAACCGGCAGAATCTGAACGCGGCGCAGGGCGCGGGCATTCAGTCGGCGCAGAACATCGCGCGCCTGGGCGTGTCGGCGCTGGTCAGCGGACACTGCGGCCCCAAAGCCTTTCGCGTGCTTCAGGCGGCGGGCATCAAAATCTACAACTCCTCCGCCGCGACCGTACAAGAGGCGCTGGATCTGTTCCGGGCCGGAAAGCTTAATGAAGCATCATCCGCCGACGTGGAAGGTCACTGGGTATGAAAAATTCGCGGATAGAGCACCGGCCGATCGGCGTCATCCACAGCGAACATACGGCCGCGGAGAAAACCCCCATTCAGCCCGTGTATGCCAAAGGTTGCAAGGGACGCGTGGAAGTGTATCCCGAATTTGCCGAAGGCTTAAAAGATCTGGAAGGGTTTTCGCATCTTTATCTGCTGTATCATTTTCACCAATGCCGCAAGGTTCAGTTAACCGTTAAGCCTTTCCTGCAGGATGTGGAGCGAGGCGTGTTTTCAACCCGCGCACCCTGCCGACCCAATCCCATCGGCTTGAGCGTTGTCGAGCTTATCAAAATGGAAGGCAACATTCTGCATGTCGATGGACTGGATATCCTTGACGGTACGCCGCTTTTGGACATCAAGCCCTACACGGAAAAGTTCGACCTGCACGCCGTGAAGAAAAACGGCTGGCAGGACGAAGTGGACGAGTCCACGGCCCGCATCAGGGGAAAGAGAGGTTACCGATCATGAACATGTCACTGGACTGCATTCCCTGCTTCATTCGCCAGGCCGCTGACGCGGTCCGCCTGTCGGCTCCGTCCGAGGAAGATCAGAACCGTCTGATGCACAGCGTCCTGCAGTGGCTCGGAAACATCGACCTGCGGCAGGCGCCGCCGGCCGCCGCGCAAATGATTCACAGACACCTGCGCAGCCTTTTGCCCACGGAGGATCCCTACCGGGCTTCCAAGGACCGCCACAATCAACTGGCGGCCAGGCTGATCCCCTCCATCCGGCGGCGCATCGAAGCCTCCTACGATCCCCTGACCATGGCGGTGCGCTACGCCATCACGGGAAACATCATCGATCTGGGCGCCAAAAACAACGTGGGCTTTGGAGAGATTTACGCGGAGCTGCAAAGCGCGCCCATACAGCCCGTATTCGGCGACCTGGAGGCGTTGAAGAAAGCGTCCCGGCAGGCAAAAACCATTCTGTATCTTGCCGACAACGCCGGAGAAATCTTTTTTGACCGTCTGCTGATCGAGCAGTTCACCGGCGCGCGGGTTACGCTGGTCGTGCGCGGCACTCCGGTCATCAACGACGCAACCCTTTCGGACGCCAAAGCGGCCGGTATGGAAGAAATCGCGCAAGTCATGGACAACGGTTCGGACGCGCCGGGGACTCTGCTGGAAGACTGCCGTCCGGAATTTCGCCGCCTCTTTGAAGAGGCGGACCTTGTCATTGCCAAAGGCCAGGGAAATTTTGAAAGCCTGTCGGACAGGGCGCGCGATATTTTCTTCCTGTTTCGGGCCAAGTGTCCGGTGATCAGCCGCCATTCCGGCTTTACGGCTGGAACGTATGTGGCGGCCAACTGGTTTGCCAGAAGCAAAACCGCGCCGGCCGGGGAGGCTTCATGACCACCTCTTTCATCGCGGCCGAGTTGAGCGCGCATGCGCCTTTTACAGCATTCGGAACCCTGACGGGCATCGTCATCATGGCGGCCTTCATCCGCTTTCAGATCACCGGCGAAGTATCGGCCGCGCTCTTCTGGATTTTTCATCCGCTGCACGTGCTGTTGAGCGCGCTCGTGACCACCGCCATGTACCGGCGTCATTCCCGGAGCGATATCGGGCGCGTGTTCCTGATCGGTTATGCCGGTTCCATCGGCATCGCCACCCTGAGCGACTCGCTCATTCCCTTCGCCGGCGAATGGCTGTTGAACCTGCCGAACCGCGGCGTGCATTTGGGTTTTATCGAAAAATGGTGGCTGGTCAATCCCTTGGCGTTTGCGGGCATCGGACTGGGCTTCGTTGTTTCCCACACCCAGATTCCGCATGCCGGGCACGTGCTGCTCAGCACCTGGGCGTCCCTTTTTCACATCATGATGTCGCTGGGCTCATCCATCGACGTCGTCACCACTATTCTCATCGCCGTCTTTTTGTTTTTGGCCGTCTGGGTTCCGTGCTGCACCAGTGATATTATTTTCCCGCTGATGTGGGCAAAGAAGGAGGAAGCGGCATGAGAATATCCATTGCCTCCGGAAAAGGCGGAACGGGGAAAACGACCGTCAGCGTCAATCTGGCACGCGTATTTGGAAGCGATGTGCTGCTGGCGGACTGTGACGTGGAAGAGCCCAATGCGCATCTGTTTTTAAAAACATCCGGACCGGCGGAAAAAGTGGTCGGCATTCCCGTTCCCGTTGTGGACGAGACGCTCTGCGACGGCTGCGGCGAATGCTCGAAAATCTGCCGGTTCTCCGCGATCGTGACCTTCGGTACAACCCCCCTTGTTTTTCCGGAAATGTGCCACGGCTGCGGCGGCTGCACGCTGGTATGCCCGCCCAGAGCGATTACCGAAAAGGACCGTCGCATCGGCGTCGTCGAAACCTCCCGCGCGGGCCATATCACACTGGTCACGGGCAGACTCGACGTGGGCGTGGCGCTGGCCCCGCCGCTCATCCGCGCCGTGAAAGCCGAACTTCCCGCCGCGGCCGACGCCATCCTGGACGCTCCGCCCGGCACGTCATGCCCGGTGATCGCCGTCGTCCGGGATACGGACATGGTGCTTCTGGTTACCGAACCCACGCCTTTCGGCATGCATGACCTGACACTGGCCGTGGACATGGTGAGGGAGCTTGACCTTCCCTTCGGCGTCATCGTCAACCGAATGGGCAGCGGAGACGATCGCGTGCAGCATTTTTGCGAAAAAGAAGGGATTCCCATCCTGCTTACGATTCCCGACGACCGGCGGATCGCGGAAAACTATTCGCGGGGCATCCTGATGGTGGACGCCCTGCCGGAGTACAAAGAAATTTTCAAGGCGCTGCTTCAAAAAATCCGCGCGCAGATCGGCTGCGGATCAGCCCCTTGCGGAGATTAAAAATGCATTCCGGTCCATTTGAGTATCTGTATGGCCCCGTCCCGTCCCGAAGACTCGGACGTTCGCTGGGGATAGACCTGGTGCCGCATAAAACCTGCACCTATGACTGCATCTACTGCCAGCTGGGCAACACGACGCATAAAACCGTTGAAAGGCGGGATTATGTTCCCGTGGAGGGCGTTCTTTCCGAGCTTGCAGAAAAGCTGGCCGCCGGTGTTTCCTGCGACTATATCACGCTCGCCGGTTCAGGCGAGCCGACGCTGCACGCGTCTTTGGGCGAACTGATCCGCAAGATCAAGGAAATGACGGAGATTCCCGTTTCGGTAATCACCAACGGTTCTTTGCTTGAGCTGCCGGAGGTGCGCGAAGCGCTTTTCCGGGCGGATCTCGTCGTCCCTTCACTCGACGCGGGAGACCCGGCCATGTTTGAATATGTCAACCGCCCGCACCGGGATATTGTATTTGAACGGATGATCGAAGGCCTTGTAACGTTCGGAAAACGGTACCCGGGTAGTCTGTGGATGGAAGTGTTGCTGGTTTCCGGCGTCACGGGGCTGGCTTCGGAAGTCAAAATAATCGCGTCATGGATTGAAAAATTCCCCGTGGAAAAAATTCAGCTCAATACCGTCAACCGGCCGTCCTGTGAGGACTTCGCCTGCGCCGTGGACCCGAAGCAAATGAAAACCCTGGCCGGTCTTTTTGCCGGCGCGGTTGAAATTCTGGAGAACGCGCCGCCAACCGTCGGCGCATCGGAAACAACATCGGACACAACGGATGCGGATATTTGCAATTTACTGGCCCGGCGGCCCTGTACGCTGGAAGGCGTTGCTCTGGGCCTCAATCTCCATCCGCATGACGCGGCCAAGCGCATCGAACGGCTGATCGGCGACAAAACCGTCACGGCAAAACGAAACGGAGGAAAGATTTATTATACTTCGGCGGAGCGAACACCATGAAAGAACTGGTCATCATCAGCGGCAAGGGAGGAACGGGAAAAACCAGCGTCACGGCGTCTCTGGCCGTTCTGGCCGGACGTCCGGTCGTGTGCGACTGCGACGTGGACGCGGCGGACCTGCACCTGGTCCTGGCGCCTGAAATCCGGGAGGAGCATGAATTCCGCAGCGGCCATCAGGCCGTGATCAACCGGGATCACTGTGCGGACTGCGGCGCCTGCGCGGACCTGTGCCGGTTCGGGGCGATCCGGGAAGAAGAAAAGGAGGACAGCGATACGCTTTTTGTCGTCGATGCCGTATCCTGCGAAGGCTGCGGCGTGTGCGTTCATTTTTGCCCCGAAAAAGCCATTGACTTTCCCGAGAGTCTCTGTGGTAAATGGTTCGTGTCCAAAACGCGCCTCGGGCCCATGGTGCACGCGCGCCTCGGCGTCGCCGCCGAAAATTCCGGAAAGCTTGTCTCCACGGTTCGCCAGGAGGCTCGGCGGCTGGCCGAAAAAGATCATTACGACATGGTGATCGTAGACGGACCGCCCGGCCTGGGCTGTCCCGTCATCGCTTCGATTACCGGCGCCTCGCAGGTTTTGGTGGTCACCGAACCGACGGTGTCGGGCGAACATGATCTTGAAAGGGTGCTGGGGCTGGCCCGGCATTTTCAGATTCCGGCGGCCGTCTGCGTCAACAAGTGGGACATCAATGACGAAATGACGGTCCGCATCGAGCGAAAAGCCGGTGATCTGGGCGCAAGCATTGCCGGACGCATTCGTTATGACCGGGCCGTGACCGCCGCGCAGATGCAAAAAAAAGCGGTGGTCGAAACAGACGCGCCCAGCGCCGCGGATCTACGGCAATTGTGGCTGAATTTAAACCTTCAGGAGAAAAAAACGTAACAGGAGGAAAGTAGAGAAAGTGGAAGACAAAAAAACGTGTGACTCGTGCGGCGAGGAGAGCTGCTCGGCGAAAAAACAGGGGAAAAATGAAAATCAGGAAGAGTATGCGGACCGCCGGCGCCTGCAGGCAAGGCTGTGCCGCATTCAGCATAAGATAGTCGTGCTCTCCGGCAAGGGCGGCGTCGGCAAAAGCACGGTAGCGGTCAATCTGGCGACGGCGCTGGCGCTCCATGGACTGCGAGTGGGTTTGTTGGACGTGGACATCCACGGCCCGAGCGTTCCCACCATGCTGGGACTGGAAGGCGAATCGCTCAAGGGCAATCCCGGCGAACTTTTTCCGGTGGAATTCGGCGGGCTGAAAGTCATGTCGCTGGGCTTTTTGCTGCAAAATCCCGATGACGCGGTCATCTGGCGCGGTCCGATGAAAATGGGCGTCATCAAGCAGTTTCTGACGGACGTGAATTGGGGCGATCTGGATTATCTGATTATCGATGCGCCTCCGGGCACCGGCGACGAACCACTGTCCCTGTGCCAGTTGATTCAGCCGCTTACCGGCGCGGTGATCGTGACCACACCGCAGAAGATCGCGGCCATCGACGTGCGTAAATCCATCAGCTTTTGCCGGCGGGTCAATGTGCCCGTTCTGGGCGTTGTGGAAAACATGAGCGGTTTTGTCTGCCCCAAGTGCGGAGAGCTTACGCAAATTTTGCCGGAGGGCGGAG
>Ga0209606_1001821_pt1 | contig 25342 bp, 16 predicted proteins | sample AD_UKC057_MetaG_FD_184412 | JGI IMG/M metagenome (GOLD analysis project Ga0209606, IMG submission 184412) | Active sludge microbial communities of municipal wastewater-treating anaerobic digesters from USA - AD_UKC057_MetaG (SPAdes) (version 2) | ecosystem: Engineered > Bioreactor > Anaerobic >...
CTGGGCGGCAACCTGCTGACCCACTACACGCACAGCCGCGACCTGAAGTACGTCTACAAGCTGGCGGCTGCCTACAACACGCCCGAGAAGATCATGGAGACCATCTCCATCGCCGAGGCCCACGGCATGAATGCGACGGTTATCCACACCGTGCCCTGGGCCCTGGACACGCTCAAGAAGCACCGCGAGCAGAACGGCAGCAAGCTCCAGTGGATCATCTGCCCCACCACCTCGCCCGTGGACACGCACAAGTACGTCGAGCACTGCCGCCAACTCGTCGACATGGGGGCCGACGCCCTGTACTTCTGGGGCGTGCACGGCGACCAGTTCTGCACCAAGCCCGAGGTGATCGCCCGCACCGTGGACGCGGTCAAGGAACTCGGCATCCCCTACGGCGTGGGCGGGCACAAGCTCGACGTGGTCAAGGCGTGCGAGAAGGCCAAGGTCAACAACGACTTCTACATCAAGACCCTCCACCACCACAACTACCCCAGCGCCAAGCTGGGACGCGGAGGCGACGCCATGTGGTGCGAGGAGCCCAACGAGACCGTCGAGTACATGAAGAGCGTGTCCAAGACGTGGATCGCGTTCAAGGTGATGGCTGCCGGCGCGATCCCGCCGCGGAACGCCTACACGTTCGCCTTCCAGAGCGGGGCCGACTTCGCCCTCTCGGGCATGTTCGACTTCGAGATCCCCGAGGATGCCAAGATCGCCTGCGAGGTGCTGGCCACCGTCAAGGACCGCGCCCGCCCCTGGCACGGATAGTCCCGATCGATCCACTTACGGAACGGGCGCGTCGGCCTCGCCGTCGCGCCCGTTTTGCGTTTCATGGCCTGGCCAGCTCGCGCGGCACGAGCAGGGCGTCCGGCGACGGGGCCAGGTAATTCGGCGCGTTGAAGAACCACAGCTTGCCCAGGCAGAGCTTGCCCAACGACCACGCCTTGCCGTCCGCGCCGGCGGGCACGGCTACGCGGACAAACCCGCCTCGCGTGTCTACCTTGACGACAAGCTTGCCGTCGGGCCCGTACACCTCGTGCGGGCCGCCCTCCCAGAAATAGACCAGTTCCTTCGTGCCCACGGGCACGAAGAAGTGCATCCGCGGCATGTGGCCCATATGGTGAGGGTGGCGCCCGCGGGACAACGCCAGGCATACCGCCCGCCCCGCCGCGACCTGAAGGCCCCATCCAGCCGACTGGTCGTTGAACTCGAACCAGTAGACGCCCGCCTTCGGCACGGCCAGCGAGAGCGCGTGCGCCTGTCCGTCCTGCGGAAGCCGGCCCTGGGCGAGGGGCTTGCCGGCTGAGTCGCTCAGCGTGTAGCGGGCCTCGGGGCGGTCGCGATACCACGCGATCACGCCCGTGGTGACGGCCAGCTCGATCGCCTTGCCGTCGCTGTAGACCGCATAGCGCGCTGGGCCCTGGAAGCGGAGGTTCAGGCCGGCGGGCTTGTCAGCCGGCAGGGCCGCACGAACCAGATCCATCGAGAAGGACTTTTCTGGCACCTCCTGCGGGCGGAAGAACGCCAGGTCGTCCTGGAAGGCCTTCTGCGTTTCCTCGCGCGTGGACGGCGTCTCGACCTTCCACGGCTTGTCCTTGGTCCGGTCCCGCCAGTCCCACTCGGGGCGATCGTAGTCCTTGGCGACCTTGGGAAGCCACGACTGGCGAATCGCCTCCCAGTGGTTCATGTAGCTGAAGCGGTTGCGGTAGACGTGCGTCAGGGTCGCCAGCGCCAGCTCGCGCTTGCGGTCCTTGTCGGGCGCTCGGTCGTGCTCCCACTTCAGGCGGACGTAGTGGAGGTACTGCTTTAGGTGGTCCAGGCGGGCCAGCACGTCGTCGCGCCCGGCGGCCTGGCGCGTCGCCTCGTCCAGGTCGCGCAGCGCCAGGCCCAGCAGGTGCTCGCTCATCAGCGGCTGGTTGCCTCCGTCCAGGCGGTCGTAGTAACGGCGCATCGTCGCGGCCGCCGGGCCGAACGCCTTCTCGAAGAAGTCGGCCAGCAGCGCGTCCACGTCGACCTTGGGGTTCCACATGAGTCGGTTGGCCACGTAGTAGCCCAGGCCGTGCGGGCCCCAGTTGTTGCCGCTCTCGCAGTCGATGCTGGTGGCCCCGGCGGCGGCATAGCGCGGAATCTGCCTGCGGATGTAGCCCAGGTCGCTGCCGCGCCCGCGGGCGGGCATGTCGAAATCCCACAGCCAGACCGACAGGTACTCGTAGAAGCCCAGGTTCCTGCACCGCTTGGGCCAGAGTTCCACAAGATCGTCAAACGTGTAGCGTCCGCGGATGAAGCCTGCCGTCGACTGGACGTACACGTTGGGCTCCAGCGGGAAGCTCGGCGGCTCGCAGTGGTCGTTGTAGGCGAGCATTCCGACCATCTTGCCGGGCATCTCGCGGGCGAGGTTGCGGGCCACCTCGTTGGCCAGGCCGAACGCCCGCTCGCTGATCGAGCCGAGCTTGACGCAGGCGTCGCACTCGCAATGGCCGCCGCCGTCGGAGGTCTCCAGCGAGACCATGTCCGTGTCCGGGTGTCGGCGGAAATGCTCGCGGGCGTGCTCCAGGGCGAAAGCCCGCACGGCCGGGTTGGAGACGCACATTTGCTCGCCCTGGCGTTTGCCCTTGACCAGGGCGAGGTACTCCGGGTGCTCGTCGAAGGCCTTCTTGTTGCGGGCGATGATGGACTGCCAGGCGTGTCCGCAGTAGACGCTGAACGATCCGGCCATCCGGTTGCGCCGGGCCCAGGCCTGGCAGTCCTTGAGGCAGCGGTCGCGGTCGAAGTAGCCGTAGCCCCACCAGATCCGCCGCGCCAGGATGACCGGCCGGTCGGTCTCGTTCAGCTCGACCGACAGGTCCGCCCGCCGCGGGATGACCTGCCAGGCGGGCGCGGGGAAGAACCACCGGCAGCCCAGGTGCTCCAGCAGACGGTACGCGGCGTGGGGCAGGCCTCGCTCGGTGGCGGCGATCAGCCGCAGGCGGTGCGGCTCGGTTCGGATGGCGTACGCCTCCTTGCCGTCGTAGGTATTGCGGATGGCGAGCGGTCCGCCCAGGGCTGCGTCGGGAAACTCCGCCAGCGTGCCCAGGACGATGCCCTTCGAGCCGTCTCCGGCGACGACCTCGAACGCGGCGCCGGTGATCTGCTTCAGAGAATCCGCCAGTTCGTCGGCGGTCTGTTTGGCCGCGGGCGAGGCGTTGGCGGAGATCGTGATCGGCTGGAGCGCCTTCCCGTCGCGGGCAATCGGAAGCAGCGCCGCCTGCGCAACCGCACAGAAGAGCAAAGCGACAGCGAAGCACCGGCAAATCATCGGGCGCCTCCTTAGAGGCCCATAGGGGCCGAGAGACCCGTGAGGCCCAGGCTGGTTACATCACGTCTTCTTTCGTCTCATGGACGCCTTGGTGACGAAGTTCTGCAGGAGGATGAACGCCAGCAGGAGCATCCCCATGATGATCTTGGTCCACCAGGAGTTGATGTTCTCGAAGGTGATGATGGCCTTGATCAACCCGAGGATAAGCACGCCCATGAGGGTGCCGGCCACGAACCCTACCCCGCCCGACAGGAGCGTCCCGCCGATGACGACGGCGGCGATGGCGTCGAGTTCCATGCCCAGCCCGGCCTGGAGCGGGTCGCCCGACTGGAGTTCGAAGGTCCAGACGACCCCTCCGATGGCCGAACAGAGCCCGGCCAGCGTGTAGATCAGGATCTTGGTGCGTCCCACTCCCAGGCCCATCAGGCGGGCGGAGTTCTCGCTGCCGCCGATGGCGTAGACGTTGCGCCCGAATCGCGTCCAGTGGGCCAACACCAGTGCGGCCGCCAGCAGCGCCAGCAGGACGATGACGGCCAGGGGGATCTCCAGGTGCCCGCCCAGGGGGATCACCAGATCCTCGTTCACCGTTCGCAGGAAGAACGGGTGCTTGATGGGGATGGAGCGGGTGTGGATGACGAAGCCGGCACCGCGGGCGAAGAACATCCCCGCCAGCGTCACCAGGAACGCCGGCAGCTCGAAGAAGTGGATCAGGCAGCCCATGCCCGCGCCGATGGCCAGCCCGGCCGCCAGGGCCATCGCGATGGCCAGCGCCGGGTTCAGGCCCACCTGTACGCCATGCTCGCCGTCGATCATCAGCCGCCCCAGGCCGCGCGGCGCGTAATAGAGGTCCACGTAGCCGATGGCCCCCGCCTCGCCCTGCACGCGCGCCTTGACCTCACTGTCGTCGTTGACGTACTGCACGCGGTCGGCCAGAGGCCGGCCCGCCATCACGTGCTTCATGAAGCTGTCGTGGGCGCTGGAGGCCAGCTCCCGCGTGACGGGCACGATGGCGCGGTCCGGGCCTCCGAGCTGCTTCCAGTTGGTGATCTCGCCCGCGTAGACCTGGCGAAGCTGGTCGCGGGTGATCTGGCGGACCGGGTTGTCCTCCGGGACGACCACCTGCACGCCCGAGGGCAGTGCGGCGGCCACGATCATCCCCGTCAGGGCCACCACCGCCCCCACCGACAGGTCGATGCCGCCGGAGAGGATGACGAAAGTGGCGCCGATGGCGACCACGCCGAGCATGGCCTGCCCGCGAATGGTCCCCAGGACGTTTCCCAGCGTGCCGAAGTTCTCGTAGCGGAACGCGCCGGCCACGAACAGCCCGCCCAGCACCAGGGCGGTGGCCAGCAGGGGCACGTACTTGGGCGGCGGGAGGAGTCTCATGCCGCCCTCCTGACGAAGGGGGCCATGATCTTGCGCCGGAAGGCGGGCGACTGGAGCAGGCAGACGATCACGATGACCAGGGCCTTGGGCAGGGGGATGATGTGGGCGCTGACGTCCCGCATGAAGATCGTGGTGGTGAGCGTCTGGATGAGCAGGGCGCCGATGACGGCGCCGACCAGGTAGAACCGCCCGCCGGTCAGGGCCGTCCCGCCGATCACGACGGCCAGGATGGCGTCCAGCTCGAGGTAGAGCCCGGCGTTGTTGGAGTCGGCCGCCTTGATGTTGGAGGCGGCGATGAGCCCGGCCACGCCCGCGCAGAAGGCGGAGAAGACATAGACCATGAACTTGACGCTGCGGGCCTGGACGCCGCTGAAGTGGCTGGCGGTCTCATTGTCGCCGACCGACTCGATGAACAGGCCCAGGGCCGTCCGCCGCGTGAGCAGGACCGTCAACGCCAGCATGACCGCGACGATGGCGACCGGGAAGGGCAGACCCAGCAGGTGTCCGTTGCCCAGGAAGATGAGGGCGGGATTGGCCGGGTCCGTGAAGGTGATGATCTTGCCGTCGGTCAGGAGTTGGGCCACGCCCCGTCCGGCGACCATGAGGATGAGGGTGGCCACGATGGGCTGGACGCGGAAGACCGCCACCAGCATCCCGTTCCACGCCCCGGCCAGCAGGCACACGCCCAGGACCAGGGCCAGTCCCGCGGCGAAGGGCCAGGCGTGGACGTGGATGACCATGGCGGCCAGGGCGCCCGCGATGGCCATGACGGCCCCCACCGACAGGTCCACGCCGCCGGTGGCGATGACCAGCGTCATGCCCAGGGCCAGGATCATCACCTTGGCCCCGTGGTTGAGGATGTCGATGAGCGAGCCGTAGAGGTGGCCGTCGCGGATCTCGAGGTTGAAGAAATTGGGCGTGGCCACCGCGTTGAACGCCAGCAGCAGCGCCAGGGCCAGCACGGGCCACAGCAGCTTGCCCGCCCAAGCGGGCAGGCGGCGCGGCGAGGGAAGAGTGCGGAGGCCGGTGTCTTCAGGCACGGCAGGCCTCCTTCGATCTACGATTTGAGATTTCCGATTGTCGATTGATCCCCGGTGTGCGCTGGTCCAATCGCAAATCGAACATCGACAATCGACAATCCCGCAATCCGCAATCCCGCAACCTGCCTGCCGGCAGGCAGGTCCTCAGTCCGCAATTAGCCATGTTCGCCCCCCTGCGTGCCGGCGATCATGTGCATGATGGCGTGCTCGTCAATCTGTCCGCCGGTCAGCTCGCCGATCTTGCAGCGGTCGCGGAGGACGATGACCCGCTGGCTGTCGCGGACGACCTCTTCCAACTCGGAACTGATGAAGAGGATGGCCATGCCCTTCTGGCGGAGGTTGGCCATGAGCTTCTCGATCTCGGCCTTGGCGCCGACGTCGATGCCGCGGGTGGGTTCGTCCAGGATGAGCAGGCGCGGCTCCATCGCCAGCCAGCGACCCAGGATGACCTTCTGCTGGTTGCCGCCCGAGAGGTTGGCGACGGCCTGCTCGCGATCGGGCGTCTTGATGCCCAGGGCGTCGATGAAGCGGTCGGCCAACTCCGCCTGGCGCGACGCCGCCAGCCGCCGCCACGGTCCGCGGCTGGCCTGAAGGGCCAGGATGATGTTCTCCCGCACCGACAGGCTGGGGATGATGCCCGCGATCTTGCGGTCCTCGGGCGTGAAGGCCAGGCCAAGGGCAATCGCCCGGCGCGGGTGGCCCAGGCGGACGGAGCGTCCCTCCACCTCGACCCGCCCGGTGTCGCTTCTGTCGATGCCGAACAGCAGGCGGGCCAGTTCGGTCCGCCCGCTCCCCAGCAGCCCGGCCAGACCGACCACCTCGCCGGCGTGGATGGCCAGGTCCATGGGCGCGATCGAGCCGGCCCGGCCCAATTGCTCCGCCCGCAGGAACGCCTCGGCGCCGGTAGGCGCGGGCGGGGGCGGCGCCTGGCTCATCGCCTCCACCTCGGCTGGGTCCTTGCCGATCATGTGGGCGATCAGCGACAGCTTGGGCAGCCCGGCGGCCTCGTACGTGCCCACCAGCTTCCCGTTGCGAAGCACGGTGATCCGGTCGCTGATCGCGTACACCTGGTCCAGAAAGTGCGTGATGAAGACGATGCCGAGCCCATCGTCTCGCAGGCGGCGAAGCACGGCGAACAGCTCGGCCACCTCCTGCTCGTCCAGACTGCTGGTGGGCTCGTCGAGGATGAGCAGCCTCGCCTGCACGTCCAGGGCGCGGGCGATGGCCACCATCTGCTGGATGGCGATGGAGTAGGACGAGAGCGTCGCCGTCACGTCGATGTCCAGGCCCAGGCGCGCCAGGGCCTGCTGGGCCCGCCGGCGGATGGCCCCCCAACGGATCAGCCCGCCGACGGTGGACTGGCGGCCCAGGCAGATGTTCTCGGCCACCGACAGCTCGGGGATGAGGTTGACTTCCTGATAGACGGTGCTGATGCCCTCTCGCTCGGCGTCCTGGGGGGACCGCGGGGCGATGGCCCGCCCGCCCAGTTCGATGGACCCGCCGTCGCGGCCGTAGACGCCGGTCAGGACCTTGATGAGGGTGCTCTTGCCGGCCCCGTTCTCGCCCATGAGGGCGTGGACCTCGCCCGGGCGCACGGCGAAATCGACCCCCTCCAGCGCGCGTACGCCGGGGAAGGATTTCGTCAGGCCGCAAATCTGGAGGAGCGGATTCATGTTCTCGGTTGTTTGTTGTTGGTTGTTCGGAGAGTTCGCTTCACAGTCACCTGCCGCCGGACGCATCCAACAACAAACAACCAACAACAAATAACGAACAACTAGTACTTCCGCGTGGGCAGGGCCTCTTTGGCCTGGCTCTCGTCGAAGACGCCTTCCTCGACGACCACGCGCTTGGGGATCTCCTGCCCGGCCACGATCTTCTCGACCAGGTCGAACATCTGCGGGCCCAGGAGCGGGTTGCACTCGACGGAGCAGTTGAGTTTGCCCGCGACCATGGCTTCGAAGGCCCCGCGGACGCCGTCGATGGAGACGATGAGGATGTCCTTTCCGGGCTTCTTGCCCGCCTCCTCGATGGCCTGGATGGCGCCCAGGGCCATGTCATCGTTGTGGGCGTAGAGGACGTTGATCTCTTTGCCCTCGGGGCTCTTGAGGAAGGACTCGAAGACCTCCTTGCCCTTGGCGCGGGTGAAGTCGCCGGTCTGGCTCTTGATGATCTTCATGTCCGGGTGGTCCTTGAGGATCTCCTCGAAGCCCTTCTTGCGGTCGATGGCCGGGGCCGAGCCCGGGGTGCCCTGGAGTTCGGCGATCTTCGCCTTGCCGCCGGTCTTCTTGACCAGCCATCGCCCGGCGCGGCGCCCTTCCTCGACGAAATCGGCGCCGATGAACGTCTTGAAGAGCGAATCGTCGCTCACGTCGACGGCGCGGTCGCTGAGGATGACGGGGATGCCCGCCTTCTTGATCTCGCGGAGGACCGGCTCCCAGCCGGTCTCGACCACCGGCGAGAAGGCGATCACGTCCACCTTCATCTGGATGAAGCTCCGCAGGGCCTGGATCTGGTTCTCCTGCTTCTGCTGGGCGTCGGCGAACTTCAACTCGATGCCTCGCTTGGCGGCCTCGGCCTTGATGGACTCGGTGTTGGCCTTTCGCCAGTCGCTCTCGGCCCCGATCTGGGAGAAGCCCACGACGATCTTCTTCTTGCCGGCGCCGTCCTTAGGCTGGCCCTTGTCGCACGAGGCCAGCATCATTCCCGCGGCCAGCAGTCCCGCCACCAGCACGATTTCGCCGATTCGCTTGCTCATCTGCGTCTCCTGTTGGTCCTGCCTGCCGCCAGGCAGGCTTGAGTCGCCGTACCGCCTGCCCGCCGGCAGGCCCGTGGTCCCATGTAAACGACCATCTTCAACGGTTCGTGGTCGGTTTTCAATGGTCAATGATTCACCGACTCCGCACCCAGGTGCGGTACTGTCGTGGAGTCTTGCCGGTTTGGCGGCGGAAAACAAGTCCCATGTAGCTGGCGGTGTTGAAACCGGCCAGCTCGGCCAGCCGGGTGACCGGGGCGTCGCTCTCGGCCAGCAGGCGCTTGACCCGTTCGAGGCGAACGCGTTCGATTTCGTCCTGGACGCTTCGCCGCAGGGCGCGTCGGAAGCGGATCTCCAGGGTGCGTCGGGAGAGGGTGCCCTGGCGGATAACGTCGTCGACCTGGAAGGTGTTGGTGCAGGCCTGCTCGCGGATGAACCGCAGGGCACGGGCGACCTCGGCGTCTTCGAGTGCGACCACGTCGGTGGAACTGCGGGTGACCACGTGCAGGGGCTCGACCAGCAGGCGTCGCGGGCCGCGGACGCGCCCGGCCATGTAGTCGTCTAGGAGGCGGGCGGCCTCGAAGCCGCCCCGCTCGGCGTTGAGGGCCACGCTGGACAGCGGCGGGTCGGCCATCTCGCACAGCAGCTCGTCGTTGTCCACGCCGACGACTGCGATCTCCTCGCCCACGCGGATGGAGTGGGTGCGGCAGACCTCCAGGACCTGCCGCCCGCGATCGTCGTTGCAGGCCATGAGGCCCAGCGGGCGGGGCAGGCCCACCAGCCAGCGGGCCAGGCGCGACTCCTCGCGCCCCCACTGGCGCCCGTCCACGGAGGGCAGGTCGGCCCTCAGGGCCGGGGGGCGGTACTGGTGGCAGGTGAAGCCCTGCTCGCCCAGGCGGGCGGCGAAGGCGGCCTGGCGCTGCTCGGACCAGCGCCGCTGCCCGCCCACGCCGACAAAGGCGAAGTGGCGAAAGCCCCTCTCCAGCAGGTGGTCGGCCGCCAGGCGGGCGGTGCGGTCGGCGTCGGGGTGGATCTCGCCCATCTGCGCCAGCGGGTTGTGGTCGTCCAGTTGCTCGGCGTTGAGGTCCAGGCAGACGGTGGGCAGGCGGCTGGCGACGATCTGGCGGGCGACCTCGGGCGTCTCGACGCGGGCGATGATGCCCGTGCCCCCCCACTGCTCCATGCGCGGCAGGACCTGGCGGAAGTCAGCCGGCGTGAGGTAGAACGACCAGGGGCCGTGCAGGCGGGCATAGCGGACGATCCCGCGCAGCAGGGCCCGCCCGTACCCGCGGGAGGTCTCGATCAACAATGCGACTTTTGGAATCATCCTTACACTCAGCTTCCTGGTCCCTATTCCCTAACCGTTCTACCACCAGTGTTCCGGCCCGAACGCCCGCTTGCGCATATCCTGAAAGTCTCGCCAGCTCACGTGCCCGTCCAGGAACATGATGCTCCCACCGGCGGGATTGCCGCCGTCCATGTGGCTGGTGCGGTGGGGCTGGGTCGAGCCGCCCTTGGTGTACCCGAAGAAGTCCTGCCCGTTAATCACGCTGGAGATGGTCGCGTCGGCAGCCAGTTCCAGATCGCCCGGCCCCAACGTGCGGAAGGTGGTGGCCCCGGCGGCGGTAACGACCTGGAGGTCCTCCTGAAGGTGGACGAGGTACTTCCGCCCGTCGGGGTTGGCCTTGGGGTCCAGCAGGGGCTTGGCGGTCCAGCCGGTCCCCCCGGGCGGGACGCGCCGGTGGAACCACCAGTACCCGCTGACGGTGAACCCGCCGAACCACCAGTGCTGGTCCAGGTCCTGGTACAGGCCCGAGGGGCAATAGAGCATTCGACGCTGGGCGCCGCACTCGATCAGGTAATCGCGGTTGAGGTACGAGATGTCCCACAGCCACGACCCGCAGTACGCGCTGAACTGGGGCAACTGCGTCCGGTAGTCCGCGCCGTAGGTCGCCACCGCCCGCGAGAGCCCCTGGAGGTTGGCGGCGCAGGTGGCCCGGCGGGTCAACTCCCGCGCCCTGCCCAGCGTGGGCACCAGGATCGACAACAGCAAGGCGATGATGGAAACGGAGATCAACAACTCGACCAGGGTGAACGCCGCCAGGGCTCTGCGGTCTGGATGGGGACTGCGATTGCTCATCTGCTTCTCGTTTCCGGCTGGCCCACCCAGCCCAACTGGTTGCGGACGTCATTCTCCCGCGCGGCGCGATCAGGTCCATGCAATTTTGCGCACCATTCTGTCAAAATTGCGAAGTCCGGCGCAAGTGACGGGTCGCGTTGGCCGGTCGTTTCGCATCCTTGACAGGGTGCTTGAATGGGCGATAATGGCCGTCAGAGTGTGGCTGCCGGCTGGCAGCGGGGGCTGCGGCTGCGGGTTGTCCGGGCCACTTTGACCGCCAATGGATCGCCCACACCCCAGCCTCCGTCGGGCTGCCCGCCGCAACGGCCAATCGACGTTCGCGGCCTGGCGCCGCATGCCCGGTACCATCAGAGAAGGAGATCCCTCATGGCCGTCAACCGTTGCGCCGCCCACTGCTCGTGTCACTCCCTGCTCAGCCGCCGCACGTTCCTCTCCACCGCCGCGGGGGCAGCCGGCGCGGTCCTCGTGGGCGGGTGCGGCCCGGCGGCCCTGGAACCGTCGCCGGCGCCGATCCGCCTCAACGGCCCGGCCTCCAAACTCTCGCCGTCAATCCGGGCGGCCTTCGTCCGCCGCAAGGGCGAGTACGGCATGCGTTGGCCCGGCGCGGTCTACGACGGCGAGGCGGCCAGGAAGCTCTACACGGACAAGCTGAACCAGGCGGCGGCCGCCGCGCGGGCCAGGATCGACGTGCGTCCCGAACCCCTGTACAGCCTGGCCGAGACGGACGCCTGGCTGGCTTCCGCGTCGGCCGACAAGGTCGACGGCGTCGTCCTGGTCCTGCTGGACCGCCAGGAGCACGCCTGGCCCTCGGCGGCCAAGACCATCGACAGCGGCATCCCGGCCGTCATCTACTCGCCCCTGGGCACGAGCTTCACCACCAACACCACGCCGCTGGCCGACAAGACCGGGTGCGTCATCTACTGCACCGACGACTTCTCCCAGCCGGCCTACGGGATCAAGATGCTCGCCGCCCGCGCCCGCATGAAGGCGACGCGATGCGTAGTGCTGCGCGGGGCCAAGCGACAGGAGGGCGTGCTGGCCGACACGGGCATCTCCCTGCAGTACGTGCCGGCCTCGACGTTCCTGGAGGTCTACAATGGCATCCCGGAGAACGACGAAGTGCGGGCCATCGCTGACCAGTACATCCGCCGGGCCCGGCGCCTGGGCGGCGGGGCCAGCCATCAGGACGTGCTCAACGGCGTGCGGGCCTACGTGACCGCCCGCCGCATCCTCCAGGACGAGCAGGCCGACGCCATCACCATGGACTGCCTGGGCGCCCTGGGCAAGAGCAAGGTCTCCCTGCCATGCATCGCCTGGTCGCGGATGAACGACGAGGGGGTGCCGGCGGCCTGCGAAGCCGACCTGGGCGCCGTCGCCAGCCACGTGATGGTGCAGTACCTCTTCGACCGCCCGGGCTTCCAGCAGGATCCGGTAGCCGAGACCGCCCGCGAGGCGGTCATCGGCGCCCACTGCTCCTGCCCGACGCGCCTGAACGGGTTCGACCAGCCCGGCGAGCCCTTCGACCTGCTGCACCACCACGGCAATCGCGACGCCGTGCCCCGCACCCTCTGGCGCGTGGGCGGGCCGATCACCGTTCTGGACGTCCTGCCGGGGGCCAAGGACAAGCCCACCGAACTGATCATCTCGTCGGGGCAGACCATCGAGAACCTCGACGTCCCCCCCGCCGGCGGGTGCGTCGTGTCGGTCATGGTCAAGCTCGACGGAGTGCGGGAGGTCCTGAGCTATCCCGGCTTCCACCAGCTCTTCTTCTACGGCAACTACCGGCGCGAGCTGGCCGACTTCTGCCGCCTGTGCAAGTTCCAGGCGCAGGTGGTATGAGCGGCCGCGTTGGCAGTTCGGCCGACGCGCAGCTTCCTTCTATGCGCGCGTCAAGCGTCTGTGTTCTTAACAATGCCCGGCTGCGCTTGTGGATAGGGAGACTGGCATGTTCAGATTCGTAGCGGCCCTGGCGATTGCGTGTCTGTGCGGGACGGTTCTGGCCGACGCGCAGGGCGACTACAAGATGCTGTTCGGACAGCAGGAGGCGAAGGCGGCCGGCGGAAGCCCGGACGATGCCGCCGCTTTCGCCGCCAGCCTGCTCAAGGGCGCCAAGGCCACCGGCGACCAGAAGGACCTTCAGCTCCTGCTGTGCCGCAAGGCGTACGAGTACGGTCTCAAGGGCCCGTCGGGTTATCCGACGGCGATGGAGGCGGCCAGGCTCCTGGCACGCCTGTCCCCCGACACAGGCGGCGAGACCCGGATGATGATGCTGGAGGTGATGCAACTCACCTACAGCCGCAGCGCTCCGGCGAACCGCAAACGGCTGGGGGAGGAACTGGTGGCAGCCCTGGTGGCGGCGGGCGACCAAGCCGTCAAGAAGAACCCGTCCGAAGCGGTCGCTCTGTACCGGCGGGCGTTGGGCGTGGCGGGCGGGGCGGCCCCGGAACGGCGACGGGAGATCCTGGAGAAGATCCAGAAGGTGGGCTCGGCCCTGGAGGACCAGCGGCGCCTGGCGGGATTGAAGGCCGCCGTCGAGGCCAGGAGCGACGACGTGCGGGCGCGCGTGAACCTGATCCTGGCCTACCTGGGGGAGTTCGACGATCCGGCCGAGGCGGCCAAGCTGGTCACGGGCGACCTGGACGAGTCGATGCGGACCTACCTGCCCCTGACACCCAAGCCCCTGAGCGAGTTGAGCGAGGGCGTGTGCCTGGAACTGGCTGGGTGGTACCTCGCCCTGGGCGAGAAGACCACGCCGGCCAATCGGCGCGTCCTGCTCGAACGGTCCGACGCGTGCTGCCGGCGCTACCTGGAGATTCACAAGGCGAATGACAAGTTGCGGCTGAAGGCGACGGCGTTCCAGGAGCAGGTGCTCAAGGCGCAGGCCCAGGACGCGGTGGCTGGGATGGCGCGAACGATGTCGCTGGACCTGGGCAGGGGCGTCTCGATGAAGCTGGTGCTGATCAGCCCGGGCAAGTTCATCATGGGCAGCCCCAAGAGCGAGACACACCGGATGCCCCATGAGGGGCCCCAGCACGAGGTGATCATCACCAGGCCGTTCTACATGGGCATCTACGAGGTGACCCACGAGCAGTACGTGGCGATCATGGGCAGCCACAAGAGCGTGTTGAAAGGGGCCAGTCTCCCCATCGACAACGTATCCTGGGAGGATGCAGTCGAGTTCTGCAGGCGGGTCTCGGCGCGGACGGGCAAGACCGTCCGCCTGCCGACCGAGGCGGAATGGGAATACGCCTGCCGAGCGGGAACGACCACCATGTATTCCTTCGGCGACGATCCGAAGTTGCTGAGGCTCTACGGCTGGTACCACTGCCCCTTTCCCCAGCCGGTCGGGCAGAAGAGGCCCAACCCCTGGGGCCTCTACGACATGCACGGAAACCTCCTTGAACTGTGCAGTGACTGGTTCGGCCCGTATCCGGATGAGACCGTTCGCGATCCCCAGGGCCCCCCTACCGGCCGCTACAAGGTGGGGCGCGGCGGATACTCAGGTTGGTTGGACTACGCGTGCCGCTCGGCCAGCCGATTGGACGTGACGATGAACCGGATATCCAGCACCTACGGCATCCGCGTGGTAGTGTCGGCGGATCGCGACTGAGCACCGCCGGGCGGGACGACGCCGGGAAAGAACCGACGCCCCCGGGGCCGCGAATGCGCCGGGGGCGTCGAGTTTCGATGCGCAGGCGTCCTTGAGGGACGCCGCTGGATGTCAGATCGTCCAGGGCTCGCGCCGCGGGCGGTCGAGCAGGCGGTTGGCCGCCTCGTCGCCGGGGCAGGTCTCTTTGTCGGCGTCCCACTTGAGCGGACGGCCGAGTTGGTAGGCGATCAGGCCCAGGTGGCAGACACACATGGTCTTGTGGGCCCGCTCGATGTCGCGGAAGGGCTTCTGTCGCGTGCGGACGCAGTGGAGGAAGTCGCCGTAGATGCCGCCCTTGCCCTTGTAGCTGGGGAAGGGCTTGGCGGGCACGCTCTGGTTGTCGCCCACCACGTCGACGTTGCCCTTGCCGGGCGAGTGGTACAGCTTCAGCCCGCCGGGGAACATGTAGGTCAGATACTTCACGTCCTTGCCGTCGGGCGGGATCACCTCCGTCGGGCCCTGGTCGCGGATGTCGGCGACGAACATGGCCCCGCCGAACTTGTGGGCGCCCCAGTCGGTCATCCCCCCGCCGCTGTAGTCGCGCCACGACCGCCAGCTCTTTCCGTTGATCGAGAACGAGCCGCTGATGCGATAGGGATGGTACGGGGCGTACGGGGCCGGCCCCAGCCACATCTCCCAGTCGATCCCGTCGGGCACCGGCTCGCCCTCGAGGTTGCACTCCTTGGAGGGCCCGCCGACGTTGACGAAGACCTCCTTGACGTTGCCGACCTCGCCCGCCCAGACCTTGCGGGCCAGGCCGCCGTAGTCGCCGAGCACCCGCTGACTGCCGCCGCTGACGACGCGCCCGTACTTGCGGGCGGCATTGACCATGGCCCGCCCCTCGCGGACGCAGATGGACTCGGGCTTCTGGCAGTAGACGTCCTTGCCGGCCTCGCAGGCCCGCACCACGACGATGCCGTGCCAGTGGTCGGGCGTGGCGCAGTGAATGGCGTCGATGTCGTCGCGGGCCATGAGCTCGCGGAAGTCGTTGTAGGCGGCGCAGTCCTTGTTGCCGTAGCGACCGTCGACGCGACCCTTGGCCCGCTCGCGGACGTCCTTGCGGACATCGCAGACGGCCACGTACTGCACCTCGTCGCGTCCGAGGAAGGCGCCTTGGTCGCCGCCGCCCATGTTGCCGATGCCAATGCCGCCCATGACGATCCGCTCGCTGGCCGCAGGCGTGTCGCCCGCGCCCAGGGCGGTGGAGGTCAGGATGTAAGGCACGGGGATGGAGGCGACGGCGGACTTGAGCAGGCCGCGCCGGTTCATCGCGGAGTTCAGAATTGTGCTGGTCTTCTTCATCGCATTCTCCCGAGTAGGTTCGTCTTTGTGATCTCTATGTCGTTCTTCGTGGTCCTGCTGATCGGGCGCTACTTGATCTTGTCCGCCGCCTGTTGAGCCCGCTTGCGCAGTCCGGCGTCGGGGGCTTTCTCGGCCACCCGCAGCAGGGCAGCCTTGGCCTCCTTGCGCTTGTTGCGGGCCAGGGAGGAGGCGATCCGCTCGTAGGCGGCGTAGGCCTCCTTCTGGATGTCGGCCTGCTCCAGGCAGGGCTCGACGGCCTGGAGGGCCTTGAGGTCCTTGATCTGGGCCATGGCCCCCAGCACGAGCTTCTTCTCCTCGGGCCGCTTGGCCAGGTCCATGGCCGTCGCGTAGGCCTTGAGCTTGTCAGCGGTGGAGACGTCGTTGTGCTCGGCCAGGCGGACATAGCCTCGGAAGGCCAATATCCCCATGGCGGCGTCCTGCTCGGTCTGGGCGACCTTGAGCAGATCGGCCAACGGCTCGGTGGTGGGCCACTCCGCCAGAGCCCGGACGGCTGCCTTCTTCAGTTCGCCCTGTTGGGCGAGGTAGGTTCGCATGGTCTGAAGGGCCTGGGGCCCGCCGAGCTGGGCCAGAACAGTCAGGAGCTGGACCTTGGCGGGCTCGTCGGCCTGGTCCAGGGCGGCGATGACGGGCTGGACTCGCTTGTCGCGGTCGGTCTGTCTGGCGGCTACGGCGGCCAGCGAACGGGCCAGCAGCTCGCGTTCGCCGTTGTCGCGGGCGGCGACGACGAGCTTGACCAGCTCGCCCAGGTCGTCCTGTCCGCCCAGTTCGCCCAGGGCCTTGATGGCGGCCTGGCGGAGCTTGGCGTCGGAGGCGGCGACCGACTTGCGAACCGCGGGCAGCGCGGCCGGATCTTTGCGGGCGGCCAGCACGTCCAGCAGCATGACCTGGACGGCGGGGTCAGCCGTCTGCATCTGGGCGACGACGGCTTCGGCGAAACCCTTGGCCTGGATCTGGCGGAGGCTGGCAGAGGCAGCCGGGGCCGCCTCCTTGACCGCGAGGGCCTTGACCAGGACGGCCGCGCTGGAGGCGTCGCCCAGGTCGGTCAGGGCCTCGATAGCCGCCTGGCGGAGGGCGGCGTCCTGATCGGCGGCCAGGGCGTTGACGGCCGGGGTGAGCCCCTCGCTCTCGCCCCGGGCAGCCAGGGCTGACAGCAGCCAGATCTTCTGGTCGGTGGGCAAGGCGGTCAGGGCCTTGGCGAACGACTTGGACGCCTCGCTCCCCGAGACGGTCAGGATGACCGCCCCTGCCGAGCGGCGGACGTGCTTGTCCTGCGAGGCGGCGGCCTTGAGGATGAGGTCGGCGGCCTGCTCCTTGCGGAGCTGGACCAGGGCGACAAAGGCGGCGGCCTTGACCGGGCCCGGACCGCTCTCCATGAGCGACCGGAGAGTCTTCTCCGCCCGGGCGGGGTCGGAGGCGGCGATGGCTTGGGCGCAGACGACGCGGGCGTCGGCCAGGGCGGCGGTGCAGCAGTCGGGCACGGCGGCCTTGTCCAAGGCGTCGGCGGCCTGGACCGTGCCGATCTTGCCCAGGGCGCGCAGGACGGCCTGGTTAAGGGCGGGGTCCTTGTCGATGAGCTTGGCCAGGTCGCCGACGGCGGCGGCCTCGCGGCGGTCGCCCAGCGAGCCGATCACGCCGATAAGCTGCGGGCCCTTGGCGGAGGCCAGGGCGGCCTGGAGGGCCTGCCCAGCCGAGGGGTCTTTCAGCACCGCCAACGCGTACCGGGCCATGTGCGAGAGTTCCGGATCGCCCAGCAGCTTGGCCAGCACGGGCACGCTCTTGGACGACATGACCATGCGGAGCAGCTTGCAGGCGAATTGGCGTCCGTCGCGCGTGGCGTCGGCGGACTGGAGCACCGCCAGCAGTTTGCCCTCGATGGCCGCGTGCTCGGCCGGCGGGGCCTGACGGATCTGTTGCTCGATCGCGTCGACGGCGGCCGTGCCCTCGCCGAACTGCAGCTTGACCAGTTTCTGGTAGTTTTCGTCACCCTCGGCCGCCCAGACGGGCAGCGCCGGCAGCAGACAGGCCGCCACTACAACAACCCATTTCAGACGTGCTTTCATGTTCGTATCCTTTCTGTCTCTTCTCATTGGTCCCATGGGTCCCATGAGTCCAGGCTACTGGCTACTGACTACGAAACTACCGCCTGGCCCACTGAAGTGACCAGGCCGGTTATTCCATTCGGGGCCAGACGACCTGGCCCTCGCGCTGCTGATCGAGGTTTTCGTACGACCCGTAGAAATCGCTGTTGCAGTCCAGCCAGAGCGTGATGCGGTGCAGGTCGTCCTTGGAGAGTTTCAGACCGTGGTGGCCCTTCTGGATCATGTCGAGGAGCTTGGACGCCCGGGCGCCGAACTTGCCCGGCGTGGTCCGGGGCACATGGTCGAAGACGGCGTTGTTCCAGAAGAACGCGTGGGGCCGAAGTGACTCGTACGAGGCGAACCAGTTGTCTCGCTTCTTCTTGCCGTCGGTGTTGAAGCCCTCGCGGCTGAGGTCGGGCGGATTCTTGCCCTCCTTGCGGCTGTTCTGGTGGCAGGGCCGGCAGTTCTTCTCCAGCACCGGCTGGACCAGAATGGGAAAACTGAAGGGGCGCGAGCCTTCGACGTCGGGCGTGATCTTGCTGGCCGACCGCATCCAGGCGGAGGGCATGGCCCCGGCCGGGGGGGCGGCGCTGGTGCGCGACTCGTGACACCCGCGGCAGGTCAGGCGCTCGCCCGGGTGAACGTAGGTGGCGCTGCGCATGGACTGGACGGCCAGTCCGTCGCCGTCCAGCGCCTGGAAGTAGATCGGACGGGCAACGGGCATCTCAAAGTACGCGCTGCCGTCGGCCTCGACGGGCACGGTCCCCAGGACCATGCGGGCGGACTTCTGGTCGCCGAAGCCGATCCTCGGATTGTTGGCGTGAGGGGTGGTCTTGGGCAGGAGTTGGATCAGCCTCAGATGCGTGATCTTCACGCCGTCGGGGAACGGGTAGAGACTGTCGTAGACGTTGACCACGCCGACGGTGCCGACGGCGGGCACGTCCTGCGGGTCGGCGGGCACGACCCTTTCGCCCGGCGCGGCGGGCCGGCCGACGGCGATCATGTGCGGGATCGACGGCGGGACGGGGCGCGGGCGCAGCGGGATGGGATCCAGGCAGGAGATCTTCTCGTCGCGGTAGAGGAGTTCCTTGTTTCCGAACGCGTCGACGAGGTAGATGCCGTAGTTGTTGCTGGTGCCCGCGTTGGAGCGGCTGTTGGGGTCGTAGACGCAAAGGAAGAAGTGCTCGCTGAGGGGATGCGGCGAGGCGTAGTTGGCCGGGTCGCGGTGGGTGGCGCACTCGGACTCGGGGAAGAGCTGGTCGGGCGTGAGTCGCTTGACGGGCCCCATCTTGTCGTCGTCGCCGACGTTGGGGTCGATCAGCACGATCGAGCCGTAGGCCTGCCCGTGGTGACAGGCGGCGGTGGCGATGTACTTGTGCGAGTTGGGAACGGCGCGGATCGAGATCTCGAAGTGCGGGCGGTCGCTCTGGTTGGTGGCGAAGTTTCCGTGGATGGCCCTGGCGTCGCGCCCGTCGGGCGTGGTGATCCAGGGGTGGTGAGCCTGGTTGAACCCGCGATCGACGTAGTCCCAGCGGGTGTAGATGACCATGCCGTCGTGGTCGACGCTGGGCTGCCACTCGTTGGTCTCGTGCGGGCTGAGGCAGACGATGTCGCTGCCGTCGAGGTTCATCGAGTGCAGGGTGAAGCTGGGCACGGGCCGGCCGTGACAGCGCCCGTATCCGCCGCGCCGCTCGGAGATGAAGATGACCCGCCCGTTGGGCAGGTAGCACGGGTCGAAGTCGTTCCACGCGCCGTCGGTGAGCTGGGTCAGGTCGCTGCCGTCGACGTTGACGCGGAAGATCTTGTAGGTGTTATGCTCGGTCCATTGGCGATAGCGGAGGCGGTCGGACTCTTTCTCGGCGATCTCGGTCCAGGCGAACAGGAGCTGTTTGCCGTCGAAGCTCAGTTCGGGCGCGAGGAACCCGCCGTCGGAGGTAAGCTTCTTGCCCTCGAACCGGCCGTTGGTGCAGGGGGAGTTCTCCAGCACGTCACGGACGGAGGGCTTGTCGCTGAAGGCGTTCTCCAGCACGAAGAGCCCCCCGCCTCGGATGGCGTTGAAGCCGAAGAACTGGTCGCACATGTGGTTGCCCGTCATCTCGGAATCGGGGCAGAAGTGGCGCTTGATGAAGACGATCTTGTCGAAATCCAGCAGCGGGTTGGCGAAGGCGATCTTGCGGCGCAGGGCGCACGCCTCGGCCAGCAGTTTCTCGCGGGCCTCTTCCTGCGAGGCGTCCACCGCGGCGGCGCGGGTCTTCAACTCGCCCAGGGCCTTGGCCCGGGCCGACAGGTCGCCGCAGCCCTTCAGCGTCTTGAGGTGCTCCAGCAGCACGCCGGTGCGGCGCAGGACCGCGTCCAGTTCGTCGCGGTCGGACGGGTCGGGCATGGAGGCGATGTGGTAGGCCTGCTCCGCCGGCGGCCAGCGGTGATTGTAGGGGCGGGCCGCTCCCTTGAGCCTGGCGGCCGCCGGTTTGGCGCCGGCGTACTCGATGCGCGCGTCGACCCAGTCGGTATGGTCGTGCCCGAAGCCGTCAGGCGTGGTGTCCACGACCAGGTCCAGCACCTTCACGCCCGCAAGGTTCACCTCGCAGTTCCTGACCTCCCCCCCGCCTTTGAGCACGCCGCTGGACCACAGCTTCTTGCCGTCGCCGGTGACGATGAACTCCGCCGTCCCGCGGTTGCCGACCTCGTCGTCGATCCCGACGGCGGCCTTGAAGGCGACGGCCGAACCGTCCAACTGGATGCGGAACATCCCCGGCGGATGGGTGCCGATGCCGCGCGGGTAGGTCTTGCCCCGCAGGCGCAGCGGGTTGTTGTCCACCGAGCGCCGGGAATTGGTGGAATTCCAGCCGCACGCGGACAGCTTCACGTCCAGTTCGTCCAGCCATACCGTCTTGGGGGCGGCGGCTGGGGCCCTCGATGCCGACAGCAGCCACGCCGCCCCGGCAACAGCGAGAACGATGTCCCGTCGCTTCATGGTCACCTCATCAGATTCGACACGTTACGCAAAACGCGGGCGGCGGGCGGATGTTGTGCCCGGGCGCGATCAAAAGAAGAACGCGTCCCTGAGGGACGCGTTCCGGGGCTGATCGGATGTCCGGGCCTTCAGGCGGGCTGAAGAACGTAAAAGCTCACGTTCTCGACGATGCCTTTGACGTCTTCCTTGTAGGCCTGCATGTGAGGCGTCTGAAGGTGGGCAGCCAGGGCCTCCAGATTCTCCCAGGCCTCGACGACGGTCACCACGTCCTTCCGCAGCGGCGCCTGGGACTTCAGTCCGCTGGCGACGTCGACCGCCGGCTGATACGCCAGGCATCCCGTCTCGGCCAGGACGTTCGGAACGTTGCGGCGGAACTTCTTGAGGAACGCTTCCATGCATCCGGGCTTGGTTTGGATGGTGGCGATTACGTGGACCATCGAGGACTCCGAAACTCAGCGAGAGAATCCATCGGTTAGCATTCGACGGGCGGGGGCCGATCTCCGGCGAAGTCCCGGCCGCCGATGACCCAGGGCGGAAGACCCAAGGCCCGCTCCTTACGCCAGGGCGTACTGACCTCTCCCGACCTTTTTGAACCGCTTCTCCTTGGCCAGCGTCTGATTGACGATGGTGCGGAAAATCTTGGAGTTGCTCTTGTAGCCGGCCGCCTGGACGGCCTGGACGGCTTCCCCGACGCCCAGAGGGCTCTTGGCCTTCAGGGCGGCAGCCAGGGCATCGCTCAGGCTGACGGCGTTGCGGGCCTTGCGCCGGCGGCCCTTGCCGGCCCCGGGCTTGCGTCCTCTGCGCTTGGGGGCGGCCTTGGCCGCGGCAGGCTTGGCCAAGCCCAGTTTCTCCAGCTCTTCGATCTGCCGATTCAGCTCGTCGCGTTGACGGATGAGCTTAGGCAGATTCCGCATTCTCCGTTGGATTTCGGCATGCAGGCGATCGATCGGGAGGTTCGACAGCTTCATTCGCGGCATTCGGATTCCTTTCTTGTAGGGACCATGGATATTCATATCCTAGTACGGGTCGCCTTGTAGGACAAGTGCCCGCAAAAAAAGACTCAAGAGGCCGCCTCGGAGGAACGTCTTAGGTTGCCGCTGCGCTTGCACCGGCTTGGAGAGAGATTTCCGCTCCGTCAGCCATGCGTTCGCCGCCCGTACCGGCCGAACAGTCGCGAAGAACACGGGTGCGGCGAAACTTAAGGTGTTAATCGTACAGATCGAGGGGACCAGCGCCAAGCGGAAATTTCCACATTGGACTGAAGGGAAGACAAGCGGAAATGGCGATAATGTCGGCCGCCCCTATGCCTGGTCGGCGGAAGGACTGCCTTCTACGCGGATCACCTTGCCCATCCGCCGCCAGCGTTCGTAGCGATGTTTGAGGATCGCCTCAGGGTCGATCCGCTTCAACTCGCGCAGGGTGCGCACGATGTGTCGTTCGAGGTTGTGGGCGGACTCCGCCGGATTGCGGTGCGCCCCGCCCAGCGGTTCGGGCACGATGTCGTCAATGACGTCCAGCGCCTTCAAGTCGCGAGCGGTCATCTTCATGGCTTGAGCGGCTTCGGGGGCCTTTTCGCCCGTGCGCCACAGGATGGCTGCGCAGCCCTCGGGCGAGATGACCGAATAGAAGGCGTACTCCAGCATGGCGATGCGGTCGCCCACGCCGATTCCCAGGGCCCCGCCGCTGCCGCCCTCGCCGATGACCACGCACACGATGGGCGTCCGCAGGCGGCTCATCTCCATGAGATTGACGGCGATGGCCTCGGCCACCCCGCGCTCTTCGCTGCCGATGCCGGGATACGCGCCCTGGGTGTCGATGAGGCAGACGATCGGCAGGTGGAATTTCTCGCCCAGGCGCATCGCCCGCAGGGCCTTGCGGTAGCCCTCCGGGTGGGCGCAGCCGAAGTTGCAGGCGATCTTCTCGCGGGTGTCTCGCCCCTTTTGCTGGGCGACCAGGACGACCTTCTCGGTGCCCACGCGGGCCAGCCCGCAGCGGATGGCCTTGTCGTCGGCGTAGCGGCGGTCGCCGTGAAGCTCGACGAAGTTCTTGGCCATGGTCTCGATGTAGTCGCTGGCCAGCGGGCGGGCCGGGTGACGGGCCACCTGCACCGTCTCCCACGCGGAGAGATTCTGGTAGGTCTTCTTGAGCAGCGACACGAACTGCGAACGAAGCTGGCGGATCTCCGAAGAGTAGTCTCGTCCGGCCTGGACCTGGCTGGCTTCCAGTTCGGCGATCTGCCTCTGCAGGTGCATAATGGGTTTTTCGAAAGGCAAAACGTAGCCTTCCGCTGCACTGTTCGTCTTGGCCATCAGTTGTCCCGCCAATACCAACAAAGGACGCCCCGCGGCGTCCTTTGAACTCAAGCGTTGCTTGTGGAAGGAGAGTCTACCGCGCGGGGGAGGCGGCGTAAAGGCAAAATTTAAACTGGAGGACGCAGAGACACGGAGGCGCAGAGAACAGAAGAGAGACTGGGAGCGGCTTCGATCACTCCCGTGACCCTGTGATCTCTCTCGTCCTCTGCGTCTCTGGGTCAGCCGTTGTTGCGCGTCCCGCCGCCTGCCCGCCGGCAGCCTGCCTGCAGGAGGACGGGCAGGTCCGCAATGGAATTGCCGCCGGCCTTGCGATGGGGTAAGCTACCGGCCATGCGCGACAAGTTGCGACACGTAACGGTGATCGGCGTGGGCCTGCTGGGCGGCTCGGCCGCCCTCGCCCTCAAGGCGTGCGATCCGTCCGTTCGGATCGCCGGTGTCGGCCGGCGGCGCGAGAGCCTTCAGATGGCCCTGGACGCCGGGGCGATCGACACGGCCCACCTGGATCCTGCGCCCGCGGTCGTACAGAGCGACCTGGTGATCCTGGCCACGCCCGTGGGGGCGTTCGCCCGCCACCTGCGGGAGATTGCCCCTCACCTGCGCCGCGGGGCTGCAGTGACCGACGTGGGCTCGACCAAGTCGGCCGTCGTCCGTCAGGCCGAGCGCCTGCTGGGCGCCGGCGGGCCGTTCGTGGGCAGCCATCCCATGGCCGGCAGCGAACAGAAGGGCGTCAGCTTCGCCCGCGCGGACCTGTTCGCCGGCGCCACGTGCATCGTCACCCCCAGCACCAGGACCCCCCCGCGCCTGGTGAGGCGCATCGAGCGATTCTGGCAACTGCTGGGCACGAGGACGGTGCGGATGGGCCCGGCTGAGCACGACCGAGCGGTGGCGGCGATTTCCCACCTGCCGCACGTGCTGGCCAGCCTGCTCATGCTCCTGCCCGACAGCCATTCGCTTCAGGTGGCGGCGACGGGCTTTCGCGACGCGACCCGCCTGGCCGGGGGCGATCCCGAGATGTGGCGCGACATCCTCCTGACCAACCGCCGGGCCATCCTGGGCGCCCTGGACCGCTTCGACGAGCGCCTCATGCACCTGCGGGACCTGCTGGAGATGGGCGACGCCCGGGAACTGGAGAAGTTGCTGACGCTCGCCAAGAAGCGCCGGGCCGACACGCTCCTCAAGGAACCCGTCGATCGCCGCCTGGCGGCGGAATAGCATTGACCACTGAATACTGCCCAGTGTCAACCGGACAGGTCATTCCTTCTTTTTCTTGTTCTTCTTGTCGGCCTTGGGCTTGGCGGCCCGGGTCCGTCCTTCGTTGCGGGCAACGTCTTCGGACTCGAGGGCGCGCCCCTGGTCGTTGGTCTGCTCGATCCACTCCTCCAGCGCCTTGCGCATGCGCTTGAGCGTGTCGGCGTGGGCGGGATCTGACGCGAGGTTCCTGGTCTCGTGCGGGTCGGCCTGGAGATCGTAGAGTTCCTCCGCCGCCCGGCTGGGGGCGCACAGAGCGGCCTGCTCGGGCTTGAGTTTGCCCTGGGCGTTCAGTTCCTTGAGCAGGTTCCACACCGGGTACTGCCGCTCCTTGTACTTGTTGGGCTGGAGCAGCGGGCGGTCGTTCAGGAAGTTGCGGATGTAGCGGTACCGCTTGTCGCACGCGGTGCGGATGCGGAAGACCGTTTCGTCGCAGCGGTCGCGGGCGCCATAGACGTACTGGCGGTCAACCGCACGGGGCCCCAGGAACGGTCGCCCCTCCATCTTGTCCGGCAGCTTCGACCCGGCCACGTCCAGCGTGGTGGCGGACAGGTCGATGCTCATCAGCAGCCGGTCGTCCGCGCTGCCGGGCTTGAAGTGCTCGGGAACCGGGAAGTTCTTCGCCCAGCGGATAATCATGGGCACGTGCAGGCCCGTCTCGTAGCAGAACTGCTTGCCGCGGACGTGGGCCTCGCCGTTGTCGCCGAAGAAGACCACGATCGTGTCATCGGCCAGGCCGTCCGCTTCGAGCTGCTTGAGCACCAGGCCGATCTTGCGGTCCAGCTCGCTGGCGGAGTCCAGGTAGGCCGCCCAGTCCTTGCGGGCGACCGGGTGGTCGGGGTAGTACGGGGGCAGGTCGACCTTGGCCGGGTCGGCCTTCGACGGGGCGCGGAAGGTCCGGTGCGTCTCGCTGAAGTTGACCTGGGCGTAGAAGGGCTGGTGGTCTTTGAGGTCCGCCCAGGAGGCGGTGTCGAAGGGCTTGCCCTGGTAGGTGAAGTTCCAGTCGGTCTTGCCCGTCCCGCGGAAACCCACCTGCTTGGGGAACTCGCGGATGTTGGCGGTGTAGTAGCCGTCGCGGCGGAGGATGTCGGTGAAGACACAGACGCCATCGGGCAGCGTGTAGCCGTCGTCCCTGTGGGAGCGGTGGT
>Ga0209606_1001822_pt1 | contig 25317 bp, 18 predicted proteins | sample AD_UKC057_MetaG_FD_184412 | JGI IMG/M metagenome (GOLD analysis project Ga0209606, IMG submission 184412) | Active sludge microbial communities of municipal wastewater-treating anaerobic digesters from USA - AD_UKC057_MetaG (SPAdes) (version 2) | ecosystem: Engineered > Bioreactor > Anaerobic >...
GAACATATTGTACATATTGTAGGAACCCGCACCGCATGCACTGGCCGCAAGTGTGAATTCAGAGCTGTATTCGGTTTCGAGCGCTTTATGAAGAGTGAATGTTGCCCATCCGCCCTGGCTGTAACCGGCAAGATAATATTCATTCTTAACCGAAATACCCGGAAATTCAGTCCCGGCTGCTTCACTGACCGCCCTGAACATATCCACGATTGACTTAACTGTTGGCTCGGCGATAAGATAGGGATGAGGGATCTGTGAAGAACTTCCGAACCCCGGATAATCGGGAATAACAACAATAAATCCCATTGAAGCAATGGCTTCAACAAGTGTGTACGATACATCCGCAGGCTTTTCAGTCGGGGCATCACTGTGTTTTGTGTTTGTTCCGTTCTGAAAACTCAGTACCGGATAATTACCCGGTTCGGAAGGGATGCAGACCAGGCCGGAAGCTTCAATTTCGGCCCCTTTTATCTCCGTGACGTAATTCATCCTGTAAACATTCACACCGTTCGTTACATAAGGCTGGATAGAAGCTATTTCGGGATAGGATTGCACAGCCATGCCGAGGAGATAGTCGATGTTTTCTTTGGAATAAGGGACTGCCAGCTCTTTCGAGATGAAATGATCATATTCCGGTTCAGTCTCCTTATTACACGACGTAACGACCGGCAGTATAAAAACTGACAGAAGGAATAATCTGAGGATGTATTTCTTAATTTCCATATGTAACTGTATTAACCGATTTTACTGCAGAAAGCACGGATCAAAGATAATACTACTTTTCTTATCTTTGTGCAATTTTTCGGGATATGGTTTCAGTACAGGATCTGTCGGTATCATTCGGGAGCTTTGATCTGCTCACGGATATCTCCTTTCTCATCAATGACCAGGACAGGATAGGTCTTGCCGGCAGGAACGGATCAGGAAAGTCCACCCTTTTAAGAATAATTGCAGGGCTTCAGAGCCCGACATCCGGGCAGGTCGACATGTCGAAAGAGGTCACCATTGGCTACCTTCCGCAGCAAATGAAGGTCGATGACAGCACAAGTGTCATCAATGAGGTAATAAAAGCATTCCCTGAACTGACAGGCATGTCGGAGGAAATTGAAAGGTGTACTGCCGAAATCGCCCTGAGAGACGACTATGAGTCGGCTGAATATCTCAAGCTCTGTGATCATCTTACTGTTATCGAGGAAAGATTCAGGTATGCCGGAGGCGACAGTTACCTTGCCGATTCAGAAAAGACACTTGCCGGTCTGGGCTTTGAGCGCAGTGACTTTAACAGGCCGACGAAGGAACTCAGCGGCGGATGGAGGATGAGAATTGAACTGGCTAAGATCCTTCTGAAGAAACCTTCGCTGTTCCTCCTTGATGAACCTACAAACCACCTCGACATTGAATCGATCCAATGGCTGGAGACCTTTCTTGCTTCATACCGCGGAGCAGTTGTTCTTGTGTCGCACGACAGGGCATTCCTTGACAATGTTACAACAAGAACTATAGAGATCTCCCTCGGGAAAATATACGACTATAAAGTTCCGTGGTCGGAATTCGTCGAGCTGAGGAAAGAGAGAAGGGAGCAACAGATCGCTGCTTACAGGAACCAGCAGAAAATGATAGAAGATACCGAGAAATTCATCGAACGGTTCAGATACAAGGCAACAAAAGCAGTTCAGGTTCAGTCAAAGATAAAACAGCTCAACAAGATCGACCGTCTCGAGGTTGACGAGGAGGATTTCAGTAAAATGAACCTGAAATTCCCTCCTTCACCACGGTCTGGTACAAATGTGGTCGATGCGAAAGAATTATCAAAGAGCTATGGTGATCATACTGTGCTCAGAAAAATAGATTTCAGGATCCACAGGGGAGAAAAGGTTGCATTTGTCGGACGGAACGGCGAGGGGAAAACAACCTTCTCGAGGATCATAATCGGGGAACTCGGCTATGAAGGTCATCTTAAAATTGGTCATAATGTAAAAACCGGATATTTCGCACAGAACCAGGATGAGCTTCTGAATGAAAATAAGACTGTTCTGGAGACAATTGATGATGCTGCAAAGGGCGATATAAGATCAAAGATACGCGATATGCTCGGGGCCTTCCTTTTCCAGGGCGAAGATGTGGATAAGAAAGTGAAAGTCCTCTCGGGAGGTGAACGGTCAAGACTCGCACTGGTCAGGCTCCTTCTGGAACCGCATAACCTTCTCGTACTCGATGAACCTACAAATCATCTCGACATGCGGTCAAAAGATATCCTGAAACAGGCACTGATAAGTTATGATGGCACATTAATTGTAGTTTCACACGACAGGGATTTCCTGAACGGGATAGTCTCCAAAGTATATGAATTCAGGAATAATACGATCAGGGAGCATCTCGGAGGTATATATGATTTCCTGAGGAAAAAGAAGATCGATAACCTGAAGGAAATTGAAAAGAAAGATGTTCCGTCAAAGGAAAAGACAGGTGAGAGCACTATCGGAAATATCTCGGCAAATAAACAAAAGTATCTCGAGAAGAAGGAGTATGACAGGACGCTGAGGAAGCTTAAACGTCAGCTTGAAGATTCGGAAAAGGAAATTGAGAGGATCGAAAAAGAGCTGGCAGAAATGGACCTGCTGCTGAACACCCCCGGCAGGCCGGCTGATGAGACTCATGACTTCTTTATGAAGTATGAGGATCTGAAGAAAAAACATAATGAAGAAATGGACAGGTGGGCACAATATACTCATGATGTGGAAGTTTTCTTAAATGGTAATGAATAATATGGAAATACCACGGCTTGAAAGGGATTTCAGGGTACATGTTTATGACACATCAGCTGACGAGAAATTAAGTCTTTGTTCACTTTTCAATTATATGCAGGACGTCGCTGCAGAACATGCAATAAAGCTTGGTTACGGAAGGGATGAGCTGATGAAGGGCAATCATTTCTGGGTATTATCCAGGATGTATGCCGAGATCCGGGAATGGCCTTTCAGGGATGAAACGATCCTGGTAAGGACCTGGCCTTATGGTACTGAGGGAGTCTTCGCACTTAGGTTTTATGAGGTAAGATACCCTGATGGAAGGCTGATCGCCTCAGCATCCTCATCATGGCTGATAATTGATGCAACAACAAGAAAGATTCAGAGACCGGATGAAAAGCTTTCAGTATATAATTCGTTAAAAGAGAAAGAAGCATTTCTGGTGAGAACTGCAGGCAAGCTTGATGATCAGCTCCGTGATGGTGAATTGTCACCTGAGTTCAGGGTAAAGCCAAGTGATCTTGATGTGAATCTTCATACAAATAATGTAAACTACCTGAAATGGACAATCGATGCTTATGATTTCGATTTCATGATGAAGCATGTACCATCTTCAGTGGAAATAAACTATCTTGCCGAATCAATGTTAGGTGAGAACATAATAATAAGGTCGTCGAGGGAAGCCGGGAACGGACTTTTCTACAGGCATTCAATATTCAGGACCACCGACAGCAGAGAACTCTGCAGGATAAGGCTTGAATGGAAGGAACACAAAAATTGATTAATGACAGGGAGCCATGTTCATGCATCATTTTAATAAGAAGGATTTTAAGGAACTGATTTTCATTTTTGTATTGCTTTCAATACTTACAGGTTCATGTGGTACCATGCAGACTGTAATCGATCCTAAGGATCTCTCCTATCTGTATAATCCGACCCGAAATTCAATAAATCCGCGGTATACAGTCACCAACGAACTTGAGAACCAGTCCTTCCTGGCTGTCAAGTTTTTTACAAGTGAACTCCAGTTCTCCGAAGCAAATCCCCAGGGCCTGGCAATGGCACAGATGCTGATAACAGTAAAGCTGTATGATATAAGCCAGGGGAGGACGCTGGCTGATACTGCTTATTACAATGTGAATATTGTTAAGGAGGAAGGCCGGATGGAATTTGTTTACAGGGTTCCCCTCAGGGTGCAGCCCGGATTGCAGTATATGGCCGAAATAAAGATACTCGACAGGATCAGGCAAAGGGTCGCCCAGGCCTTTGTACCGTTTAACACTCTTTCACCGGTCAACAAGTATAATTTCCTTGCCAGGGGCCATTTTGCAAAGAATGAGCTTTTCAATCCGGTAATCAGGAATAATGAATATGTGAATCTCGTATATCTGAAAGGCATTATTGATTCGCTTTATATATCATATTACAGGCAGTTCAAAGAGATCCCCGATCCACCGTCAATGCTTCTTCCGGAAAAGACTATTGATTACGGGCCTGACACAACCATTGTGTTGCCATATTCCGATACTCTTCCGATGATGTTCCCCGATGAAGGTATTTACCTGTGCAGCACCGACCGTAAGATTGCCGACGGATATACCTTCCTGAATTTCGGGGCTACCTATCCTCAGATGACAGAACCCGGGACGATGATCCCGCCTCTGGCTTACCTGGCATCAGCCGAAGAGATGTACCGGATGACTAATTCAGAAAGGCCCAAGGTGGCACTTGATGAATTCTGGATAGGATGCGGCGGGAACATTGAAAAAGCCAGGGAACTGATAAGGATCTATTATACACGCGTCCTGTATTCAAATTATTATTTCACATCATATAAGGAAGGCTGGAGGACCGAAAGGGGAATGATCTACATAATTTACGGCCCTCCCGATAAGGTTTACAAGACCAGTGACGGAGAGAGCTGGGGATACCGTAAACCTGTAATCAAATCCTCATGGGGAACAAGATACCGGGTGAAGGAGGACTACCTTTTCTTCACTTTCAAAAAGAAGGACAATGTCTTTTCAGATAACGATTTTTTCATAAGCCGGAGCGAGACACTTATTACTTTATGGGACCAGGCAGTGGCAAGCTGGAGAAAGGGCATCGTCTTTCGTCTTGATAATCCCGAAGATCTTTAAGAACCTATGATCAGAGAATCTGACTGTATTTTTGGATTACGTCCTGTAATTGAGGCTATAAAAGCCGGAAAGCAGATCGACCGTCTTCTTGTGAAGCAGGGATTACAGGGAGCTCTTTACCATGAGCTTATGACGGAGGTCAGCAAGCATAATATTGTTTACCAGATCGTTCCGGCAGAAAGGATTGAGCTTGTCACAAGGAAGAACCACCAGGGTGTCCTTGCGTGGCTCTCGGTAATCGAATATCAGAAGATCGCCAACCTGCTGCCGATGATCTATGAGAAGGGTGATGATCCACTTATTATTGCACTTGATGGCGTATCGGATGTAAGGAACTTCGGAGCTGTAGTCCGTTCAGCAGACTGCTTCGGGGCTCATGCGGTGATGATTCCCGAAAAGGGATCGGCAAGGATCACTTCAGATGCTGTAAAGACATCCGCAGGAGCCCTCCATACAATGCCGGTTTGCCGCGAAAAATCAATAGTCAGATCGGTTGAATATCTTAAAGATTCAGGTCTTAAGGTCATCTGTGCGGTGGAAAGATCAGGATTGCATGCTTCGGAGGCTGATCTTACAGGGCCTTCAATACTTATTATGGGATCTGAAGACAAGGGTATCAGTCGTGAACTGACCTCCCTGGCAGATCATATTGTCAGCATCCCGATGACAGGTAGCATCGGATCGTTAAATGTATCGGTTGCCGCTGGTATTTTCCTTTATGAGATTATAAGACAACGTAAGATACAGGTCAGGAAATGATGCTCATTATCCTGTCGTCGAGCATTTTCTGATCAACTGTAAATGATGCAAGTCCGGCCAGGTTCAGAAGTGTATCCGGAGCAATAGTTCCCTCCTTTATTCTTTTTTCCCACCTTGAATATACCGGGATCTTACCGTCGGAGGCTATAAATGATCTTTCTTCCTTCGAAAGTGAAGGGAACATATCTGTACATCCCTCCTCCTGGGCAATATGAACAAGTTCCGAACCTGTTGCAGGAATTTTGGAAGAAAGTCTGTCTGCCAGGTTAAGGACCCGGTCATCAATTGTCCAGAATTTTTCTATATGTGCACCTTCAGCAGATGAAAACATGCTAACCTCATAATTCTCGTGCATACGTGAGGTGAATTTTCCGCTCAGCGCTTTTCTTCCGGCAGCTGCAACCCTGGGAGGCATTGTAAACACATCAACACCTGCAAGCAGTTCGATCTGATTATAATTTCTAAGACTGGCTGCAATAAGCTTTGTCTGCCAGGGATTTTTACCCGAAAAACCCGAGACCCAGTTCTGTGATGCGATAACTGCCATTTCCCCTGCTCCGCTTCCGTCACCAAGCTTATTATCCGACATGAATGCCCCTATCCTGCCAAGAAATACATTTGTATAATCCGGACGGGCTACAGCGGTGACAAGTACATTCTGACGGGCACTGAAATCCAGTGTGAAATTTATTCTTACACCTGCTTCTTTAAGCTTCCTGGCTCCAAGAAGACCTTCTGCGGTATAGGGTACCTTAATTATGAACTGATCAGGACAAAGTTCATGGTATCTCTTCCCGTAATATTCTATTGCCTTTATATCATGGGCAGTATCTGTATGAAGCTCAACGCTTACCATTCCCCTGAATTTTGTAGCCAGCCTCAATCCGTGACGGGCATTCAGTATGAAAGCAATCTCCTTCACCCTTTCATTTATCGGAAGATGACTTACGAGATGCTTTGCCTCGGAAATGAAAACATCATAAATACCTTTCTGGATCTCGTTGTTGAGAAGAGTGTTGTTTGTAGTAAGAGCACTCATTTCAGCCGACCAGTTCGCTTCCGCTTCCTCCATATCGCCTGTATCAAGCCAGAGTTCTGTACCGGTGCTGCGCAGCGCTTCCCAGAACGGATCCTTCCTGGGAGTGTTTTGCTTTTCATAAAGATCCTTCCACAGAAAATCACTTATACGTGTATTTAAATCTGCCATAATTCACAATTTTTATTCAAGGTTTCATGTTCAAAGTTCCAGGTTCCTGATTATCTCGAACCTGGAACCTGGAACCTGGAATCAGGAATCCTTAAATTTTATCCGGCAAATTTAGACAAATTATTAATGTGCGAATCATCTAATATCTTAGCTTTGCTTTTTTGATTAAAATCAGTCACATAATGAGACATATAACCATATTTCTGCTGGCCGTTTTACCAGCCTTTGCTGCAGGGCAGGGCAGTTTTGATAATTATTTTACCGGGAAGGTGCTCCGTTTTGATTATATGCTTGCAGGGAATAATAAAAAAACGACTGTTTATCCTGTGGGGATGAAAGAAGAACCCTTCTACGGCGGATCCAGAACAAACCTTATCGACCCTTTCAATTACGGTAATTTTAAATATGAGGTTTTCGATTCCACGGGAACAAGACTTTTATACTCACGTGGATTCTGTACACTCTACCAGGAATGGCAGACAACAGCTGAAGCGAAAATTATTGAAAGAAGCTTCCCCGAAGTGGCAACTATGCCCTTCCCGAAATATAAGGTAAGATTTGTTCTGAGCCAGAGAATCCGGGACGGATCATTTGAAAAGCTCTATGAAACCGATATTGATCCTGAAGATTACTTCATCAGGAAGGAAAAGCCTGTGGAGGTGGGTGTAACGAAAATCATTTATTCGGGAGATCCGGCGGTGAATGTCGATCTGGTATTTATTGCCGAAGGTTACAGGGCTGATGAATTGGCTAAATTCAGGGAGGATGTGAAGAGAGTAACTAATATTCTGCTGAAAGAAGCTCCATTCAGCGAATTCAGGGACAGGTTCAATATCTGGGCTGTTGAAGCAGTATCGGCAGAATCAGGTACCGATGTCCCCGGTGAAAATGTATATGTTTCAACAATCATGAATTCGAGCTTTTACACATTCGACCTTGACCGTTACCTTACTACACAGGATATCCTTACGGTCAATGACTACGCAGCAGTTGTTCCCCACGACAATATAGTCGTACTTATAAACAGCCCCAGATATGGAGGAGGTGGCGTATATAACTACTACAGTTGTACCACAGCCGATCATCCTCTGTCGGCACATGTTTTCGTTCATGAACTTGGACATGGTTTTGCAGGGCTTGCAGATGAATACTATTCCTCTACGGTTGCATACGAGGAGTTCTACCCCCTTGATATTGAACCATGGGAGCCTAACATTACGACACAGGTGAACTTTGATTCGAAGTGGAAGAAAATGATAAACAGGGTTGTTCCCGTACCCACACCGGCTGAAGAAAAATACAAAGGTGTCGTCGGTCTGTTTGAAGGCGGAGGCTATTCGGCAAAAGGCATCTGGAGGCCGCAGATGGAATGTACGATGAAAAGCAACACACCCGGAGGTCTTTGTGCTGTTTGCCGGAAAGCTATAAGAGAAATGATCGGTTTCTATATAAAATAGATCATTTAAGGCTTTCAAAAAGCTGTTTAGCCGTTTCGACAGGAATCTCCTTCTTCCCTAGCCAGGCGACCACCTTTGCATCGCGGTAACCGTTCCTTACAAGAAGATCGGCATAATCTTCCGCGCTTACGAAAGTTATGAACTTCCCGATCAGATAAACTATACTTCCGTCGGGGAGTGTTTCGATATCCAGACCTCTGGTCCCGGAAAGCTTCTTCATGTCTTCATAATCCTGCTCACTTACAGGCTTTGCCGACCGAACGACCTCGATCCTGAATGATAATGTAGGAGGGATTGTATCTGCCGGGCTCTCCCTGAAAGCCTGTTCATCGGGGGTGAAAGGAATTACTCCCCATTCCTTTTCAAGTACTGCAGCCCTCCCGAGCGAGACAGCCCTTCCGTCAGAGAATGCAACAAGGAAGGCATCCCTGAATCCGGTTTGTCTGACCCTGGGAAGAGCTTTCCTTGCATCATCTGCCTTCCTGAACATCCCGGCGTAATAAGTTGTTACACCGGTGGAGGCATTTCTTATCCCGTAAACCGGAGCAATTCCCTTAAAATATGAGAGAGCCACCTGATTCCTGAAGGCAGCCAGCTGTATACGGTAGATCAATCCTGCAGGATGCTTCGGATTGATACGGATCTTTGCCTCACGGTCATATATCACTTCGGGATCGATGCTGAACAGACTTAGCACTCCGGCAGATACCGGTTGTTTTACTGCTTCGGCAACATGTTCATCAATGACCGCCTTGAAAGTTGTATCCTGTCCTTCTGCAGCCTTATTTACTGCCTGAGCTTTTTCTGCTTTCACGGTATCTGTAGCAGTTAGTGCAGCCAGACTGTCAGTTTTCCTGCTAATTTTATCAGGTACTGAAGGCCTGTACACAGGTATATCTGCCTCAGCCCTTCCCTCAACCTCAGCCTTATCCTTAGCCTCATCCTTAACCTCAGCCTCAACCTTAGCCTTAACCTCAGCCTCAACCTTAACATCATCCTCAGCCCTGGCCGTTATAATGTCAGCCATTGTCAACTGGCCTTTCTTCTCGCGGCACTGCTGAATGAATTCGGGAGTTCCCATTTCCCGTGCGGTTTTCCTGCCTGCCAGTTCGGTGTACTCATCATATGAAGCAATTGCATCAGTGAATCTTCCTGCCATCTGTTGTGCCCTTCCCAGCCAGAACAGGGCATCCTGGGGAACTGATCTTACCACAGCCCCGTCCCTTCGTGCCTGAAGGAGCATATCTGTCGCTTCCTCAGGATCCTTCTGCATCTTTACAAGGCAAACACCCGAATAATACCTGTAAACGGGGTCCTTCGGAAAAGTTACGAGCAGTTCGGTAAAATGATTATAAGCCAGATCAAATTTACCTTTGTTAAATGCATCAAGAGCCGATTGCCGGGTTGCTTTCTGCTGAGCTTCCAGAGGAAAAACCATAGTCCCAAAAAGCATCAGAAGGCACAAAGCGAGCTGCCGGACCCCATATTTAATAATTAATAATATGTATTTAACTGTGTATATCAATGCCTTACAACTTATCTTTAAATAAACAGTCTTTCTTCTATGTCCTTATTTTCCTGCAAAGATAACCACAAAATAGGTTTCATGAAAATTCCCTTAAGAGGCTGTTTGAAAATCCTTCAATTATCGTTATACCCCTAAATCCCCCACCTTGCTTCACCGAAGCGGCTACACTAAGGCAGAGAGGAGGACTTTTTGAACTACAGAACCTCAGAATAAATATTGTACAACTAATTTTTCGGATGATTGCTTTACGGCAAGTATAAGTTATGATTTCAATGAACAAAATTTTCCAGTCAAAGCTGACATAAAATATACTTCAGAGGAAGGAGTATTTCACGATTACGTGTACTTTGAATACGAACCATACTAATCTTAATCTGATTAATAGGACAAAATAGAACCGACCCTATTTAGTGATTTTTAGAATCTCAAAGTCAGTAACCCGACATAAACTTTAATCTGGTAACCCTCGTGTTGATACCTCAAACTATTGTGAGCCTTTTAAATGAAGTGTTTATAGGAAATTAAGTTTTAAGTTCCTTGAGTTCCGAGGTCCCGGGTGCTTTTCTTCTTATACCCTGAAATACATTAAATGGTCTCGATTACTTTTCTTCGTTTACTCTAAAACAGAATAAATGGTCTCGAATACATTTTTTCCTGCTCTAAAAGAGAATAAATGGTCTCGAATACATTTTCCCCTGCCCTGAAAGAAAATAAATGGTCTCGGGTATATTTTTCCAGCTCTGAAAGAGCTTAATGTGAATAACCCCCGGTGCCAACCGGGGGTGAAATGCTAACTATATGATAACAGCTCTGAAGGAGCTGAATAAAATTGTAAAATTATGCTCCATTTTGTAACTTAGATCTTTCTCGTTGCATTCATTATTAACCAAAGAATTTTAAAATGTCAAGCTATCGTCAATTACTCTATCACCTTGTGTTCAGAACGCATGGTAGCCAGCCAACTATTAAGCAGGAACATGTTAGTCAGCTCTATGCCTATGTTACAGGGATTATAAAAAATAAGGACAGTCACCTGTATCGTATCAATGGTGTAGAAAACCATATACATATTTTAACTGACTTACATCCATCAATTGCTCTTGCGGATTTTATGAGAGAAATAAAAGCCTCAACTTCAATGTGGATGAAGAATAGTGGACACTTTCCGTCATTCAAAGGATGGGCAGAAGGATATGGATCATTTACATGCTCCTATATGGATCTGGGAAATCTAATTGAGTATGTTAAGAAACAACAGGAACACCATAGCAAAAAATCTTTTGAAGATGAATACAGGCTTCTGCTTATGGAATCCGGAATAAAGTTTGATGAAAAGTATTTTCCTTAAAACTCATATTCAGCTCCCCGCAAAGCGGGGCAGGCTCTTCAGAGCTGGATAGTAATGGTTAACTTCCTACCCCCGGTTGGCACCGGGGGTTATTCACATATTACCCTTTCAGGGTTGGCAGAGGTCGTAACCAAGTAGACCTAACATATCCTTCAAATTCCTTAATCAAGTGGCGCTGCCCTTTTTTAGACAGATAACATAGCTGCTCCTGGTGTTAACTGTTGTAACCTTACTTCTCGATTTTATAAAGATTCAGTTGTCTAACCTTCAACCATTGGCTTCAGTCAATTGCCTTTGGCTTCAACCAGTCCGGAATTCCTTACACGAAATGACTAAGTCTTTCCCACTGCAAAACAAAAATCGATGAATAAATAAAAATGATGTATTTTCGAGATCATCAAATTTTCATGGTCAAAAAATAATCTCAAAAAAACCACTATCCATAATTATTTGTTTTCTCTTCATTCCGAATGATCCTTGCTTTCAGAACTTTAGGCACTCTAGGCAATTTAGGCACTCTAGGCACTGTTTTGTTACAATAATCTTTGTAAATTTACACATAATAACAAAATCACTTAAACGATGGAACCACTAAAAGAGGGTATGAAAGCACCTTCATTCGAAGGTATTGACCAGAACGGAAATATGGTAAGGTCGGGAGATTTCGCAGGGAAAAAGCTTGTCCTGTATTTCTACCCCAAGGATGATACCCCGGGATGTACTGCAGAAGCATGCGATCTGAGGGATAACTATAAGATGTTTCTTGAAAAAGGCTTTGCTGTCGTCGGGGTAAGCGGCGACACTGAAAAATCACATAAGAAATTCTCAGATAAATATTCGCTCCCCTTCCCGATAATTGCCGATACCGGCAGAAAGATACTGGAGGACTACAGAGTATGGACACAAAAGAGCCTTTATGGGAGGACATTTTTAGGTATAGCAAGGACTACCTTTGTAATAGATGAAAAAGGTACTATTGAGCAAATAATTAAAAAAGTAAATACAAAAGCACACTCTGACCAGATTTTCGAATTGTATAAATAATATAAAAATCAATATGAGTAAAGAAAAGAAAGAGATCGACAAGGAAAAGCTGAAAGCCCTTGAAATAACAATCGGTAAGATTGAAAAGGATTATGGTAAAGGAACTATAATGAAGCTGGGCGACCGTGCTATAGAGGATGTCCAGGTTATTTCGACCGGTTCGATAGGTCTCGATGCTGCCCTGGGAATTGGGGGATTGCCGCGGGGACGTGTTATTGAGATCTATGGTCCTGAAGCTTCGGGGAAAACGACCCTTGCAATACATGCTATCGCTGAAGCGCAAAAGAACGGTGGAATCGCTGCAATTATAGATGCAGAGCATACATTCGACAGGAACTATGCGGCGAAACTTGGCGTTGATGTTGAAAATCTTCTTATTTCACAACCTGATAACGGAGAACAGGCTCTCGAGATAACCGATAACCTGATCCGGTCCGGAGCTCTCGATATAATTGTTATCGACTCTGTCGCAGCACTGACACCAAAAGCTGAGATTGAAGGCGAGATGGGCGATTCAAAAATGGGGCTCCAGGCCAGGCTTATGTCACAGGCCCTCAGGAAACTGACTGCAAATATCAGTAAAACAAATACATCATGCGTTTTTATTAACCAGCTCAGGGAGAAGATCGGGATCATGTTCGGGAACCCGGAAACAACAACAGGAGGAAACGCCCTGAAATTTTATGCCTCGGTAAGGCTTGACATCCGTAGGACAAACCAGCTGAAGGAAGGTGAAGAGATCATCGGTAACCGTACAAGGGTCAAGATCGTAAAGAACAAGCTTGCCCCACCGTTCAAAAAAGCCGATTTCGATATATTGTACGGAGAAGGTATTTCCCAGCTCGGAGAGATAGTCGATCTCGGTACTGATTTTAATATAATCAAGAAAAGCGGATCATGGTTCAGCTATAACGAGACCAAGATCGGTCAGGGCAGAGATGCCGTTAAACAGATACTGAAAGATAATCCGGAATTATATGACGAACTGAAAAACAAAGTTGCAGAAGCCCTGAAAAATCAATAATTCATAAAAATATATCCCATGAAAAGATATCTCTTGCCGGTAATTCTTGTGGTATTACTTTGCTCAGTATCCTGCAGAAAGAAAGCTGCCGTAAATGACACATCGGCGCCTCAGTTCAGCAATGAACTTACATCACAGGAAAAGGCGGGAGGAGTAATGACACCAGAAATCCTCTGGAAATTAGGGAGGCTGGGATCATTCGACCTTTCTCCCGATGGTTCATCGGTCGTTTACACCGTAACAGAGATAAATGCTGAAACTGAAGCAAGAAGAACAAATATCTTCAGGATCCCGTCGGCCGGAGGCGATCCGGTTCAGCTTACCACAGGAGGAGGAAGCTCACCACAGTGGGTCAGCAACGGTCAGTCTGTGGCTTATGTCAGCTCCGGAAAACTTATGACAATGAAGGCTGATGGATCGGAAAAACAAGAAGTTGCGGGTATCGAAAACTTTGAAAGCTATAGTATATCCCCTGCAGGAGATAAAATCCTTTTTACAAGGAGAGTCAAGCTCGACCAGACAGCAAACGAAAAGTATAACCTCCCCAAAGCAAAAGTCAGGATAATTGATGACCTGTTGTACCGGCACTGGAATTACTGGAGCGATTTTTCATACAGTCATATATTTGTTGCATCCTTCGACGGCACGAAGTTATCAGGTGAAAAGGATATTATGGAAGGACAGAAATATGAATCCCCGACAGCTCCGTATTTTGATGAGAACGAAATAGCCTGGAGCCCCGACGGGAAATTCATTGCTTATACAACAAAGAGGATGAGGGGAATGGAGGATGCGAGGAGCACAAATACCGATATATTCCTTTATGACCTGTCATCGGGAAAAGAAGTAAACATAACTGAAAGGAATCATGGTTTCGACAAATATCCTGTGTTTTCTCCGGATGGTTCTAAAATAGCCTACCAAAGCATGGAGCGTGAAGGCTATGAATCAGACCTCGACCGCCTGTTCGTTTATGATATAAAAGAGAGGAAAAACACGTGGGTAACACGCGGATGGGACTTTGATGCGGAAAATATTTCATGGGCTGATAATTCAACAATTTATTTTACCTGTGCTCATCTGGGAACTGCCCAGGTCTTCAGGACTGATCTTTCCGGGAGCGGAGTTACGAAAGTCAGTGAGGGTATGCACGACCTCGGACCCATAAAGCTTAAATCGGGAGTTCTTATTTCCGGCATACAGTCAATGTCGATGGCTTCCGAGCTGGCAGCAATTGATCCTTCGACCGGAAGTATAAAGCAGATAAGCTTTATTAACAAGGCTATCTATGAGTCGGTAAAGATGGGCAAGACCGAAGAGAGGTATATAAAGACAAAGGACAACAAGGATATGCAGATGTGGATAATTTATCCTCCCGATTTTGATCCTGCAAAAAAATATCCTGCGCTTCTATTCTGTAAGGGCGGGCCGCAGGGTCCGCTGGGACAGAGCTGGTCATACCGTTGGAATTACCAGCTCATGGCTGCAAAAGGGTATATTGTTATTGCTCCGAACAGAAGAGGCAGTTCGGGTTTCGGACAGGCCTGGAAAGAACAGATCTCCGGCGATTACGGAGGGAAGAACATACAGGATTATCTCGATGCCACCAATGCCATGGCAAAAGAACCTTTTGTTGATGAACAGCGCCTCGCCGCCGTAGGTGCAAGTTATGGCGGATCATCCGTGTTCTTCCTTGCAGGAATGCACGGGGGATTATTTAAAGCATTCATAGCCCATTGCGGAGTATTTAACCTTACAAGCTTTTACGGATCGACGGAGGAACTCTGGTACCCGGACAAGGATATTGAGGGTCCGTACTGGGATATGCCTAAGAGCTATGGATTCTCTCCCCATCTTATGGCAGACAACTGGGATACGCCGATACTTATAATAACCGGCGCGCTCGATTTCAGGATCCCTTATACCCAGAGTCTGGAAGCTTTTACGGCTGCACGGCTTCATAATGTCCCTACAAAACTGCTTTTTTTTGAAGATGAAGGACACTGGGTTGTAAAACCCCAGAATGCATTAATCTGGCAGAATGAGTTTTTCGGGTGGCTGGAAACTTATCTGAATCAGAGATAGTCATACTTCGAGGAGCTTCATGACAAGCCTGACCTTTTCATCCATTGGCATTTCCCCGTCTATCCAGTGAATGGGTATGCCCTTACGTTCCATACCCCTGAACCAGGTCATCTGCCTCTTGGCAAACCTGTGTATGGCGATCTCAAGTTCCCTGAACATAGTATTATAATCCATCTTCCCTTTCAGGTAAAGAGTGATATACTTATACTCCAGCCCGTACCAGATAAGGTTCCCTTCACTTACACCACTGTCTATCAAATGTTTTACTTCATCAATCATCCCCGAATCAAATCTTTTTCCCAGCCTTTCACTTATCCGCATTCGCCTGACATCTCTTTCCAGCCTCACACCTGCAATAAGGTATTTAAGTTCCGGCAATAAAGTCTGCCCGCTGTTACCCGACCGGTTATACTCTTCAATCTCTATAGCTCTTATCACCCGCTTTTTGGTGTCTGTATCTGTCTTGTTATGCAGCTTTTTGTATGTGGAAAGGATATCAGCCAGCTCAGCCATTGTCTTCTTTTCGAGCCGCGCCCTTAGCTCAGGATCCGGAGGTACCTCATACATCCTGTATCCCGATACAATACTGTCGATATACATACCTGAACCGCCGCAAAGGACAGGAAAGATATTTCTTTTTTTAAGATCATTATAGACCTTCAGGAAATCACGCTGGTACTCAAATACATTATATTTATATCCGGGATCGGCAATATCTATAAGATGACAGGGAATTCTTCTTCCTTCCACTACATAATCATCATAGTCCTTTCCAGTGCCTATGTCCATTGATCTGTATACCTGTCGTGAATCAGCGCTTATTATTTCACCCCCAAGCCGGCCGGCAACTGCAGCAGCAAGAGCAGTCTTCCCTGAAGCGGTAGGTCCTGTTATAACAAGGATGTCATATTCCGGCTTACCTGGTGCATGCATTGTATCTACAGTTTTTTAGTTTCAACCAAGTTATCAAAAAAACACTAATTTTGATCCTCGCACCATATCAAAAAATGAGAAGAGGCTCAGGCGATATTGTAATCAGAAACAAGAAGGCTTCCCACGATTACGAGTTTCTGGAGAAATTCGTTGCCGGGATAAAACTTACCGGGACGGAGATCAAATCGATCAGGCTCGGGAAGGCCGCTCTGGCAGATTCTTATTGCATTTTCAGGGATAATGAATTGTTCATAAAGGGTATGCATATCGCGGAATATTACTGGGGCAACCTTAATAATCATGATCCATTGAGGGAAAGGAAGCTTCTTCTTACGAGGAAAGAGCTTAATAAGATAGGCAGAAAGGTAAAAGAGACCGGGCTGACAATAATCGTAATAAAGGTATTCCTGAATGAGAGAGGACTGGCGAAAGCTGAAATTGCTCTTGCCAGGGGCAAAAAGGAGTATGACAAGCGTGAAACAATAAAACGCAGGGATACTGACCGTGAGATAGACAGGTATATCAGAAATTCGGGCTGAGAAGATAGCGTGAGTAGAATTCTTTAATACTATCGACTGCCTCGTCAGCCGTATCGACAATTTTGAAGAGATCAAGATCCACAGGGGAAATATTCTTTTCCTCCTCAAGCATTACTTCCTTAATCCATTCCATAAGTCCCTTCCAGAAATTAGCACCGACAAGGATGATGGGGAATTTTCCGATTTTCCTTGTCTGGATGAGTGTTATTGCCTCGAAGAGCTCATCGAATGTGCCGAAGCCTCCGGGTAAAACAATAAAACCCTGGGCATACTTCATGAACATAACCTTTCTGACAAAGAAATGGTCGAATGTGATCAGTTTATCGGAATCGATATATGGATTGGGTTTCTGTTCGAACGGGAGATCGATATTTATTCCGACTGATTTGCCATTACCCCTTTTTGCACCTTTATTTGCAGCTTCCATTATACCCGGTCCGCCTCCTGTGATAACCCCGTATCCATTCTCTGTAAGCTTAAATGCAATTTCTTCCGCCAGCCTGTAATATTTATCGTTGTAATGAGTACGTGCCGATCCGAAAATTGAAACGCAGGGGCCTATACGGGCAAGCTTTTCAAATCCTTCAACGAGTTCGGAGATTATCTTAAAAACCCTCCAGGAATCGGTTGTATGTATTTCATGCCATGTCTTTTCAGTAAAAGCATCCTTGATCAGATCTGCCGGTTTATCATTCTTGCCCATTTGTAAATCTTTAAGGGATTCAAATATAATTATTTATTATTGTATAAGTTCAGGTTTAAGGTATATCCCTGTATAACTGTCGGCGCACCGTATAAGCTCTTCGGGAGTTCCGGAAAAGACAATGTTCCCTCCTTCCCTGCCTCCTTCGGGGCCAAGGTCGATAATATAATCGGCCATTTTTATCACATCAAGATTATGTTCGATTATAATTACTGTATTTCCCCGGTCGACAAGTTTGTTGAGAACATCGAGAAGTACCCTGACATCTTCAAAATGAAGGCCGGTAGTCGGTTCATCGAGGATATAGAGTGTTTTCCCCGTATCCTTCCTTGAAAGCTCTGTGGACAGCTTCACTCTCTGGGCTTCTCCGCCCGAGAGGGTTGTTGACTGCTGACCGAGCCTTATATAACCAAGACCGACATCCTGAAGAGTTTTGATCTTATGATGTATTGAAGGAATATTAGTAAAGAAGTCAACAGCCATGTTAACAGTCATATCAAGTACATCGCCGATTGACTTACCTTTATATTTAACCTCCAGGGTTTCCCGGTTGTAACGTTTCCCGTTGCAGTCGGTACAATGCACATACACATCGGGAAGGAAGTTCATCTCAATTGTCTTTACCCCTGCTCCCTCACAGCTTTCGCATCTTCCCCCGCTGACATTGAATGAAAATCTTCCTGCTGTATATCCCCGGATCTTAGCTTCAGTTGTCTGTTCAAATAACTTCCTGATATCCGTAAATACTCCTGTATAAGTAACAGGATTGGATCTTGGTGTCCGTCCGATCGGTGACTGGTCTACTTCAATCACTTTATCAAGGTATTCGAGTCCCTCAATTTCCCTGTAAGGCAGGGCTGGCTTGCCTGAATGATGAAAGCGTCTTGCCAGCGCCGGATGAAGAGTCTGGTTGATAAGAGATGACTTCCCGCTTCCCGAAACGCCGGTTACACAAATAAGTGTTCCGAGCGGAATTGTAAGATCCACATTATTGAGATTATGTCCGCTTGCTCCCCTCAGTACCAGGAATTTTCCGTTTCCTGCCCTCCGTGATTTGGGAATATTCAGCTTCTCCTTGTTGCACAGGTACCTTGATGTGAGTGAATTGAATTTTTTGATCTCTTCAGGATTACCTTCAGCCACGACCAGGCCGCCGTGAACACCTGCCCCGGGCCCCATATCTATAATATGGTCGGCCGAAAGGATCGTTTCCTTGTCGTGCTCGACAACAATAACTGAATTCCCGGCATCCCTGAGCTGTCTGAGTGAGCTTATCAGGCGCCTGTTATCACGCTGATGTAGACCTATACTGGGCTCATCGAGAATATAAAGTACGTTTACGAGCTTTGAGCCAACCTGTGTAGCAAGTCTTATCCTCTGGCTTTCGCCTCCCGAAAGTGTCCTGGCACCGCGATTGAGTGAGAGATAATCCAGGCCCACATCCATAAGGAAGCCGACCCTCGACCGGATTTCCTTCAGTATCTCGGCAGCTATCTGGCGCTGCCGCTGCGACATTTTATCCTCCATGTGATTCAGGAATTCCGCAAGCTCCCTTATATCCATCGCGGAGATCTCCCCTATATTCTTATCTGCCAGCCTGAAGAACAGCGCTTCTTTCTTTAACCGCATGCCATTACATTCCGGACAAATGTCATACTGAATATACTGGTCCTTCATCTTTGATCCGTTCTTCCTGGCATCCGCTGATTCGAGGTTTCCGATGAAATTTACAACCCCTTCGAATGTAAGAAGATAGTTTGAAGTCATCCCCAGAGGTGTATTTGATAACCTCAGTACTTCATCGGACCCGTACAGAATCTTATTCAGGGCTTCTTCGGGAATATCCTTTATCGGAGTATCAAGTGTAAATCCGTTCTTCTCGGCGATTGATTCGATCTGCCAGAAGATCCATACATTCCGGTATTTCCCCAGCGGTTCTATCCCTCCTTTTCTTATACTCAGCTCCCGGTCGGGGATAAGTTTTTTCTCATCTATACTTGAGACCTCACCGAGACCGTTGCAATGCGGACAGGCTCCCTGAGGTGAATTAAAAGAGAAAGTATGCGGAGCCGGCTCATTATATGATATTCCTGTAACGGGACACATAAGCTGACGGCTGAAGTAGCGGGATTCATTGCTCTCACTGTCAAGGACCATCATTACATTGTCTCCCTGGTCGAGAGCCACCCGGACAGAATCTCTCAGTCTTTTGACGGCGATATCTCCAACAGTAAATTTATCAATAACAAGCTCAATGTAGTGGATCTTATAGCGGTCAAGCTTCATACCCGGACCGATTTCCCTGATCTCATTATTTACCCTGACGCTGAGATAACCTTTTCTTCTCAGCTGTTCAAAAAGTTCCCTGTAATGACCTTTCCTTCCTTTTACGAGAGGTGAAAGGAGGTAAACTTTATGCCCGTCATATTTCTCTTTAACAAGGTCAATAATCTGATCATCCGTATATCTGACCATCTTTTCACCAGAAGCCCATGAATAAGCATCAGCAGCTCTGGCGAAAAGCAACCGGAGAAAGTCATATATTTCAGTGATGGTACCTACGGTTGACCTCGGATTCTTGTTTGTACTCTTCTGCTCGATCGAGATCACCGGGCTCAGACCTGTTATCTTATCGACATCGGGTCTTTCCATTCCTCCCAGAAATTGCCTTGCATATGCCGACAGGGTTTCCATATACCTTCTCTGACCTTCGGCATATATTGTATCAAATGCGAGTGAAGATTTACCGCTCCCGCTGAGTCCGGTAATAACAACAAGCCTGTTACGCGGAATTGTAACATCTATATCCTTCAGATTATGGACCCTGGCTCCAAGTACTTTTATTTCTTCACTCATCTTAATCAGCAGACAGGGACAGATCAGTTGACTGATTCATTGCTTTCAGGATTTCGCATCCCTTCAGCAGGTATCTTAATGAAGTATTCTCTCCCCGGTCCGGGAGTCAGATATGGCTTCCTGAGCCACGGATTGAGGAATTTAAGCAATTTATAATTCGTTCCGTACTTTTCGGCAAATGCTGAGAAATCAGTTACTGCAGTATCAACCTTAACCTCATAATATTTAAGCCCGGGATAGAGTTCCTCAATTGATATATCGAAACCATATCTTGCGGGATCAGTAATTACAAGCTTATAGGCCACTGCCCTGAATATATACCTGGCAGTTTCCTCGGTAAGCAGAAGGTCATAATAATTGTTCTGGCGCTGTATCCTGATCTGTTCATCCAGTGCAGCCCTTCCTCCATTGTATGATGCAGCTGCCAGAGTCCAGTTTCCGTATTTCTCATACGATTTCCTGAAATAATCACATGCAAACTGCGTCGATTTTTCTATATGATACCTTTCGTCTATGACGGAATTGATCTCCAGACCGTATTCTCTTCCGGTAGCCTGCATTATCTGCCAGAAACCGGTCGCCCCGACAGGTGAGACCATATTACTGTATTCACTTTCTGCCGCAACAAGATATTTGAAATCGTCGGGTATACCATTCTTCTGAAGTATCTTTTCGATTATGGGAAGGTATCGGTTTGCCCTTTTAATTATAAGTATTGTCGAGGAATGGCGGTATGCGCTTACAAGTATTTCACGATCAAGGCTTTCCTTGGTATCAAAATTCTCAAGCGGCATCTTCTCCCCTGCAAATGTAACCTCATCAGGAAGCTTATATGGTTTATTGAAGAACAATGAATCTGATCTTTCTTCTGCCTGCGGGGTGTTGCTGAAAACATTAAATCCGTGCAATACCGAGAAAATGAGAATCAGAGCCGTGACCAGTATTGTCGCTGTGATCACAGTTATCTTTCCGGGAACTTTCATAATCTCCAGTTATTAAAAAACAAAATGCAAAGGTATAATTTTTTCGCCTTATAAGCATATAAGTGAATGGCCGGAGATATCAAATTATGAACACAGGGATCTTTTATCAGAACCGGTATGAAATTCCGGAGAAGATACCGAATGAATATGGGTGGAATCTCAATCCCTGGCTCTGACTTACAGGGTTGAGGTAATATCTGAAGGTAGGTTCAAGGTTAAGAGAAAGGTTACCGGAGATGTTATACTCCATTCCCATACCGAGTGAGCTGCTGAAGGTAAGCATATTAAGTCCTTCTGTTTTTCCGACCTGGTATTTTCCACCATCGATATCGGCATATACGGAATTATTAACAAGGAGGTTTGATGATAATCCGCCCACAAGGTTAAAATCGAGGGTTCTGTCGATCAGTTTATACCTGACTATCACAGGCAGTTCGAGGTAGCTGAAATTTTGTCTGAGTGAATTATCTATAAACTGAAGGTTTGCCTTGGTTGGATCGAAGAAATCCTTTGTATATCTTGTTGTCAGCCGGTTATCCGACCGGCTGTCGATAAGGAATACATCCGCATTATTTGTATAGACGAGGCCGCTGGTTGTAAGGACCTCAAAATTACGGTCGCTTTTTGTATAATCATATTGCTGAAAGCCTCCGAAAGAAGTAATTCCGGAAAGTTCCTGTCCGAAGGATGAATAATAGAGGCCTGACTGGACACTTACCCGTTTGTTGATCTTATATGAAAAGGCTACGCCGCCGGAATAAGAGAATAATGGTTGTTCATCAGAGTGAAGCTGTGAAGAAATTTCATCTGAGCCCGAGTAGAAATTTGTATAGTATGTCGGTGATACGAGTGCGGCAACAGTCCATCTCTCAGTTTTTTTCTCAGGAACGATCTCGGGAGAGAACAGGGGAGTGGTAATTTCAATTGTTACTTCCTTCCCGGGTTTTTCAAGTAATTGAAGCAGACCGATTGATGAAGCATTTCGTTCAGAGATCGATACACTTCCCGCAACTGTCGGGCTCACTGTATTCATTACCGTACCGGTATCACTGAGTGCCGGAGCTGTTACCTGATCTGATAAATCGGGGAAGTATGTATTAATAGTGGTTTCCTTTGTTGATCCTGAAGCATCGGAAGGGGTGAGAATATTCTGAAGTGGGGTTATCCGTTCCGGAGGAGTTGCAGTTATTCCCGGTTCGCTGTTTTCATTAAGTGTAACCAGATCATTGCCGGTATTTCCTGTAATCTGCCTGCTCATCCTGTAAGCAAGGAAGGTCAGAGACAACAGTACAGCAACAGCGGCTGCCGTTCTGAGAATGATCAGAGGACGCTGTGTTTTCCTGACGACCGGTCTGATGTTGTTCCAAACCTCAGGCGGGGGAAGGACCTCAAAATCTTTCAGTCCGTTCCTGAATACAAGATCAATATTTGCTTTTTTGTCATCCATTCAGCACCTTTCTCTTAATTCCCGTATATGAACCGACCCTCCTCTGCAAAATTATCCTTGCACGTGCGAGGTTCGATTTGGAAGTTCCTTCCGAGATATTTATCATCTGACCTATCTCTTTATGGGAGTATCCTTCAATGGCAAAAAGGTTGAAGACCATTCTGTACTTTGGAGGCAGCTCACGTATTATTCCCAGAAGATCTGCTGCATCGAGGCCTGAATAATCTTCATTATCCGGGTCTGCATCAGGTTCCGGAATCTGTTCGATATCATCCACCCTGTATAAGCTATGCCTGCTACGGTACTTCTCGAGAGCTGTATTCACTATTATCCTTCTCATCCAGCCTTCAAAGGATCCTTCATATTTATAATGGATCAGATTTTCAAAGATCTTAATGAATCCCTCCTGTAATATATCCCTGGCTTCTTCATCATTGCCGGAATACTGCAAGCATACAGCATACAACCTTGGTGCATGACGCCTGTACAGAAGTTCCTGGTCCCTCCTGTTACCTTTAAGACAACCATTTATTATATTTCTAATCTCAGGCAAGGTTATATAACCTTAGTACAGAGTATAAAAATATTAAAAATATTGTCCTTTCGCTAATGTTTTCATCAAAATGATGTTAAAAACTCAGGAAAGGTTGCGTCATGGATGTTTGAAGTGCCTTACTTTTTTTCGAATATATCCAGATGCCGGAAGTAATCTGAGCTGTGCCATCCGCCGTCTGTGATAAACATTATATATCTGCATTTAAGATTATTATCAAATATCCATGAAGTTCCGGAGCCTCCGAAACCTCTCCCGCCACCTGCCGGGCTGTAAGCTCCAAGATATTGCCAGCCTTTTGTTTTAGGATCGCCTGTTATATCTGAGCCGGATGCTGAAGCCCACACTGAGAATATCTGCTGACCCCTGTTCCTGGGAGGTCCGGAGGGAGCACCTGCCTGGGGTCCGGGAACTATAGCGCCAGGAGGGCCAGGAGCACCGGCACCTGGTCCGCCGGGACCACCACCCATTGGTCCCATTCCCCGTGAACTATAAAGAAACATATTGATCTTTTCAATTGAAACCGGCTTCTGCAGATCGATAAGTATCCTGCCTTCACCATTATCAAAATATCTGACATCCTTCATAATATAAGAACCGGAATTAAGTATTCCGGAAATATCAATCTTCTGACCTGTGTATTCCTGACCATCTGACGATTTCCCTGTCGGATAGTAAGCAGCCGTTACTTTATTCCCTGAATTTATTTCAGCATAATCGGACTGTGATGGAGGAGTAACGACGATAACAGTATCCATCCCGGCATTTTTAAGATATTGTTTCAGCCGGGGCAGCATCCTTTCGTCAATGCTTTCGGTATATAACGATTTCTGTACCGAAGATAAAGGTTTCAGATCGGGGGTAATGATCTCGCTGACTCTGAGCCTGACCGGAGGATTTTCACTGAAATCGTCATATAGTGGCTGAAGCGGCCTGATATCATCGTTTTTGGTATTTGCGACGGTAATCGCAAAGATCTTAATTCCCGGATTATCGGGAAGTTTTACAGAACCCGCACCTTCAGGAATGTCTATAGCGTACTTGTAAAGGTAGCTGTACCTGTATGTATCATTGGCATCAGGAGTATGACGATGTGAAGCGAACCATGCAATATTATCTCGTTTTGTGAAAGCATCTTTCATTGAAGCAACCTTCATATTATTAAAGTAAAGCTCCCTTCCATAATGCTGTCCCACATATCCTGTCCATTCCTGTACCGGAATTGTTGTGATCTTGTTCCCAACCCTGAAGGCTCCCTTTGTATCGCTTGTTGCTGCAGCAAGAATAAACAGTTTGTTGAATTTGCCTTTAGGGAGAGAGATCCTTTGTCCACGGGCGCTCAGCATGTTCATCTGCTTATCTGCCGTACCGCCGGTCTTAAAAATTATGTCTTCACTGATAACTTCAGAAGGTATCAGCTCGGCAGGAAGTGTAAGGTTATCTGTGAGGTTGCCATCGGCCCGGTTTGGATCAAAGCTGAATGCATCACCGGTAAATTTCAGTTCAACAGCCTGTTGTACAGGTTTTGTAAGTTTCTGCGGAGCATCTTCCAGTCTGACGGCAAAGCTTTTTATAGCAAACCTGCCCATACCGAAATTAAGCGATCCGTCTTTTATGAGCGCATCTCCTATCCTTTTTTCCTGGCCGTTAACCTCCCAGGCTTCGATGATCTTTCCGGGCAAGGTAACCACAACATTATCGGCTCTTTTGCCATAAAGCTCATTAAACCTGATGATTATATGATCGCTCTCCTCGGCTTTCTTGACTGCCATTACGTCGACCTGACCTGTATTTAAGGTAACCATCGATATTTTCCTGCCGTAAGGTCCGTCATGTTTTGTTGTTTCAAAAGCAATGGGAGGATTATTAAGGAAATGGGCCATCCAGGGGGTTCCTGCATATACCCAGTCGCCAACATGAGGGTAAACGGCATACCTGACATCATGAATACCCCAGTCCTGGG
>Ga0209606_1001823_pt1 | contig 25315 bp, 25 predicted proteins | sample AD_UKC057_MetaG_FD_184412 | JGI IMG/M metagenome (GOLD analysis project Ga0209606, IMG submission 184412) | Active sludge microbial communities of municipal wastewater-treating anaerobic digesters from USA - AD_UKC057_MetaG (SPAdes) (version 2) | ecosystem: Engineered > Bioreactor > Anaerobic >...
AAGAGAAATATGTTGATGAATTAATTAAGAAAATGGAAAAAGAGGGAAAAAATGTTAAAGAAATTTCTGAGGTAATTTTAAAAGATGGTGGTTCCAATTTCTATGCTATGATGCGTGATAAATTGATTGGTCAAAAATATCAGTCTAAAAAAGAAAAAGAGCAAATTAATTAAAAATTTATTTTGGAAGGGTGCCGGAGTGGTTTAACGGAACGATCTGGAAAGTCGTGCCTTCGTAAGAGGGCTCGTGGGTTCGAATCCCACCCCTTCCGCAAATTGTTAATTGTGGAGTTTTTTGAAAATTATTCCTTTATTCCCATCATAATCAGTGAAAAATAGCCGAAGTTCTTTTTGAAAACTATTTTAAAAATAGTAAAATAAGAATAATATAGACAAATAATTAAAGTAAATTCAAAAATTATGGAGAAAGCCAACTGGCATCATTTATATATAAATGATGTAGCCCAAATTTTAAATACAGATCTTCAGCGAGGCTTATCAGAAGAGGAAGCAAAAAATAGGTTAAAAAAATATGGCTTTAATAAATTACCCGAAGAAAAGCCTTTATCTCGTCTTAAAATATTACTCGATCAATTTAGCAGTCCGCTAGTTTTTATTTTAGTTATTGCTGGAATTATTTGTTTAATTATTAATGAAACAACAGATGCTATTGTAATTTTTAGCGCGGTAGTTTTAGATGTTGTTGTTGGATTTTTTCAAGAAAATAAGGCCAGTCAAATTTTAATGTCTTTGAAAAAAGTTATAAAACACGAAGCTGAGGTTTTAAGAGATGGCCATTTAAAAGTTATAGATTCTACTTTAATAGTTCCCGGAGATATTGTGATTCTAAATGCTGGCGACAAAGTACCGGCTGATGGATTACTATTTGAAGCTTACGAATTAACCACTAATGAAGCAGCTTTAACAGGAGAATGGTTATCGGCTCATAAGGCGCCTGGCCGTTTGCCGCAATCAACACCTTTAGCCGATAGAGATAATATGGTTTATATGGGAACCATAGTTGAAAATGGTAAAGGAAAATTTGTAGTAACAGAAACAGGTATAAATACAGAAATTGGCAAAATTGCCAGAATGATTCAAGAGACCAAAGAAGAAAAAACTCCTTATCAAAAAAAACTGGCTAATTTTTCTAAAATAGTAGGAATTATAATATTATTTATTTGTGCAGGTATTTTTATTGAAGGAATGCTAACCGGTGGAAATTTTGTAGAAATGTTTGTAACATCAATAGCGATAGCTGTAGCGTCTATTCCAGAAGGATTGCCGGTGGCAATGACTGTTATTTTGGCCGTAGGAATGCAGAGGATTTTAAAAAAAGGAGGGCTGGTAAAAAGATTGGCCTCGGCTGAAACATTAGGAAGCACTTCGATAATTGCCACCGACAAAACCGCCACCTTAACCGAAGGAAAAATGACCCTAAAAGAAATAATTCCTACGATGTCTAATGCTAAATCCGAAGAAGAGAATAATAAAGTTATATTAAAAGCAGCAGCGCTCACATCAGAAGCCTTTATTGAAAATCCAGAAGAAGCAAAAGAGAATTGGATTATTAGAGGGCGGCCAACCGATAAGGCATTATTAGAAGCTGGTATTGAGGCAGGAATAAATAAACAAGATTTTGAAAAATATAAATTATTAGAGTTGCCGTTTAATTCGAAACGCAAATATAATGGAGCAATTTATAGTGAAAATAGACAACAGGTTTTATATATTTGTGGAGCGCCAGAAAAATTATTAAATGTTTGTAATTTAAATGAAGAAGAAAGAAAGCAATTAGAAAAAAAGTTAGAAGAATTAACCAAAAAAGGATTAAGGATTGTCTCTACCGCTTATAAAACTTTAGAAAATATAGACCTCAATAAAATTAAAATAGAAGAGGAACTAAAAAACTTAACCTTTATGGGTTTTATTAGTTTAGAAGATCCAATTAGAAAAGAAGTCAAAGATGCAATGAAAATTTGTCGACAGGCTGGTATGAAGCCAATTATTGTAACTGGCGATCATAAACTAACAGCAATGGCAGTGGCAAAAGAATTGGGATTTGAAATAAAAGAAAAGAATATTTTAGAAGGAAAAGATTTAGATAAATTATCTGATATAGAATTTGAACGAGTTTTAGACGACATCCAAATTTATGCCCGAGTAGAGCCGAGACATAAAATGAGAATTGTTGCTGCTTGGCAAAAAAGAGGAGAGGTAATAGCAATGGTTGGTGATGGAATTAATGATGCTCCGGCTTTAAAAAAAGCAGATATAGGAGTAGCTGTGGGATCAGGCACCGAAGTAGCAAAAGAAGCGGCTGATCTAATTTTATTAAATGATAGTTTTTCAATTATTGTTGCAGCAGTAGAAGAAGGAAGGGGCATTTTAGACAATATCAGAAAAGTTGTTACTTATTTAATGTCTGATTCTTTTACTGAAGCGATTTTAATTGGAGTAAGTATTTTTGTTGGAACTCCTTTGCCCATCACCGCTGTTCAAATTTTGTACATAAATTTAATAGAGGATGGTTTACCAGACATGGCTTTGGCTTTTGAGCCTAAAGAAAAAGATTTAATGCAACAAAAACCCCAGCGACATGATGTACCTTTATTAACCAAAGAAATGAGAGATATTATTTTTATTGTTGGTTTAATTACTGATTTAATTCTTTTGGGTACCTTTTTCTTTCTTCTTCAACAAAATTACGAACTTGATTATTTAAGGACAATAATCTTTGCGATGTTAGCAATTGATTCTATTAGTTATGTTTTTTGCTGTAAAAGTTTAAGAAAAAACATTTGGCAAACAAACCTCCTCAATAATAAACTTTTATTAGGAGCTTGGGCTTTTGGCATTGTGGCTTTAATAGCTGCAATTTACTTCCCTCCTTTAAATGTATTTTTAAAAACCACACCCCTTCATTTAGATAGTTGGAAAATTATCATTGGAATGGGATTGATAAACATTGTCTTAATTGAATTTGTTAAATGGATTTTTATTCGTAATGGGAAAACTCAAGAATAAAAAATAAATTTTTTAAAAAAGTTCTTATTTTCCCATAAAAGAGTTAAAAACAAACAATGAAGCAACAATTCAAAGAAAAAGTTTATCGAGTGGTTTTTTCTATTTCTAAAGGAAAGGTTTTAAGTTATAAAGAAGTAGCTAAAAAAGCTGGTAATTCGAATGCCTGCCGTGCGGTAGGTAATATTTTAAATAAGCACAAAATTAAAAAATTGCCGTGTCATCGTGTTATTAAATCCAATGGAGAAGTTGGTGGATATCGTTGGGGTAGCAAGAAAAAAATAGCGCTTCTTAAAAAAGAAGGCGTAAAAATTGATACAAAAGGAAGAATTATTATCAAATAAACAGCAACTTATTGTTCAGTTAGGATGATTTTGATAACACAAGGAAAAATTCTTAAAATAAGAAAACCTCGCGTGTTATTAGATTGTATTAAATAAAAACATAATTACCGCGATGATAAAAAAGCAGAACTTTTATAGTTTTTTTATTTTTGCTTTTTGATATCGAAAATAAAAACGACAGTTCTTAAAACTATTTAAAAACAACAGAAACGTTGTTTAGAGTTTAACTATTATAAATAATGAGCGGGAGACGGGACTTGAACCCGCGACCTTCTCCTTGGCAAGGAGACGTTCTGCCTCTGAACTACTCCCGCAGAACTATAAGAGTATAATTAATGTGCCTCGGGAGGGAATCGAACCCCCGACGCTCCCGATGCTTCGGGACGCTCTACCACTAAGCCGTTTTATTGTTTTATTAAAGAGGCAATTAATTAATTAATGTGCCTCGGGAGGGAATCGAACCCCCGACGCAGTGCTCTTCAGGCACTCGCTCTACCACTGAGCTACCGAGGCATTAATTAAAAAGATAAAAATTCATTCCTTCGTTTATTATTTTTTCAATAAACTTTCTACTTTTTTGTTTTTTAATAAATTTTTCTAATTTTAGAGCATCGGTTTTGTTTTTGCAAGGCATTATTTTTATTAAAATCCAAGGAATCCCGCTTTTTGTATAAGTCGTTGCTCCTCTATTGTGTTCATTAATTCTTGAGTTCGGATCGTTAGATGTGCCAATGTAATATTTCTTTGTTTTTTTGCTTTGGATAATATAAACAAAATACATTGTAATTTGAACCCCCGACGCTCCCGATGCTTCGGGACGCTCTACCACTGAGCTATCGAGGCATTAATTAAACAGCTCCATTTATTTTATGTATTTTTTTAAAATTTTCAACGAGCAATGAATTTAACGTGCGCGCTGAGGGATTCGAACCCCCGACCTTCTCTGTGTAAGAGAGACGCTCTGCCAACTGAGCTAAGCGCGCTTTTGACATCGGTTAGAGAAAATTTGCTTTTCAAGCCACCCTCTACTTATCTGATTTCAGCATTGAATTTATTTTTTAAGTTGATGATGATTTTTTCTATTGCTTTCCCCACCTCATCATTAGTTAGAGTATGATCTTCTGCTTGAAAGATTAAATGAAAACTTAGGCTTTTTTTATTTTCTGGTAAATTTTTCCCTTCATAAATATCAAAAAGATCAACATCAAAAATAATTTTTGGGTCACTTTGATAAATAATATTTAAAATATCAGACATTCGAATATCACGATTAACTAAAATAGAAATATCACGAATAACAGCAGGATATTTAGGCAATGGTGTAAATTCGTATTCTTCTTTGGATAATTGATATAATTTTTCTATATCTAATTCTGCTACCACCATAGGGATATCGTCGTTATATAAATAAGAGAGGCGAGGATTGATTTGGCCAATGTAACCAATTTCTTCTCCGTCTTTTATAATCTTAGCTGCTCGATTTTTGGCCAACCAATTAGTGTTAGCATCTACAAAAGTGATGTCAGTACAATTTAACCCTTCGGTTAATTGTTCGATCACGCCTTTTAATTCGAAAAATAGAGGATCACTCTGTTCGTCTTTACTTGATAATACAATGGCTAAACGCCATTCTTCATAGGGTCGAAATGGTGCTTTTTGGAATGTTTTACTAATTTCAAAAATTCTCACACTATCATAAAAACGCAAATTAGATCCGCCCGCTTTTATTAAATTAATTAAAAGCGTTGGCTGAAGATAGGCAAAGTCATTGCTAATCGGGTTTTCTAATGCAATCACATTTTTTTCTGGTATTTCGAAATTATCTAAATCTTTTTTTGAAACAAAAGAATAAGCATAGATTTCATCTATCCCTAAACCAATCAGAACACTTTTTACTTTATTGCGGAAAAGAGCTTTTTCATTAATGGGAGCGGGAAGGATAAGAGAGCGAGGTGCAATAGCCGGCGCTTTATTATAATCATAAAGGCGAAGAATTTCTTCGGTTAAATCTTCAAACCTTTCAATATCAATTCGTTGAGGAGGAATTTCCAAAAACAGATTGTTGTTTGTTTTTTTTACAATTTTGAAATCTAATCGTTTAAAAGTTTTTTCGATAAACTTTTTATCAATAGTAAATCCAGCAAAATTATAAAATTGTTCAAAGTTAAAACCGAGGACTTTCTTGGAAATTTTAGTTGGGAAAACATCAATAATTCCATTTAAGATTTTGCCATTAGCTAATTTTTGAATTAAAGCAGCTACATAATTTAAGGCGTCAATAGTTAATGAAGGTGAAAGAATGCGTTCGAATCTCAAAGAAGCGTCGGTTACAATCTTTGTTATTTGTGAGACTCGGCGAATCAGCGCATGGTCAAAATTAGCGCTTTCTAAAACAATGCGTTTTGTGTTGTTATCGATTTCTGCTATTTTTCCTCCTTTAATTCCAGCAATGGCAAGAGGATTTTTAAGATCAGCAATAACCAAAATATTATCATTTAGCTCTACTTCTTTATCATCGAGCGTTGCTATTTTCTCTTTACTTAGACCTCTTCTAACTATGAGGGTTTTAATTTTTTCTCCCATCAATTTATCGTAATCAAATGCATGAAGAGGTTGACCCGTTAGAAGCATCACATAATTAGTAGCATCAACAATATTATTAATAGATTGAAGGCCGCAACTTTCTAATCTTTTTTTCAACCAATCGGGCGATTCTTTAACTTTCACGTCAAAAATAACGCGGCTACTATAACGCAAGCAGTCATTTTTATTTTGAACTTTAATTTGAAGAAAATTACTTGCCTTAAGCCTTCTGTCCTCTTTCAAATGAAATACCGGCGTTTTAAGAGGAGTATCAAGGATCGCTGATATTTCTTTGGCCAATCCCAAATGACCACTACTATCTGAAAAACGATTGGGTGGCAAATTGATGTCCATTACTATATCGCTATTATTTTTTTCTATCTTTTCAACTTCAAAACTTTTTAATGTTAAATTTTCCGCTAGTTTCTGAACGGCTGGTAATTTTGGTAAATATTCCTTAAGCCAATTATATGAAAATTTCATACCACCTAAAATTGTTTAATAAATCTTAGATCGGCCGAATTAAAAAGGCGAATATCGGGAATATTATACTTTATCATCGCGATACGTTCGAGTCCTATTCCAAAAGCAAATCCTCTCCACATTTTAGGATTATAACCCACAGCCTTAAATACGTTAGGATGTACCATTCCCGCGCCGGCAATTTCGAGCCAGCCGGTATTTTTACATAAAGAGCAGCCTTTTTGATTACACCGTGGGCAAGAAATATTGATTTGGACGCCCGGTTCAACAAAGGGAAAATAACTCGGCGTGAATTGAACATTAATTTTTTTGGAGAAAAGCTGTTGGAAAAATGATAGGACGATAAATTTGAAATTAGCAAAAGTAATATTTTCGTCAACCATTAAACATTCTAATTGGTGAAATTGAATATCATGAGAAGCATCAAGAGCTTCATAACGATAAACTTTTCCTGGTGAAACAATACGAAAAGGTGGCTGATGCGTTTCCATATAGTGCACTTGGATAGGTGAAGTATGCGTTCTTAATAAAAATCTTTCTTTATTTTTACTTTGGAAGTCATTTTTAATCCAAAAGGTATCCCACATATCGCGAGCCGGGTGGTTGGCTGGAATATTCAAAGCATCAAAATTATAGTATTCTGTCTCGATTTCATTACTTTCTACTATTTCAAAACCTAAAGCGCTAAAAATTTCTTCTATTTTATTTTCTAATGTTGTAAAGGGGTGAAGGTGACCATGTGGAATTTTTTTGCCCGGCAGGCTTAGATCAAGAGGCTCTAATTCGTGATTACTGATGAGATAAAGTCGTTTTTCATCTAAAGCATTTTCAATGAGTTTTTTTAAATTATTGGAGATGGGGCCAATTTTTTTTCTCTGTTCAATGGGTAAGTCTTTTAGAGATTTTAAGATATTAGTTAATTCTCCCTTTCGGCCAAGGTATTTAATTCGTATTTTTTCTAGCGTTTTCAGATCTTTACACTTGCCAATTTCTTCAAAAACTTTTTGATTAATTTCTTCAATGGTCATAGTATTTAAAATTTAGGGCGGGCCGGACGGGACTTGAACCCGCGACCTTCTGCGTGACAGGCAGACGCTCTAAACCAAGCTGAGCTACCGGCCCGTTTTTGGATAAGAACATTTTATCTGATTTTATCAAAAAATGCAATAAAATGAATGGTCGCGTTTTTTATTTTTTAAAGTTTTAAATTTTGATTGAAGCCTTTTGATTGAAATCTTTTGAAATTTAACGAGCATTTGTTATAATAACTAATAATATGCAATTACAAATTCAAATCACTTCTTCGGTATGGCGTTATCTGGTTTATTTTTGGAATATTTTTTTATATGTGGTTATTATTTTAGATTTTATTTCCGTCAATCATTACTCAGACCTATTAGATTTAGTGGCAGTGATTTATATTGCTATATTGTCTATTTATGCTGGTACAAAAGAATTTGAAAGATGGTTTTCCCATTATAACGCTCATCATCCTGGTGAAGTGTTTATTGTCAGTTGGACAATACTTCTTGTTATTTTGCTTGTTGTGCCAAACGTCATTCAAATAGATTATCATCTGCCCGAAATCATCATCTATTGTTATATTAGCGTTTTAACAATTCTAGCTTTAACACGGCGTTCGCGCAGTCTATATTATGCAAAAAAGAATAAAAAAGATATTCTTGAAAATTAAGCTTTCTCTTGAAAAAAATTGAAAAACTTATAAAATAGAGAACAGCGGGATGGAGAAGTAGTATCTCGCGAGGCCCATAACCTCGAGACCCAGGTGCAAATCCTGGTCCCGCAACACTTTCTCCTTGTTCCGATTTTTTTGCCGATGTAGCTCAATGGTTAGAGCGGAGGATTCATAACCCTCAGACGGTGGTTCGATTCCACCCATCGGCACATTCAGTATATTTTTCTGAAGCCGGAACAATTTTATTTCCCATTTTATTTAAAATGGGAAAGCGCTCAACTTTAATATTTCTTCAAAATTGTCATTTTTAGCAGCTTTAACTTTAAATTGATAGCCGCATTTCTGGCATTGATAATAGATAAGATAATATCCTTTTTTTATTTCAACGCCCACAGGCTTCATTAATCCATGACACTTTTCTTTTCTGTCTCCGGGATTAATGTCTCTATGTTGTGACCAAAGGCAATGAGGGCAATGGTCAGTATAGCCGTTGCCTTCTACAATTGCACCGCAGTGGCGGCAGATAAAACTTTCTTTCTTTTTTTGAAATTTTTTTGTTGGCAAAACCATAAACGATTTAAAAACGCCCTTTAGGCGTTTTTTGACAAGAGCACATTTAATTTTTTACCCAGTCGTGATTTTAATCGCGCAGCCTTATTCTTTTTGATAAGATGAGATTTGGCGGCTTTATCTAGCTTTTTGTATACGATGGAAAGTTGCTGCTCAGCTTCTTTAATTTTTTGTCCAGCTAACAATTTTTGAAATTTTTTGATTTCTGATTTCAAAACACCCTCCGCTTTTTTATTAGTTTCGTAATGTTTTTTGGATTTTCTTAAGGCTTTTTTGGCAGATTGAGTTATAGGCATAATTTTAAGCGTTATTTGATATGTTTTTATTTTACAAAAACAAAAGAAAAAGTCAAACAATAAATAATAAAAATAGGTGATATTAGTTTAGATAAAATGAATATAAAAAGGTGTGGTGGCAGCGATTTTCTTTAGAAAATCGCTGCCACCACACCACCCCGCTTTTATTTTTTATTGCATTTTGAGATTTCTATAATATAATTACATTATATGATGTATTTTATTGATGGCGAGGTTGTACGACTCGCGCCCAAATTTATTGTTTTAAAAAGCGGAGATATTGCTTTTAAAATATTTGTTCATCCTCAAACATTGGCTCAGATTGGTAATCAAAAAGAAAAAATCAGATTTTTCGTCTATTTAAATGTTAAAGAAGACGCCTTAGAACTTTACGGCTTTTTGACTCAAGAAGAATTAGAATTTTTTGAACTACTTAATTCAGTAGCAGGCGTTGGGCCAAAATCAGCACTTGCTCTTTTAGGATTTAGTGAGGTAAAAAGTCTTAAGGCGGCTATTTTAAGTAATAAAATAGAAGTACTAACAAAAGCTCCTGGTATCGGACGCAAAACTGCTGAACGTATCATTCTCGAGTTAAAATCAAAAATCAGCACTGAAGAAGGAGCGATAGAAGAATTAGAAGCAGATTTAGAATTAGAAGACGCTTTGCTCGATTTAGGTTATTCAAAAATAGACATCAGAAGAATTATTAAACAAGCCTCTAATAAACAATTGCCATTAAACGAGCGCCTGAAGAACGCCTTAAAATTGCTAGGAGAAAAAAAGAATCATAGCGATTAAATGATTAAAAAGCTAAAAAAAATTATTAAAAAAATTGTACCCGAAACAATAATCAATTGGTATCATTATTGTTTAGTTTTTTTAGCTGCTTTTTATTATGGATTTCCTTCGAAAGACTTAATTGTGATTGGTATTACTGGAACAAAAGGAAAGACTACGGTTGCTGAATTATTGAACGCTTTTTTAGAATCTTATGGTAAAAAAACAGCAATGATTAACTCATTGCGTTTTAAAATTAATAAGCAAAGCTGGGTTAATGATTTAAAAATGACCATGCCAGGCCGTTTTGCCATTCAGAAATTTTTAGCTGATTGCAGACAACAAAAATGTTACTATGTGATTTTAGAAGTAACCTCTGAAGGAATTAAACAATTTCGTCATAAATTTATTAATTTTGATATGGCGATATTTTTAAATTTGCAGCCCGAACATTTGGAAGCGCATGGAGGTTCTATCAATAAATATTGTGAGGCTAAAGAAAAACTTTTTGCGGCATTAGATCAACCGCGGAAAAATATTCCTATTGTTGATAAACGAGGCAAAATGGATTGTACGGTTAAAAAGAAAATGGTAGTTAATTTAGATGATGATTACAGTAATCGCTTTTTGAAATATAAAGCTGATGAAAAAATAGGCTTTACTCTTGAAAAATCATCGGCAAAAGGCGTTGATAAGATTTTTAAACCCGATAGTTATAAATTATCAGCTGAAGGAATTCAATTCAAATTATCAAATCTTGATTTTTTCTCACCACTAAAAGGGAAATTTAATCTTTACAATTTACTGGCGGCCTTAAGTGCAGCAGAAGGATTTTGTATTCCTTTGTCCATTATTCAAGATGCAATGAGTCGGTTTGAAGGCATTCCCGGACGATTTGAAGAAATTACGGAAGGTCAAAAATTTAAGGTATTCATTGATTTTGCTCACACGCCAGACTCTCTTATGGCGGTTTATGAAACGATAAGAACTCAATTTCTTCCCAGCCCTCAAAGCCGCCTAGTTTGTGTTTTAAGTGCGACGGGTGGCGGTCGCGATAAGTGGAAAAGGCCAAAAATGGGCGAGGTAGCAGCTAAATATTGCGATGAAATTATTATTACGGATGAAGACCCTTACGATGAAGATCCGAAAAAAATTATGGAAAATATTGCTGCAGGCGTAAAAAATAAAAACAAAAAATATCAGATTATAGAAGATAGGCGCAAAGCGATTGCCGAAGCGCTTCGTTTATGCCAACCAGAAGATTGTTTAATTATCACCGGTAAAGGAGCGGAAAGAGTAATGATTATAAAAGACGATAAAAGAATTCCGTGGGATGATCGAGCGGTCGCTCGTGAAGAATTACATAAAATTTTGCAACAAGATGGTTCAGAAACAACAGCCAAAATTTAAAATTTTACCTCATACAGCAGATGTTCGGTTAATGATTTTTGGTTCTTCTTTTGAAGAAATTTTTCAGAATGCTTTATTAGGAATGGCCCAAATTTTAAAGCCCCAAAAAGCAAGTAACGTTAGAGAAATTGCTTACAACATTGACATTAATTCCCTAGATCCCACCGCTTTATTGATTGATTTTCTTTCCGAGGTGTTATATTTTTCGAATGTTGATCATGCTGTTTTTGAAAATTTAGTCATAGAAAGACTAACAGAGAACTCCCTTAAAGGCAAAATAATAGGATATGAAGTAGAGGGTTTTGGCGAGGATATTAAGGCAGTTACTTATCACGAAGCTTATGTAAGTCAGAAAGCATCCAATTCATGGGAAGCACTCGTAATTTTTGATATCTAATATGGATGATATTAAAAAAATTATTAATAAAAAATTAAATCAGCTCGGTATTAAACAAAAAATAAAAGAAATATCAGTAATAAATTATACTGCCGAATTTCTTAAAGAACATCTCCAGCAGATTAGCGTTGAAGAAATAAATTTTTTTAATCACAATTTAACTATCAAAGTAAAAAATGCCATTGAGGCAAATGAATTAAAATTTTTTGAGGAAGAGTTAAGGTTTTTCTTAGCTCAAAAAGGCTTTAAAATTAATAAAATCAAAATTATTTTTTGATTAAATTTGCTGCTTAAAGATAACAATGCTTTTTTCAGTACAGCTATTGAGAACATCACAAATATTAACCTTGAGTTGGTTTTGATCTTCGATTTGGAGGGGTGAAAATTGAAATTGATAAATGCCATTGCCAGCCACATCTTCTCGTACCAGATTATCATTAAAATAGATCCGTAAAGATTTTATTTGGTTGGTAGTTTGAATGTTTAATACAACATAGATAACGCCGCCGGTAATATAATCTCCATTTTTAGGATTAATAAATTCTATTGAAAATGTTGGTTGCAGTGTTGTTTGAGGAAGTTCAGCATAATTATAAGGAATTACGATGTTGTATTGTTGAGGATTAGGTAAATTATTTTGAATCCATTGAGTAACGGGATATTCCCAATTATTAGCCTGAGGATCATTGAAGTTTAATGGTGATGGTCCGAGAATATCATTTTTATTAACCCAAAATAGAATATTATGGATTTGAGGATAAATGATGTCTCCAATTTTGAAATTAACAATATATTCTCCGCGCAGAACAGGTTTATTTGGATTGGTCGGGGCAGGTTGGGGGAAGGTTTCTGGTTGGTATTTTTTGAGAGCTTCGATCATAAAATTATGCCAAATAGGTACAGCCGCTAAAATACTTCCACCACCTTTTTGCATTGCCGAAAAATCATTATTTCCAGCCCAAACAATAGCGACAAGCGAAGGCGTATAACCAACAGTCCAAGCATCTCGATAATCCTGAGTTGTGCCAGTTTTGGCCGCCACCTCATAGCCAGGAATTTCTAATTGATTGCCCGGGTTAAATAAACCAATACGTGCTTCTTTGTCCGAAAGAACGCTATTAATGAGACGAATATATTGAGGATCAATAACTTGTTCGCTTACATCTTTGTATTCTTCTAAAATAGAACCTTTAGCATCTTCAATTTTTAAAATAGCTGCTTGCTGATGTTTTACGCCATCTTGAGCAAAAACTGAATAAGCTTCTGCAAAATCCAAGGGTTTAATATCTCCGCCGCCTAAAACAAGAGAGAGGCCATAGCGATTGATATCAGTAAGTGTAGTGACGCCCATTTTTTGTGCGGTAGCAATAGTGTCTTTAATACCAGCGAGGTAAAGAACTTTCACCGCCGGGACATTAATTGATTGAGCCAGAGCATGTCTTAAATCAATAGGCCCCTTAAACGTCAAATCAAAATTTTGCGGATGATAACAATTAAGACCATAGCGATCCGTATCGCCATCAGCCGTAGCTGGACAATTAGAATTAAATTCAGTTTTAAGATCAAAAACAACCGTTTCAGGCGTCAATCCTTTTTCAAAGGCAGTTAAATAAGCAAAAGGTTTAAAAGATGAACCTGGTTGACGATGGCCGGTAATAACATTAAAATTTCCATCAACATCTAAATCAAAATAATCACGAGAGCCTACCATGGATAAAATTTGGCCTGTTTTTGGATCTTGTGCAATTAAAGCCGCATTTTTTCCTTTATAAAGCTTTTCATTTCTTAAAGCACCTTCATAAACAACTCTTTCGGCAATTTGTTGAAGGTCCCAATCAAGAGTAGTTATAACTTTTAACCCAGCATTTTCTACATAATCCGTTCCGTATTTATTCTCCAAATATTGCTTTACAAACATAACAAAATGCGGAGCGTTAATTTTTTCTATTCGATAAGCGAATTTAATTTTTTCATTTACCGCTGTATCATATTCTTCTTGAGTAATAAATCCTAAATCTAACATTCGTTTCAAAACTAATTTTTGTCGATCAAAAAGTTCTTTTTGGTTATTGCCATAAGGCGAATAATAACTTGGCGCTTGGGGTAGAGCCGCAAGAATAGCTGCTTCAGCCAGCGTCAAATCTTTTGCGCTTTTGTTAAAATAAGTTTGGGCAGCAGTTTCAATGCCATAGGCATTAGAGCCATAGGGGATTTGATTAAGATACATTTCTAAAATTTGATCTTTGGTATAGTGTTCTTCTAACTTCACAGCTAAAAGAATTTCTTTTATTTTTCTTTGAATAGTTTTTTCGGGTGTTAAATAAATATTTTTGACAACTTGTTGAGTGATCGTTGAGCCACCCTGAGCAAAGCGACCCTCTTTTAAATTAATAAAAACCGCTCTCACCAGTGATTTCCAATTAAATGCGGGATGTTGATAAAATTCGGCATCTTCAATAGCTAAAGTAGCTTTTTGAACATGGAGAGGAATATCACTGAGGGCAATAACTGTTCGTTTTTCTTCGCCGTGGATTTCATAGAGCAGGACTTCGCCTGTTCGATCATAAATCTTAGTTGATTGATTTATCATCGTTTCGCCAACATTAGCTGGATCGGGGAGAGTGTAATAAAGATAAACAATGTAGCCTATACCGGCTATTACAATAGCTACAAATAAAAAAACAACACCTATAAATAATGCTTTTCGGGTATTAGTTTTGCGAAGCCTTTTTTTCTTGGGAATATAACTTGATTCCGTTAATCTTTTAACCATTTTGTATTATTTTTATAATAAACTTTTTTTAAAAAAAAGCCAGCCTTTTTAAGGCTGGCTTTTTAAATTATTAATTATAATTCTTCTTCACTTTCTTCTTCTAAATCGTCGTCACTAAATAAATCTTCATCAATATCATCTTCGTTAAAGTCATCCAAATCATCATCATCTTTCTCTTCTTCTTTTTCTTCTTCCACATCCTCTTCTAATTCATCTAAGTCCTCATCATCTTCTTTGGCTAAATTAACGATTTGTAAATCTTCAAGAGCAAGCACGCTCATAGGATAATGTTAAAAACGACCTTTTGTTTTAGAAAATACACAATGCGAGTTCAGATTAAAGATTATATTGTTTCTATTAGTAAAGTCAAGATGTTGTTATTGAATTCGATCGCCTGGCGTCATTTGTTTGTCGGGTATTAATAAAGAAATATCACCATCTTTATTTACTACAGCCAGCAGCATCCCTTGACTTTCTATTCCTTTAAAAACTTTAGGCTCTAAATTTGCTACAATAACAATTTGTTTTCCAATGAGGTCTTCAGGATGATATTGCATACCAATTCCCGAAACAATTTCTCTAGTTTCATCACCAAGATCTAATTTTAATTTTAACAATTTATTAGTATCCGGCACTCGCTCTGCTTCAATAATTTGAGCTAAGCGAAGATCCAGCTTTTTAAAATCATTTAGATTGATTGTTTCCATGATGATTATAATTTATTCTTTAAAACTTTCGACTTCGTATATTTTAACGTTTAATTTTTCTTTTTTCCAGCAGTCAAATGGCAATCCGGCTTTAAGACAGAGAGAATTAAGGAATTCTTCTTTTCCGGGAATTTGTTCCCAAACTTGGGGTAAATAAGTGGCTTGATAATTGCCTTTTGTAATAATAACACCGTGTTTTAGCGGTTTTAATTTTTTCAGAAGATCTGCAGCATCATTATATTTAAGTTCTCGTGGCGGAGTTAAAATCGAAATCTCAATTTTGATTTGTTTTGATTCCTCTTTAGATAAGGGAGAAAAGCGATAATCAAAAAAAGCAGCACTTATAGCCATTTCTATTACTGTTTGATAAAGGGGTTTATTTGATTCAAAACAGCCAATACAGCCGCGGAGTTCATCATCAATGGTTAAGGTGACAAAACAGCCTCTTTTTTGCTTGATGGCAGGTGAATAATTTTTTAATTCTTCTTCATCGATTTCAAAGATTTTATGATGTTGCAAAAAATATTGAATGCTTTGATGAGCCAGTTCCAAAAGAAATTTTTTATCTTTTTCAGTTAATGAAAAGTTATTCATAAAAAAGAAAACTACCATAGCCGACAACTTCATCTTTATAGTTGCTGCTATCATAAGAAGTGGCATAAGAAATTAATTTTCTTTGCCAATGAAGGTCTTTGGCTAGATGCATTAAAGTTAAAATTCCCGCCGCTCCGCAAGCGTCAATATTTTCGGCTTCAGTTGTTTTCAGCTGAAGAATAATTTCTTGAGTTTGTTTATCTATTTTTTGAGTTATTGCCAATGGGTTGTAGTGGCTTAAATCAGAACTAACGATGATGAGGGTTTTTTCATCGAGCAAGCTTTTTATTTTTCTGGCTAATGTTTCACTAAGAGAAATGTTGTTAATTAAAATAGGAAAAATTTCGAAATTTGAAAGAATGGTTTGCAAAAATGGTAATTGTACCTCAAGAGAATGCTCGGGCATAAAAGCAAGGTCAAACACAGTCCATTCATTTTGAGTTACTTTTATCTGAGGCACTTTGCCTAGAGGCGTTTTCCACTGATCAAAAGAAGAAGTGATATAGTCAGCAATGGGGAAGTGATGCGATGGCCCAATCAAAACAATTTTTTGAGGTTCAAAACGAGACAGCCGAAGCGTTTGATAGGCTGCGGCCGCAACGGGTCCAGAATAAATATAGCCAGCATGTGGCACAACCAATGCCCTTATTTTTTGGGGAATAAACAAATCTTTCGGCTGTTGATCTAAAAATTCCTGAATCGTTTCTTTCAATTCGCGGGGATCTTCAGGATAAAATTGTCCGGCAACAACAGGTGGTCGAATGTTCATATTATTATTTCCAAACGCCCTTGATAGCGGCTTTGCAGTTTAAGCACCGACCATTTCTAAAATCATCTTTTATTTTTATATTATAACCTTGACGTTCAATTAGCAAAACTCCACACTTTGGACAATAAGTATTTTCCAAAGATTCTTCAATAATATTTCCCGCATAGACAAAATGAAGGCCATTTTCTTTTCCGATTTCATAAGCTTTTTTCAAAGTGTTCATTGGTGTCATTGGATAATTTTCCATTTGATAAGAAGGAAAGAATCGGGAAATATGCCACGGAATATCCGGATCAATTTCAGCTATAAATTTAGCAATTTGTTTCAATTCCTCTTCGCTATCATTTTCATTGGGAATAATCAAGGTTGTTAACTCCACCCAAACGCCTTTTTCATAAAAAGTTTGAATATTTTTGAGCACGGGTTCTAAATGTGCCCCACAAACTTTTTGATAAAATGTTTCCTGCATCGATTTCAGATCAATATTAATTGCATCTAGATAAGGAGCAACGAGTTCGATTGTTTCGCGCGATTCATACCCATTGGAAACAAAAACATTTTTGATTTTGTGTTGATGCGCCAACGCCATTGTCTCATAACAATATTCTACAAAAACAGCCGGTTCGTTATAGGTGTAGGCAATGGCTGGGATTTTATTTTCAGTACAGTAATCTACAATTTTTTCAGGTGGCCAATTTTCGGTTGATTGGGCCACAAATTCTTCAAAATTTTTATTGCCTTTCGGAAATTGACTGATGTCCCAATTTTGACAAAACAAACAGCGAAAATTGCACCCAAAGGTGCCAAAAGAAAAAATTTCTGTTCCCGGCAAAAAATGAAAAAGCGGCTTTTTCTCAATTGGATCAATATTTATTGCTACGGGTCTATTTTCTACTAATAATTTTAGTTCACCATCAACGTTTTTTCGGACACTACAAATGCCTGTTTGATTAGGTTTAATGTGGCAATAATGATTGCAGGCTAAACATTGAATATTATCACTGCCTTCTAATTTTTTATAGAGCTTCCTCATTTTTTATTTGATTAAGCTCAGATAAAACTTTTTGAAAATCTCGTACTCTTTGAGTGAAAGAAGTGTTTTTGGAACAAACATTTAAAAATAGTTCTGCTTGTTGTTTCATTGATTCAGTAAAAAATCGAATAATATTTTCCTCCATTTCAGAAGTTTTATCTTTTTCAAATTGTTTAATCACTTTTTTTACATTTTGTTCATTTAAACCCAAAAAGAAAAGAGGCACTGCTGAAACAGGAGATAATTTGATTTTGTTCGTTTCAGGATCGAGTTGAAGGCCATAATTAATTCTGGCGCCGCCAATACGATTGATATCTAACACTTTTCTTCTTTTTTCTTCATATCTTGCGCTGTGAAGATCGCACACTTCGTCTAAAGCGCAAACCACATTGCCGCTTTTTTTATCTAAAATAACATTATCAACACCATTAACCACATCATCAAAAAAAGCAGTTCGACAAATTATGAACTTTTCTTTTAACGTTTTTTGCAAAAGAGCAGTTTTTAATTTTTCAAATTGTTCGCCCAACTGTTCTGATCGATGTTCAAAACCAAATCGTTCCTTGAAACGATCCTCTGCAATTTTATCTTGAATGAGCGTTTCTTTCGGGTAGTTTTTAAATCCTTCAATTTGTAATCGGCTTTCGTCGTCAACCGGGATGCCCATTTTTCTTAGCTCGGCGGAATTTGTTTTGAGAGTTGCTTCAATATTTTCTAAGCCGATTTTTTCGCGACTATTTTCTGATGGGGGAATATAATTTAATTTTTTCATATAATTATATTATATCTTATTTTAGAAAAATTAAAAGTTTGCTAAAATAATCTTAATGAATGATAAATCCCATATTATTCAAAATATTTTGCCGATTCTTTTACTGATTGTTGTTGGCTTCTTTATTTATTTCAATAGCTTCGGCAATCAAATGTTCTGGGATGATAATGACGGTATTTTAAATAACGCCTATATCAAAAATTGGCAATATTGGCCAAAATTTTTTACAGAAAATTTAATTGCTGGCTCCGGCCTTGTGAGCAATTATTGGCGGCCCATGCTTTTAACTGTTTTTTCTTTTGAATGGCATCTCTGGCAAGATAATGTTTTTGGTTATCATTTGATCAATACGCTTTTTCACATTTTTAACGCCATTTTGCTTTTTCTTATTTTAAAAATCTGCTTAAAGAAAAAATGGCCAGTCCTTTTTCTGACTTTAATTTTTCTGGTTCATCCAGCTCAAACCGAAGCTGTCACTTATGTTTCTGGTCTCGCGGATCCACTATCGGCTTTTTTCATTTTTCTCGGCATCTTTTTTTACCTTCAATTTCTGCAAAAAAATAAAAAAGTTTTCTATTGGCTGTCGGCGCTTTCTTATCCTCTCGCACTAATGAGCAAAGAAACCGCTATTATTATGCCTCTTTTAATTTTTCTCTTTGAATGGCTTTATAAAAGAGGAGAGCATTTTTCTTTTGCGGAAATTATTAAAAAATACGGACCATTTATTCTTATTGCTATTATTTATATTGTTTTGCGCTTAACGATTTTGAATTTTCAGAACACTCTTAATTTATATAATCAAGAAGATTTATTTACTTCGCGCCTTGATATTCGCATTCTCACATTTTTGAAAACATTGCCAATTTACTTAGGATTAATATTTTATCCTATCTCGCTTCATATGGAGCGAACAATTGAAATTCCGACTTCTTTAGCCGATCCTCTAGTGCTGGGTGGCATTGCCATTGTGTTGATCTCTATTTTTTTGATTGTGATGTGTTTCCGTCGTCGTCCTGAAATTTCTTTTGGTCTCTTGTGGTTTTTTATAGGGCTAGCCCCTGTTTCTAACATTTTGGTGCCCGTGAGTGGTTTAATTTATGAACACTGGCTTTACCTCCCATTCATTGGCATTTTCATTGCTGTTTATTATCTGATTGAGAAATCCATTACTCAATATCACTTAGAAAAATTACTATTAATTGTGGTGATCGTTTTGGTTATCTTTTTTTCTTGGCGAACAATTTTAAGAAATGCTGAATGGCGTGATCCTATTACTTTTTACAAACAAACGTTACAATACACGCCAGAAAGTTATCGTATTTGGAATAATTTAGGAATGGCTTATGATGATAATGGCCAGTATCTTTTAGCCGAAAAAGCTTATCAAACCGCTACAAGCATTGATCCTGACAATCCCATCGCTTATCATAATCTAGGCAATCTCTATTTTAAACTTAATCGATTGGATGATGCTGAAAAATATTTGCTTGAAGCTATTAAAAACGATTCAACATTTCATTATTCTTATATTTCCCTCGCCCGACTTTATTTAGCTCAAGGCAACCTCACTCATGCCAAAAATATTCTCCAAAAATATTTAGAGACGAACAGTCCTCGCGCCGACGTCCTATTACTCTTATCAAATATTTATGAAAATGAAGGCGATTTTGCTAATGCTCAGAAATATTTACTTGAAGCCCAAAAATTACAACTACAAAAATAAATTCTAAAAATAAATTTATAAAATGAAAAAACTCAGCATTATTATTCCTGTTTTTAACGAAGCAGAAACTATCCAAAAGATTTTAAGATTTATTGCAGTGTTGCCCCTTCATTGGGAAAAGGAGGTTATTGTGGTTGACGACGGTTCAACGGATGGTACCAGTGAAATTTTGGAAAAATTAAATCAGGAAGCGCAGTCATTTATTTATGTAAAGCATTCTAAAAATTTTGGCAAAGGAAGGGCTATTCGAACAGGCCTTCAATATGTCACTGGTAATGCAGTTATTATTCAAGATGCTGATTTAGAATACGACCCCTTTGATTATCAAAAACTTTTGGCGGAATTCGAAAAAGGCAATAAAGTAGTTTATGGTTCGCGTAATCTAGATACAAAAACTGAACGTGGCTATTTTTTTTATTTTTTAGGCGGTCGTCTGATCACTGCTATTTGCAATCTTCTTTATAGGTCGCATTTAACCGATATCAATACCGGTTATAAATTATTTGATGCAGCTCTTTTAAAAAATTTAAATTTAGAAAAAGATGGCTTTGAATTTTGTGAAGAAGTAACAGCAAAAATTTTAAAAAAGGGGATTCCTATTAAGGAAGTTTCTATCAATTATTATCCGCGTAGTTTTCAAGAAGGAAAAAAGATTAAAATAAAAGATGGATTAAAGGCCATTGAGACACTTTTAATTTATCATTTTGGCAAAAAAGAGTTATAATTGTTACAATATGAAAACAAAAAGGAAAAAAGTTGGTTTAGCATTAGGAAGCGGCGGACTCAAGGGATTTGCGCATGTTGGCGTAATTAAAGTTTTAGAAGAAAATAACATCCCGATTGATTTTATTGCTGGCTCAAGTATCGGCGCTTTGGTCGGTGGCCTTTATGCTGCCAATAAAGACATTAAGCAATTAGAAGAAATTATTTTTACAACTGATGTTAAAAAGGGATTAGGATTACTTGATCCTCGTTTATCAAAAGGTTTTCTGCGAGGCCGAAAAATAGAAGAATTTGTTAATCATTATCTTTATCGCAAAAATTTTGATGATCTCAAAATTCCTTTAGCAGTAGTGGCGACGAATTTACGGACAGGAGAAGCGGAAATTATCCAAAATGGCGATTTAAGTTCTGCCATTCGAGCTAGCATTTCCGTGCCCATTATTTTCCAACCCATTAAAAGAGAAGGCAAATTATTAATTGATGGCGGAATGACTATGCCTATTCCGATTAAGGTTCTCAAACAAATGGGCGCGGACATTGTGATTGCAGTTAATCTTTACAATGCCTTCGAGCGCCCAAAAAGATTTCCAAAAATTTCAATGTCACTCATTGGCAATGAAACATTGGAAATTATGCTTTATCAGATTACCAAAAGAGATATTGTTGAAGCTGATGTGGTGATTGCGCCGGATGTTGATGGTTATAGCGTCATTAAGGCTCTGGAACAGAGGCAAAAAATTTTTCATTTGGGCGAAGAAGCCGCTCGAGAAAAAATAAACTTAATAAAAGAATTAATCAGTTAAAAAATAACATTTTATTGTCATCCTGAGCGCCTGCCCACCGATAGGTGGGAAGCGAAGGATCCCTCGGTTTCAACTCCATTGTCATCCTGAATTTTAGTGAAGGATCTCACGGTTTTCAGCCGCTCTATTCAGCTCATGAATTAATTCATGAGCTGAACCACAAATTACGCCCTAATTAAAAGAAGAAAATTTATTCGTTTTTTCCTTATTCGTTTTTATCTAATCGTTTATCTAATCGACAAACATCGTTATTATGGCAAACATTGTTGATAAATAGCAGTAATAAAATTATTACTTACATCAATGTCAAAATAAACCGTAGAGTCTTCTTTTAGTAAATTACCCGGTGTTGTTGGCCGCCAATTATCTTTAGTTGGCGATGGTGTCCCGCACAAATAAGCCTTTGTATCTTGAGAGGCTTTTACTGTTAAGGACTCATTTTGATCTATAAAAAATGGTTCATTTCCAACGCCTGGTAACCATTCCGGATTACGTTTAAGCAGCTCAATAGTTACATTCCATTCGGCACCATTTGAAGTTAAAGAAATTATTTTTCCAGGTTGCTCCATTAGTATTTGTGAGGGTTGAGAGGTGGGTATTTGGGTTGGTGAAGCTGATTGAGATGGAATCGATGTGGGAGAAAAACTCGTAATAGTTTCAGGACTAGTTTTTTCTTTATCCAGTGCTAAATAAGTCACTGCACCAGCTAAAACTACAACTAAAATAATAAGAATGATATTTGCACTTCCTTTGTTAAGCATAGAAATAATGTTAATTTACGACCTTTAGTGAGATTGATAATTAATTTCTTAATATGAAGAGAATCATAAAATTTATCCTCTGCCCGAGGTTGAGGGGAATAATTCAATATCCAAAATTTTATTGCCACACTGGAGATGATAGATTGCTGATTCGGAAATCCCTTCAACTGTTGTATTTTGTATATAAAAATTATTAGGCGCTATCTGAAAACTTTTTAGTAATTTTCCATTAGGATGAGTAAGAGTACACGATACATTTTGAGAAGTATTGTTTAATATATTAACACTTCCCAACGTAAAGATCGCCTCTCCATTTATGGTATAAGCGTTAATGGTGCAAACAGATTCTTGACAACCAGGTTCTTTGATTACTTTGGTAACGAGAGAAGAATTAGAAAAGTCCGGATTTAATTTAACACCTTCAGTGCCAATGGCAAAAAGGCGAAAATTGGGTTGAGTAGCATCTAAGCTTAATGTTATTTGTTCGTCACTATAGTTTTCCCAACGTGCTTTGCCGACGTCAAATCCTCGGCTAGCAAAAATTGTTGCACTATCTAATTCTCCTGTTTCTACAATTCCTGCTGTTTTCTGAAATTCTTTAATTGCGGCGGCAGTTTTATCATCATAGACGCCCGTTATATTTTTTCGATCCAGCAAATCATTGCGATAAAGAAAGACTTGGAAGGTGAGTAATCTTTCATCAAATTGCCCCTTGGCCAATTTTATATTTTCAGGAGGCCACGAAGTCATTTCTAATTCAAAAGTTTTAAAAGTAATGCCTTCTCCCGATTTAACTTCAGCTAAAATTTTCTGTCCGTTTTTCGTTTTAAAATCAAAAATATTATTTACCAAATTTTGATTATTAACATTAACAAAAATTAGCCCGCCAATATTAAAAGTCTGACTTTGAGCAATATTATCATATTCTTGAAAGGCATTAGAGAGAAAAATGAATTGTTTTCCCGTTTCGGTTGTAATGTATAAAAGATTTTTAGTTTCTTTGCCATCAAGGAAAGTAATTTTATCGCGGCTGATTGATGAAGAATCCCATTCCCATAATGAATTCGGTACAGCAAATAATATCGGTCGTAAGGTGAGAGTTTGTTTTGGTGCAATCTCAATGGGCGTTTCAAACACACAAATATTATTGATGGAATTGCTAAATAAATCTCTGTTTTGACACTTTACTTCCTCTTTTCCATTTTTTATGAACTTTTCAGGCAATAAAAGAATAGGAGTAGCATGTCCGGTTGAAAGGTTCTGAAGCAATTCTCGAGTTTCGTTATTGATTTCTTTCAAAACTACAGTTTCATTAGTTCCATTGGTAATTTTAATTCCATCAACTAATTGTAAGGGCGTGACGATTGCTCTTTGAACTTGGCCGCCCACAAATCCTCCAGGTTGACCCCAAAAAATATCAACTGCGCCCTTTGATTTTGATAAAGAAGATATTTTTAATTCCATCACCAATTTTTCTGTTTGCAAAGCAATTTCATCAGGCAGAATCGTGGTTTCCGGCTGATTAAAATCTACCGGTGGTTCCTGAGTGGGTAATAGCCGGGGCCGTGTTAAAAAATAAGCGCTGCCAGCAGCAATAACACCAAGTGTAACTAAAATAACGACGAGAGAAGAAATCCCTCTATTATTTGAAATAAAAAAAGAGTTTTTCATACGTTTTCATTATACAAATTTTATGTCGATTTAGCAAAAAAGTTATTCACAAGATATTTTTTGGACAAGCTTTGAATTTTAAATTCTACCGTTCTATTTTCTAGAGGGTATCAGGTGAAATATAAAATCACGGAGGCTGGAAAAACTTCCTACGGAAGTTTTTCCAGCCTCCGTACTCTAGCTCATGAATTAATTCATGAATTAATTCATGAGCTACTTCTTCCTTGTCCAATCAAAAAGATTTTTAGTTTTCGCCACTGATGGTTCTTTTTGTTTGGAATAAAGAGACTTCTTTCTTTTATTGTAAGGTACTTCTGCTGGCGAAGATAAATATTCTACTGCCACCTGGCAAATATACATTTCTGGATAAAGAGCTACAGGCAGATCCGATTGATTAGAAATTTCTAAAGTTAACGTGCCTTCAAATCCTGGGTCAACAAATCCCGCCGTATGAACTAAAATGCCCATTCGCGCTAAAGTGCTTTTACCTTCAACGCGTAAAATAATATCATCAGGCACAATAACATATTCCTGCGTCGCGGCTAAAACAAAACAATTAGGATGAAGAATATAGCACTCATCCTTTTTTAATTTTCGGGTAATCACAAAATCTTTATCTGGCAACCCTTTTCTAATATCAAGTAAATGATGTTTTGATACATTAAAAGATTTAAAAATTGGCCCCAACTTTAAATCAATAGAAGCCGGCCCAATCTGATCAGCTGTTAGCTGTGGTTTAAAAACCAGCCTTTTTTCCTTAATTAATTTCTTAATATCTCTATCCGACAGGATCATATAATATCATTTTAAATAAAATTTAAAAAATAAAAAATATGGCATTACAAGGCATTTAGGCGTCCTTTTACATTATTCAAATGGCAGGTTTACATTATTTAAAAAATTTTATATCATAATTATAAATAAGCCTATTTTGATTAAGTATTGCTAAACTAAAAATTATGCAGAATCTATTAGACAATTTAAAAACTTTATTTCAAAAAGATGAACGTCTCATAAGCGAAGGTGAGCTTTTAAAAAATAAAATTATTGAGCTGGCATTAAAAACAGATAAAGATTTAATTGAACTTCTTTTATCAGATAAACAAATGAAGGAAGTGTTTTTTACAGAAGTAGGCAAAGCTACAATTTTTGATAAAGATAAATTCATTAAGTTTATTTCCAATAAGCAGTTTTTGCCGGATTCTTATACCGCTTTTAAAAATAAAATTGGATTGGTTGATGAAAAAGACGAATTCATTAGCGAGAAAAAAGATGTGGTTTTATCTTGGCCATATAAAGATTGTGTTTTGGAAGGTGGAATGACCAAAGAAGACAAAAAACGAGATGAAATTTTCTGGAATGAAACTTTAGCTCCAGATGAAATCAGTCGCTTGCTTGATCCAAAAG
>Ga0209606_1001826_pt1 | contig 25286 bp, 16 predicted proteins | sample AD_UKC057_MetaG_FD_184412 | JGI IMG/M metagenome (GOLD analysis project Ga0209606, IMG submission 184412) | Active sludge microbial communities of municipal wastewater-treating anaerobic digesters from USA - AD_UKC057_MetaG (SPAdes) (version 2) | ecosystem: Engineered > Bioreactor > Anaerobic >...
GCGGTCGTCGAAAACTGTCTTTATGGTGTCGATTTGGACCCGCTGGCGGTGGAACTGGCCCGGGTCGCCCTGTGGGTTGAAACGCTCGATCGGCGGTTGCCGTTCACGTTCCTTGACCACAAGCTGCGTTGTGGAAATTCCCTGATTGGCACGTGGCTGGACCGCTTCCGGGATTATCCGTTGTTGTGTTTCGACCGGGAAAGTCCGGACAAGAAGTACTCGGGCGTGAATCACCCCGCCGATGTATGGCACAAAAAGCTGAAAGAAAAGAGGTCCGCCGCCGCGCTTGAACAGGCCGAACTTCTAAGTGGTCAGTACCGCATCGGTGCGAAAACGATCAGTGACGCGGATATCGGCGTGGCCATTGATCGTGTGCGCCGTCTGTATCGTGAACTTCGTGCCGTTCCAGCCGGACGTCCCGATGAACGGGCCAGAATCTGGCGCGAACGCATCATGTCGGATTATGCATTTTCAATGGTTCGGGATGCCTTTGATGTCTGGACTGCCCTGTGGTTCTGGCCCCTGGACAAGCTGGATTTAATTCCGATGCCATCGAACCTGTCCACTCCGTCGCAAGAGGCCCTGGCCATTGCCAGGGATGTCTGCGGCAACAAACGGTTCATACACTGGGAACTTGAATTCCCGGATGTCTTTACTGAAGAAGGGGCCGGTTTTGATGCGGTAATCGGTAATCCGCCGTGGGAAATTCAGAAACCGAACAGCAGGGAATTTTTCAGTAATCACGATCCTCTTTACCGCACTTACGGCAAACAGGAAGCGGTCAGCACCCAGCATCGACTCTTTACGACCAATCCCGAAATCGAGGATGAATGGCTGGCATACCTGTGCGACTTCAAGGACCGCGGCAATTTCGTCAGGAATTCTGCGGAGCCGTTTGGCGACGGAACGGTTGCGCAGCATGCTGGTGGTGACATAAGCCTTTCACAACGAAAGGATAATATCGGCCTGCATAGAGCCTGGCGATCCGCCAGATCCAGATACCATGGCACCAGCGATCCAATGCATCCGTTCAGGCATCAGGGTGGGGCGGATCTGAATACTTACAAGATGTTTGTTGAAACTGGTCATGGCCTGCTTCGGCGTGGCGGCCAGATGGGCATGATTGTTCCCAGCGGACTTTACACTGACCAGGGATCGTCGGAATTACGTCGGACACTGCTTGCGGAATGTGACTGGCGGTGGCTGTACAGTTTTGAGAATCGAAACAGAATCTTTGATATCCACCGCAGCTTCAAGTTCTGCGTCGTGATTGCCACAAAAGGCGGGCAGACGTCTGCCATTCGTTCAGCCTTCATGCGACACGATCTTGAAGACTGGGCAACAGCCATGGGCGTGCTGGACTATCCAGTCGAACGTGTCCGTGCATTCAGTCCGAAAAGCCTCAGTCTTCTGGAAATCAGAACGGAACGCGATCTGGAGGTGTTGTCCCGGATCTATGCCAACAGCGTATTGCTTGGGGACGACAGTCCTGACGGCTGGGGAATCCAGTACGCGCGTGAATTTGACATGACCAACGATTCCAAACTGTTCATCCCCAGGGATAAGGCTGAAGCGGATGGATTCCTTCCCGACATCTATGGCCGATGGAAGAATGATTCAGGGGATGTGCTGCTGCCACTTTACGAAGGCCGGATGATCGGTCAGTTTGATTTCAGCCAGAAGGGTTGGGTCAGCGGCAAAGGGCGCAGTGCCGTGTGGCGTGACATTCCTTGGAATGACAAAAAGATTGAGCCGCAGTTCCTTCTACGCGTTAAAGATGTTGTCGATCCAGCCTATTGCACAGACCTAAAAATTGGACAGATGCGGGTCACATCTGCGACGAATTGCAGGACCTTAATATCAAGCTTGGTAACCCTACATCCATGTGGGGACAAGGTCGCAACTCTCCGATTCGCGACGCCAACCACGACTATCTTGGCTCCAGGCGTCTTGAACTCCTTCGTTTTTGATTATGCCTTGAGGAATCGTGTGGGGGGGCTTCAGGTTGATCAGCACATCCTGGTCGCCAGTCCAGTACCTAAACTGGATTTCAAAACGAAGTTATTCGCAGAACTGGTGGGTCGCTTGGTTCTGAATAAGGAACTGTACTCGCATGAGTGGCTCAGTCTATCCCCGAGGAAGGATATTCCGTGGCGACAGTTGTGGGCTGTGACCCCGCATGAGCGTCTTCGTATCCGTTCAATTCTTGATGCAGTCATTTGCCACCTATATGGCCTGAACCGTGATGGATTCATTTGGATTCTTAAGGATTGCGATCACACTAACGGTAATCTCGCTCATAAGGACTTCTGTCGACAACTTGACCCAAAGGGCTTCTGGCGTGTGGACAAAACGGAAGATCCGGTTCTGCGCCACACTGTTTTGTCGGTGGCGGCGTTCGATGACCTTCAGAAATGCATTGCCTTGACCGGTGGCGACCGGGATGCCGGTATCGAGGCTTTCTGCAACCAGAACGACGGCGACGGATGGATGCTTCCTGAAACCTTGTGCATTGCAGACCTGGGAATGACCCGCACGGTTGATATCGGCGTATATGACGAAAGCGCCCGGACCTCGCAACCTGTGCGTTCTCGGATGGGGCCGCGTTTCCTTGACTGGCAGTTGGCCCAGACACCGGAAGAAAGCTGGGCCGAATGTGAGCGTCACGCCAAAGCCATCATGGAAGGTCTTCCGACGGTGTCACCGGAACAGCCTTCAAAAAAAAACGCCGAAAAAAGGGTCGTTCAGGATGACCTGTTCGCTGAATTGGAGTAACCGATGGCCATAAATCCGATTACTTTCACTGAAAGCGTCATTGATGACTTTCTGCGCTATCAGTTGACCACGTACCCATTCGCCGATCCTGATTTGTACCGTCAATTGAAGGCGCTTCTTCGTCTGGATGAATCCAGGGATACCCCATTGCGCAAGGGGCCGTTTATCAGTCTTTCACGTCCGTTCAAACAGGGCGCCTCTGTTGAACAGATGGTGGCTGACGGCGTTTTTCATCCGCATATGCGGAAGTTGATTCCGTTTCCGTATATTCGCGCCCATCAGGAACAGGCGATCCGTTCGATCCATAATGGGAAGACAACATTGGTTTCGACGGGCACCGGATCTGGAAAAACGGAAGCCTTCCTTTATCCGATCATCAGTCGCTGTCTGGAACTGCAGGATGCCGGTGCGCCGCCCGGGGTGGTTGCTGTTCTTGTTTATCCGATGAACGCCCTGGCCGAAGACCAGTTGGACAGGCTTCGCGGTTTGCTGGCCGGTTCGGGAATTTCCTTCGGAATGTATGTTGGCAAGACTCCTGAAAACGAAGCCGATGTAACCGGCGAGATCATGCCTGCCGGGACGACGCAGGCCGCCTATGTGGCAAGGCTGTTAAAGATCAGGGAAGACGGTTCCGGCCCGACTTTGCGGCCACCAGAAGAGCGGGCCAGCCGTCAGTCGATGCGCAACCCCGGGGGCCAGCCAAGAATCCTTCTGACCAACGTGAAGCAGTTGGAACTGCTGTTGACGCGTGGCAAGGATGTCGGGATTTTCGATGCCGCACCGCTGGAATTCATGGTCTTTGATGAAGCACATACATTCCGTGGGGCGCAGGGCGCGGAAACAGCCTGTTTGATCAGGCGTCTGCGGACATTCTGCGGTCGAAAGCCGGATGATGTCCGACATATCGCGACATCAGCCACCATGGCCGGGGCGGAAGACGGTGACGACGCGGCCCGCGACTTCGCGCACAGATTTTTCGGTGTCAACCCTGAAAGCGTGTCCCTGATCCGTGAAGCGTACGACGAACTTCAGTGGAACTCCGTTCGACAGATCCCGGCCGGTCCATCGGGCGACCCGATAGATGTTTTGTCACGGGTGTTGGCGGCGGTCGATGCGGCTGATGATGTGGCCGAGGCCATATCAGGGCCGCTGGTGGAACTTGGCGGCGAACGTCTTCCGACTGCTAACTGGCAGAAAGCCCTGGCAGAACAATTGTCCGCGAATGAGCTGGTGTTCCAGTTGGCCAATGTTCTGGCAACGCCGCAAGCCCTGGGCGACATACCCGTCCTGCTGGGCGACAAGGTCGGGCGGCATGTTTCAGAGGCGGAAGTGCTTGCGTGGCTGGCCCTGAGTGCGGCGTCCGGCCGGGACAACAACGACCCGTTACTGCGTCCGGTCGTACACACGTTCGTACGTGGAATTGGGGGCGGCGTTGTCACATTTGATCGGGACGATGCAGGCGCAAGGCTGTGGCTTTCCGGCGAAGATGCCGAAGAAGAGATTGGTGACGACTTCCGGCGCTTCCCGGTCATCACCTGCACGACTTGCGGCCAGCACTATTTCGAAACCTCGGTGAATGACTTCGGGCTTGCATACGGCAGTCGCGGCGGACCGACGGGGGGCGATCTTGTCGGCACGACCGCGGTGTGGGAACAGGTACCGATTGAATCTGGGGGCTGTCGCGTCCTGTTCGTGGACCATCTGGTGACGGCAGAAGACGAAGAAGAGGATTTCGATGACCTGAACGAAGATGGTGAAGTTGTCGTTTCTGAACGCGATGTTGCCGGGCACCCAAGATTGCATCCGATGTTCGTTTGTCGGCGGTGCGGTTCGTTGCAGGAAGAAAATTCGAACGAATGTATTGCCTGCAGGGCTCGGGATGCGATGGTGCCGGTTCAGGTCGTTCGAACTAAGCCGGATTATCACGGTCAACTGCATTCCTGTGTTGCCTGTCATGCGCCGGGACGGCGTCCGGGTGGTGGGAGATACCGTGAACCGGCCCGTCCGTTGCGGGCTGTCAGCGTTTCGGATGTCCATGTTCTGGCCCAGTCGATGGTCCATCTTTCCGAACGGCGGCGCCTGCTGGTCTTTGCGGACAACCGCCAGGATGCGGCGTTTCAGGCCGGATGGATGCAGGATCACGCCAGGCGGTACAGGTTGCGGACCCTTATCGCCCAGCAGATCAAACGCGAAGGCGTGTCCATCGGGGATGTCCTTTATGGGCTGGACGAAATATTTGGTGACGATCAGGAACTGTCCCGGGCACTACTTCCCGAAGTATGGCAGGTGGTTCCATATTCGGACAGCAACACGAAACACAGGCATGAACGTCTGCTGTTCCTTCGCCTGCAGATACTGCGTGAACTTGCCGTCGGCGTGAAGCAGCGCCTGGGCCTTGAACCCTGGGGGCGCCTGAAAGTCCGGTATGTCGGATTCGGGCCGGACGACCCGGTGGTTAAGAAATGGGCGCCCGTTATCGGCGTGACCGACGCCGACCTGTGCGAAGGCATCGAAGCAATCCTGGACCATGCAAGGCGAACCCGCCTTCTGTCGGATGACACCGAAATATTTGAAAAGGTCTGGGGGCAGGGTGACAAGCACATTCAGTACGGTTACATACCGATTCTTCCCGGCGGTCCAAAAGGACTGAAGCTGACCCGTGGGGCCGCCGACCAGCAGAGCCGAATACTTCAGTGGGTCGGAACCCGGCCGACGCAGGTGTGGAACGCCGTCGCCGCCTGGGGTGTCCCGGAAGAACTTGTCCAAGAATTCCTTGGGGAACTTTGGAACGAACTGGTGTCGAAGGGGATTCTGAAGCCGGTTTCACTGAAGTATTGGAAAGGTCGCCTGCCGGGCTGTGCTGGCGCGTATCAGATTGACAGCAAGAAGTTATTGCTTTGCAGCAATAAGGGGCGGTATCGGTGTGATAAGTGCCGCCGTACGACCGTCAGAAAGGGCGCAACGGGTACCTGTCTGGCCTGGCACTGTGGCGGACGTCTTGTCTGGGAAGATGAAATCGCGGACGACTTTGATCTGCGTCTGCTGGATGGTAACTACGCCATGTTGAGGGCCGTCGAGCATTCGGCCCAGGTCCAGGCAGATTCGCGCGAAAGAATCGAAAACCAGTTCAAGCAGGACGGGGAACAGGTCAATACGCTTGTCTGTACGCCCACGCTGGAACTCGGGGTGGATATTGGCGCCCTCGACGCCGTGCTGATGCGGAACGTGCCACCGACGGCGGCAAATTACTGGCAGCGTGCGGGGCGCGCCGGGCGCCGCCACAGGATGGCCGTTGATGTCACTTATGCCCAGACGACCAGCTTTGACCAGGCGTATTTCCGGGAACCGCTGAAACTGCTGGGCGGCCAGATTGAGGCCCCGCGATTCAATTTGAAAAACAGCGTGATGCTTCGCAAGCATGTGCACGCCACGGTCCTGACTACGCTGCACCAGATCGCGCGAAGGTCCGACGACGAAAAAAAACGCGAAATCCTGGACGTTCTGAACCGATGCTTCCCGGTGATGTTGAAACCTTATCTGTTCAGCGACAACGGCGACGTGCTGGCGCAGCCACGCAGCGTTCTGGAATTGAGCGAGCAGATTTTCGACCACCTGGACGAGATACGCGCTGCGACGAGAAGATCTTTCGCAGAATGCTGGCCGGAAGCCGACGCCGAAGTGGTGGACGACGACGAACTGCAGAAGCTGATTGTCGAGATGCCTGAAAAACTTCAAGAAGTCATTGGACGTTTCAAGCGTCGCTTGGACTGGGCGCTCGGCGAAATCAGGCGGTTGTCGGCCGTGAAGATGCAGAAGGGCTCACTGGACAAGGAAGATGAGTCGCATGAACACCGCTGTGACAGGGTTGTGAAACGCTTCAAGGGCACCCTGAAGAAGACCAGGGACAAGGCGCAGGGCGGCTCTGATGATTCCCAGACCATGAGTTCCCTGGCGCGTGAGGGATTCCTTCCGGGCTACGGGTTGGAATCGGGGAACATCATCGGCACTGCCGAGGTCCCCAGAAGCAACAGCAAACTTGAAGACTTCGATCTTGCGCGGCCGCCGACCGTGGCGCTGCGCGAGTTCGTGCCTGGCAATGCCATCTATGCGAACGGGTTAAGGTTTGTTCCAAGGCGTTACACGCTGATGGCCGACGAACCCACGCGTTTTGTGGTCGATACCGAACGTCAGGTGGTCCGTGAGGTTGGTGTCGATGCCGGCCGGGCGTCACTGGCACAGACCGAAATCAGGGCCGTCCCAATCTGTGACGTGATGATGCCGTCGCAGTCCCAGATTTCCGACGAAGAGGATTTCCGCTTTCAGATGCCGGTGTCGGTGTTCGGCATGGAGCTGGGGAATCATGGGGCTGGGCAGGCATGGACCTGGGGCGCGCTGGATATCCGGTTCCGCCGGGCGGTCCAGTTGAGGATGGTGAACGTCGGCGCGATGCGCGAGGTCGAGCAGGTAAGGCTGGGGTACCCCGTCTGTCTGGCCTGCGGCCAATCATCTTCACCATTCGCAAGCAAGGCCGCGCGGGACAAGTTCGTGGCCGATCATCTTGAGCGGTGCGGGCACGAAGTGCAGCCGACGGGCTTCTTCACCGACGTCGAGGTTGACGTTCTTGGCCTGCACAACATCGAGGATCGCGAAGTCGCATTCAGTCTGGCCGAAGCCCTGCGCATAGGGGCTTCGCGCGTCCTGGACATGGAAGTCGAAGATGTTCAGATCATGGTGATCGGCCACGACGCGGACGACGCCTGCGACGTCTTGCTGTATGACCCGATGCCCGGTGGATCAGGATTGCTGGCCGCGTTGGCTCAGCGATGGGAAGATGTCCGGTCTGCGGCGCTTGACCTGATGACGAATTGCCCCGGTGCTTGTCAGACATCGTGTGTCGACTGTCTGCAGACCTATCGTAACCGTTTCTATCACAAGTTCTTGAACCGGCACGTTGCTGTCAATGTTTTTGAATCCGCGTCCGGACCTCTCGTGGCGGGATATCCCATTCCGGAAAAGCATCCCAAAACCTCGACCACCGTTGGACAGCCGCAAACCCATATCGAACACAAATTCAGGGCTTTCCTGCGCGAGGCTGGTCTGCCCGAGCCGGAATGTCAGAAGCGAATCGAATTGAATCCGCCGCACTACCACACCAAGCCGGATTTCTTTTATCCGTTGCCTGATGAACCCGGGATTTGCATCTACACGGATGGCATGTCAACCGGGATTCATGGCAATCCGGAACAGGCACGCAAGGACCGCGAAATCCGCGACGAGTTACTGAACAAAGGGTACGAGGTGGTCCCAGTAACGTCAGGCCAGCTTGACGACCGCGGCGCCATGTCCATGACCATCGGTCGCATCGCGAAATACCTTGTCGGCCAGGAAAAAGCCCGCGAAATCAAAAGCGACCTGGGATGGTTTGATAGGGTGGCGGCTGACGTGGACGGTGTTCCTGGGTCTGAGGCTGATGGTGGGACGTGAGTGCCAGTTATTGAAGGGGCTTGTGGGGCCTTGGGGGACATTGGGTTCCATAGTTCGGTCTGTTTGTTTACCAAAGCGCAAGGAGGAATAGATGCTTCAATGGATTGGAGAGTTTCCACTTGCTGAGGGCGCGGATTTCGCGGCTCTGCTTTCCGCGGCGAAGACCTGGCTTGTCGGCAGCCCACATCATTCGTGGGATGCTGAATGGTTCGAAGCCGGAGGCCCACTTTTCGTTGATCGTGATGAGGGTATTTGGGAGCATCGTCACGGTGGCGAGCGTGTCATCATCCAGAAGGTCACAGATGATAAGGATTCCTGGTTGGGGTTCAGGTTCATCTGGGCGGATGGTGATTCCCGGGAATGGACAGTCGAGATGGTATCTCACGCCACTGGGGCGGGCGCCAAGGTCTCAATCAAGTTGGATTGCCACGCTCTGGTCGCCTGCAGTGATGAGGTTTCGTCGCAGAAGCCGCGCTTGATAACGACTGTAATTAAAAAGGTTGGAGGGGGATGGGATGGACGAATTCGAGTTTGGGAAAACCCCCACTACCTTCAGGAGCCGGAGGTCAAAAGGGCGGTTGAAATTTTGACTGGAGAGTATGGGAACACCTTGCCGATAGTGTACGTCAGTATGCCGTGGCGGCCACCACTGGCGGTTGATGTGGCCCGACTTGGACGAAAACTCAGTGGACTGGCCCATGTGATTGTGGAGCCGTCCCCGCATTTTTCGTACGCCATGGCGCCATACTTTGGTTATTCCAGTCCGCGAGGTGGCACGGTTGGTATTTTCTGGCCCGACCTTCGCGGGAGCCAGACCCATATCGAACGAAGCGCTAATTTTACGGAAGTTGAATTTGAAGAGCACGTCGTTTCTCTGATCAGGAATGCGCTGGTGAAGGTTCGACCGAATCAACTCACGACATGGGCAGCTATTCAAGATGCAGCGTCGAGAACCGGCATCGAGAAGTTGAAGCAGTCGAATTCGACTGAAATTGAGCAGTACTGCGAACTTCATGATCAGGAAGTCCTGTCCATTCGAGAACAGCTTAGCGATGCAAATATCGAGGTTGGGCGTCTCAGGGCCGAGATAGGTCTTCTCGACGCTCGTCTTGCCAAGGCCGGAGAATCGTTTCCTGTTCTGGACAAAGAGCAGCCATACTATCCGCACGAGATTCAAGATATTGTCCTGAAAACATTGCAGCTTGGCGCAGGTCAGCTTCAGGCTAATGCTCGCTGCGCTCACGTTATCGCGGAGATTTTGGAACTAAACTCAGTGAGTGAGGAAGGTCAGCAACTTCAGACCGAAATCAAGAACATTCTTTCACGGGAAAATAGACTTGGCGAACAGGATCTGGCGCGCCTTAGACATCTGGGATTCTCAATTTCTGAAGATGGTAAGCATTACAAGGCTGTGTTTCGTGACGATGAACGGTACACGTTTTCTATCGCAAAGACGCCAAGCGATCATCGCACCATGAAAAATCAAGCATCGGTGTTCCTAGGTAAGCTATTTAGATAGGCGGTCGTCGCCGGGTACGGTAGGCCACGTCCGTCAGGGTTTTTACGAAGGATTTTGCATCGTGTGAAATTGCAATTGCGATTGGTTGCAGACGCACCCGTAATGATTCAAAGTATTGCCAGCACGATTTAAAGGGGGTGGCAAATGACAGTTCAAGGAAAGCAGCCTTCAAGCAGAGCTCGGATCGAATATTTGAAGGTCAGAAATTTCCGGGCGCTTCGTGATGTTGAATTCAAAAATCTGACTCCGCTGACGGTTTTGCTGGGACCTAACGGCAGTGGAAAGTCCACTGTGTTCGATGTGTTTGCTTTTCTGTCTGATTGCTTTCAGGAAGGGCTCCGGAAGGCATGGGACAAGCGCGGTCGTGCGAAGGAACTTATCAGTCGCGGCAGTGAAGGGCCGCTGACCATCGAAATCAAGTACAGGGAACCCGGGTATCCCCTCATAACCTACCACCTGGCCGTCGCCGAAGCGGGTGGGACGCCTGTGGTTGTTGAAGAATGGTTGAGTTGGAAGAGGGGAAATTACGGAAGACCCTTCAGGTTCCTGGATTATTCAAGGGGCATCGGAAGAACGATCAGCGGCGAGCGTCCCGATGACGAGGATACCAGGGTAGACAATCAACTTAAGTCGCCGGATCTTCTGGCTGTCAACGCGCTGGGACAGTTCGCCGAACATCCGCGGGTTGGCGCTCTTCGTGATTTTATAACGGGTTGGTATGTTTCGTACCTTTCTGCTGAAAGTCCCCGGGGGCAGCCCGAGTCTGGCCCTCAAGAGCGCCTGACAAAGACAGGTGATAATGTCGCCAACGTCATTCAGTATTTGCTTGAACAGCATCCGGAGCGTCTTGAACGGATTTTCGAGGTCCTGCGTTCGCGTGTACCAAGGATAGAAAAGGTTCTTGCGGAACCAATGCCGGATGGGCGACTGCTGTTACAAATCAAGGACGCGCCGTTCGTATATCCGATTCTGGCCAAGTTTGCGTCCGCCGGCACACTGAAGATGCTTCAATACCTGGTCATGCTTTATGACCCGAACCCGCCCCCATTCATCGGGATTGAGGAACCCGAAAATTTCCTTCATCCCCGCCTGTTGCCGGACCTCGCCGAGGAATGCAGATTGGCTGCGGCCAGCACTCAACTGCTGGTTACAACCCATTCGCCATTCCTGTTGAACGCACTTAAACCCAACGAGGTCCGCATACTGTGGCGCGACGAAGCAGGATATACGCATTCCACATGCGCCGATGACATCGAACGTGTCCGACACTTCGTTGCCAATGGGGCATTGCTCGGGCATTTGTGGATGGAAGGACACCTGGGGGTTGGGGATCCCCTGGTTAACGCCGGAGGACCGTCGCCGCAAAACGGGGGACGGCAGAAATGAATACTGATTTTCTTGAGTTCCTTGTTGAAGAATCGTCCATGGAAAGATTTCTTCGTGCCGTACTTCCCAGGTTTCTTCCGGACGGTGTGTCCTTCGACATTCATGCCTTTCAGGGGAAGGATGATTTGTTGGACAAGTTGGAAGGTCGTCTTCGCGGGTATGCAGCATGTCTTCCCGAATCAACGCGCATCATTGTTTGTGTCGACCGCGACGACGATGATTGCATTGAACTTAAACGCCAGATGGAGGACCTAACATCCCGCGTTGGTTTGGTTTCACGGAATCGCGCCGGCGACCGGCCGTGGCAGATTGTTAACAGGATTTGTATAGAAGAACTTGAAGCATGGTATTTCGGCGACTGGCCTGCCGTCGTGAGCGCTTACCCCCGTGTTTCCCCGACCATACCCATGAAGGAGTGCTATCGAAACCCCGACACGATTAAGGGTGGGACGTGGGAAGCCTTTGAAAGAATATTGCAGAGGCGTGGGTATTTCACAGCCGGGTTGGGAAAAGTCACGGCGGCTCAACTGATTGGGGCCGAGTTCGTGCCTTCAAGGTGCACTTCTGGAAGCTTCAAGGTTTTCTGGGATGCCGTCCTTGAAGCAGTGGCATAACAGAGGGTACCTTGCAGGGACGTTCAATTGCAGGCTTCAAATGACTCAATACCGCTGGCATTTTCGGTTGAAGGATCCGCAGGGGAAGGACAAGGACCCGATTCAGGGCGAGTTCTTTCATGACGCCGACGATGCGCCGGGCAGTTCGCTGATACGTGAAGGCATTCAGAATTCGCTTGATGCGCGGACATCCCGCGACCCGGTGCTCATCAGAATTCTGGTCAGCGGGTGGCAAAATGCAGCGACGCGTGCAGATGTGGAACCATTTTTTGATGGTTTGTGGGATCACGTTCGGGCCAGGGGAAACGGACTTAAATCAGGCGTAATTCCGGATGACTGGGAAACCTGTCCCTTCATCGTTTTCGAAGACTTCGACACGTCCGGCTTGACGGGTGATCCGGAAGCCTGGGCGCTTCCATCCGATGTCAGAAACAATTTTTACTGCTTCTTCCGCGGGGAAGCGCGTTCCAGCAAAACAGGCCATGAAATCGGGCGCTGGGGGGTCGGCAAGAATGTCTTTCTGAAGGCCAGTCAGATGAACGCCGTTTTCGGGCTGACGGTTCAGCGCGACACCGGCAATCAGCTTCTGATGGGCATGAACGTGTTGAAGTCCCATTTCGTCGGGGATGATCCTTTCGTTGGCGACGGGATGTACGGTGAAAGCGTCGGCGAGCGAAAGCCCATCATGCCGATTTGCGATGACAAGGTTATTCACAGGTTCAGAAAGGCATTTGATCTTCAAAGAAAGGCCGGCGAGCCCGGTCTTTCGCTGGTCGTGCCGTGGTGTGACCCGCTGTTGGTTCCGGAATCACTCGTCAAAGCCGTAATCACCGGGTACTTCTGGCCGATCGTGTGGGGGGATCTGCATGTCATGGTCGAAGCAGGGGCCGTGAAGACCTGGCTGGACACGGGTTCGATCAGGCAGGAACTCGAACGGATTGGCGGCGACATCTGCAGTGCAACCTTACCCGTTGTCACGCTGGCGACATGGGCGCACGAACTGCGGCAGGATGATTTTGTCGCCGCCTGTCGGGTATCCCCCGATCAAATAGGTCTTTCGTTCGGCGAATCGGAAATTCAACGTTTGCGGCAGATGTTTGATGCGGGGGAACCCATCGGGATCAGAATCCCGTTTGGCATAAGGGAAGCGGGGAATCGGGAAGATACGGAAACTTTCCTGGACGTGTTTCTGCAAAACGAAATGAACGATTTTCCTGGAACGCCGGTATACGTGCGTGGCGGCATCATTATTCCCGATGTCAGGAAGCGCGGCGCTGGAATATTGAGGGGTGTCAGGTCTATCGTGGTGGCCGAACACGAAGCGATTGCAAACTTCCTGGGTGATGCTGAAAACCCGGCGCACACCGACTGGGTCACCGGCGGCAATTTCAAGGGCAAGTACGTCAATGGGAGTCAGTTGCTGGAATTCATCAGGCATGTTCCCCTGGATATCGTCAAGGCGATAAAGGGGGAGGGTGAACGCTCCAGCGGGTTGTCGCTGGCGGAATTCTTTTCGATTAAGGCGTCTGACGTGGCAGCCGGGGTGACGGCCAGGGCAAGCCGGTCGTCGTTCCTGCCAGGATTCGAACCAGAGAGTCCTGACGGGATGCCGGATCCGGCCCCTCGTCCGTTTTTGATTGACTGGTTGTCGGGCGGCTTCAGAGTCAGGATGAATCCGGCCTTTGAAGAAAAATTTGAAGGATCACTGGCCATCCGGTGCGCGTACCACGTGCGGTTCGGCCCACCGTTCAAACGGTACGATGTGACCGACTTTGATCTGGCCGAATCCGGACCGATGTCCGTCAGCTTCGACGATGGAACGATTCTTGAGCGGAAGGGTAGTGTTATCCGGGTTCAGGTTACCGGCCCGAAGTTCAGGCTCGAGGTGACCGGCTTCGACAAGAGGCGGGATGTGCGTGTCGAGGTCAGGCCGGAGGCTTCGGAAGATGGCGACTAGAAGACTGAATTTCACGAACAGAAAGCGGATTCGCCGTGAGGATGCGCGGATATCCATTGTTCAGGCCGGGGCTGGATTTCGCATGAAAGCGAATCTTCGCCTGGGCGATTATGAACTTCCGGACGACGCAAGGGTTTATGTGGAAGCGTACAGGCGCATGCAACACATGCGCTTTGATTATGGCTCCCCGGAAAAACCGGGGGCGGTTTCGGAAACGCTTTTGTCGGTATTCGATTCACCGGCGGGAATCAGGTTTCGCGTCAAGGTCGTGTCCGGCGGTGCGCCGCGGGGCCTGATTCTGGCAGAAGCCGACGGGCTCAGTCCGTGTGGTGAAGACGATGCTGAAGAAATCCTGGACGACCTTCTTACTGTTCGTCCAGACGCCACGCTGGATGATGAATTCTGGCGGGTGGAATTCGACGACGAACAGTTCGTGTTAAATCTGAACCCGCAATTCGGCGACCCGGGCAGGATTTGCGGCAGTCCCGAATTCAGGGCATTTGTATTGCCGGCGATACTGCGCGAAATCCTGGTCCGGATAATCCTGGTGGACGAACATCATGATGCCGAAGATGAATTCGATCCCAGGTCACGCTGGCTGTCATTTCTTGCCATGATCCCGGGGGCGCCGTCGTTGGACGCGCTGTCCGGGGATGGCGGTTCAGACGAACTGTACGAATGGATTGACCAGGCGGTTGCCGCCTTTTGCAGACGTCATCAACTGCGCAGGCAGTTTCCGGCCGCCACGCTGGAAGGGGGCGAATCATGAAATTGGCGCGCCTGAATTCGTCGGGACAGGCCCAGTTCAGGGAGTACTTGGGCGCGCTTGCAACCGGCGTGATCAGGGAGCCGCCGCTGCACCTTCTGGAACATCCGGATTTCACTGAGCCGTTGCCCCAGACCGTTGAAGTCGAGCGTCGGTTGTTCGGTTCAAGGTATGCGGCCGCAGAGTACTTGAATGGTCTGTTCAGGGCAGTAGGCTTGACCGCGCTCGAAAAGGACATCGGCCTGTGGGCCTGGCTTTCATTGTTCTATTTCAACGAATTGTGTCCGTCCGATGCGGAACGACGACGGCGGCCTGGCGCCATGGTCCGGTGGTTTCTGGATTCATCGGGCCGTCGCTATTACAGACATCTGCTGGCCGGACCGTTCTTTGTTTACAGACAGCATCTGGATAACCCAGCGCGAACCAGGGTTCTTCTTTTCGGGCCCCTTCATAAAGTTAACGGGGTTTACGATGTGATCGCCGGACGGATGCGCCTGGTCAGTAACCCCGCGGTTGTGGAATGCGTAAGTCGCCTGTATTTCGACGCCCGCAAGGGCCACCTGAAACGAAATGCACAGACCTCAAGGCCCGGCGGGATAAAACGTTTCGTGTCCGTGATAATGCAGTTTGACTGCACCTATGACCTGTATTCCATGTCCCCGGAGGCCATAATGGCGTTGCTGCCGGCGGAATTCAGGCAGGGCGGGCGGCCGGCGGGGCGGGGGAAGGTTCCAACGCCGGAACAGGTTGTTGATCCAGGACGCGTCTTGTCTTACGAAGAAAAAGACAAGGGTTGAACGATGTCGAGACTCAACCATTAATAAGGATGAATAATGTCAAAAGAAGCTAAGGGTGCTGCATTCCTGCGTTATGTAATTCCGATCGTGGAAACACTCAGGGAATTCGGTGATTCCGGTACTTCAAGCGAGGTCACTGACAAGGTGATTGAACGCCTCGGAGTCACGGATGAAGAACTGGCGATTACAACCGGAAACGGTCAGTCGAGGGAACGAAATCGCATCGGCTGGGCGCGCTTCTACCTGGCAAAAGCCAACTATCTGGAATCGTCGCAGAGGGGATTGTGGACCCTCACGGACCTCGGTCGCACCGCTAAGCTTGACGAAGCTGCGGTGCAGAAGTTGTTTAAGGATGTTCAACGAATTCAAAAGGAGAGTGCGTCGGATTCGGCTGCCGTTACGGTTCAACCTGGGGCAGTCGACGTGGACGAGTCCTCTCCTGAAAATGTGTACCCCGATCACCGATCGGAATTGCTTGGGATATTGCGGACTCTTCCTCCAGCCGGGTTTGAAAAAATCTGTCAGCGACTGCTGCGTGAAAGCGGTTTTGAACGCGTTGAGGTGACGGGGCGGTCAGGTGACGGCGGAATAGATGGCCACGGTGTTTACGAAATCAATCCCTTTCTTTCAATCAAAGTCCTTTTCCAGTGCAAGCGCTACAAGGACGGTTCGCCTGTGACTGTGTCCCAGGTGAGAGATTTTCGCGGCGCCATGCAGGGCCGGGCAGAAAAGGGCATTATTATTACCACTTCAGTCTTTACGGCTGATGCCAGGAAGGAAGCAGCTCGTGATGGGGTGGCGCCAATTGAGCTAGTTGATCAGGACAGACTGGTCAAGATGTTCGAATTCGCGAGCCTCGGCCTGACACCGAAGAAGGACTTCGAAGTCAACCGGGCCTTCTTTGCGGAGTTCAGCCTGCCATGATTCGCAGGCCTTTGGGCTTAAGACGTTGATTCCGGGAGAATCGGCATGATTTGGGAGTCTTGTTACTGGAAGGATGATCTCCTGCGGACCGCTCTGCGATTGCGGCGCCGGCAGTCTCAACGACGGTGGTCAGAAGCATCGCTGGCCAACGTGGAGAAGGACCTATTCATCGGATTCTATTCAGTTCGCAAGCTGATGGACGCCAACAAACTGTCCGACTCCTCATTGTCCATGTCGATATCAATCACGGAGCATTCGGGGCTCGAGAAGTCAATCACGAACATGAACTGGCATCGTTTGGACGAACTATATGACCTTGAAAACCCGCGTCCCGGCAAACTTGGGTTGAGGGCACTCTGCAATCAAATCGTCCATAGTTATGTGTTCGTAACTGTACTCAATGACAAGAACCAGGGGCTTGATGGCATAATGATTGCGTCCGACCGCGAGAAGTCGTCACGCCTGTACCAAATTCCGGTGGACGAAATCGTGCGAGTCTTTGAAATTGTTGGCAACGACTACCCAAATCAGCGAGAAGCCACCTGGGATTCCAAGCTTGGCGACTATGTCGTGCACCAAGAAATGGTTTTGGATTAGAGATGGCGCGTGTTCCGATGATGTCGACGCAGATATCCGTCCACTCATGACACGACCATGACATCACAAGTCCAGACTTGGTGAAATGTACGGTCAGTGTTTTGCACATGGCCACCCGCCCGAAATAGGGCACTCCGACCCCAAACTGGAGAATCCCGCGATGAACAAGCTACTTCTGACATCCGTTGTCGGCCCTTTCGGCGTGGACGACGCCTTTGGGCGCAAAGACAACAAGATGGAATTGATGCACAACCAGGTCACGCGCGAGCAGGGCGTGTTTTCATTCCGTTTCAACCATCCGAGCTTCGGCCTGCATTTTCTGGCCGAAAACGTGCTGACACCAGCGACGGTCCTGGATTACCCGACCGATGCCGCCTTCTGCAGTGAAGTCGCCCGGGGCTATGAATACGTCGGCATCAGCTTCATCATTCCGAACTTCCTGAAGGCGCGGCACATGGCCAGAAAAATCAGGGAGCTTTCGCCTGATACCAAAATCATCCTTGGCGGGCACGGAACCGCCATTCCCGATATCGAAAGGTTGATTGATCACGACCACATATGCCGCGGCGAAGGCATCCAGTTCCTGCGGGGCCTTCTGGGCGAGCCGCTTGACCGGCCGATCCGTCATCCCGTCATGAACAGCTCATACAACCGCAAGGTGATGGGCGTCCCGATTCCCGAGTCGTCCGCGATCCTGGTGCCTGGCGTCGGCTGCCCCAACAAGTGCCGCTTCTGCGCCACGTCGCACTTTTTCGGGGCGTACACGCCATATTTGAAAACCGGCCGCGAGGTTTTCGACGTGTGCTGCCGGGCACAGGACGAACTGGGCGTCACCGATTTCGGCGTCCTGGACGAAAATTTCCTGAAGATGCCGGAGCGCGCCCTGGAACTGATGGAATGCCAGGAATCGTCCGACCGGCGGTTCACGTTCGCGATCTTCAGCTCCGCGGAAACCCTGACGGCGCTTGGCGACCTGGACCTCCTGGTGCGGATGGGCGTGAATTTCATCTGGATGGGCGTCGAATCCAGGAAAGAGATGTACGACAAGAACCGTGGCGTCGATTTCAAGAACCTGATCGTTGCGCTTCGCCAGCGCGGCATCGCGGTAATGGCATCGGCCATACTGTTCCTTGAGCATCACGACCGGGTCAGCATCAACGACGACATCGAATTCGCTGTCGGGCTGAATCCCGACTACCTGCAGTTCATGGGGTTGGGGCCGATCCCGGGCACGAAACTTTACGAAGATTACGCGGGGCAGGGCAAGTTGCTTGAAGACATTCCGTGGGAAGATCAGCACGGCCAGGACCGAATCTGGTTTGACCACCCGTCGTTCACGAGGGACGAAACCCGTCAGGTCCTGGTCGATGCGTTCAGACGCGACTATCTGGAAAACGGGGCATCTTTCACGCGGACGATACAGACAACGCTGAACGGCCTGACTTACACGGCCCGGCACGCAGACCCGCGCGTGCGGGCGCGTTCGGAAGTTTTTCGTGCGCGCGCCCTTGAATTGAGGTTGTTCCTTCCGGCTTCCGCCATGTTGTCAAAGAATCCGGTCACATCTGCCCAGGTGGTCGAATTGCGGCGCCAGTATGGTGAATTGTTCGGGCACGTCACGGCGAAGGAAGGCATCATGTCAGGCGCCGTGGCCGCGTGCGCGACCTGGGATCGGGTGCACAACGCCCTCTTCGGCGACGTCCGTCAGCCGCCGGCCGCCACGGTAATGTACCGTCAGACCGAGGAATACGCGCACGCCGGGGGAAGCGTGTAGGAACTTTCATCCACAAAACGGCTCGATGGGGCGAGTGTTGTCGGGTGTCGAACGGGTGTCAAAGTCGGGAATCCAGTCGAACGCCGGGGATGCGACGGCCGGCGGGCCCAGGAAGGCCGTGTGAAAGTGAGTTATTGCGACCTTGCGCAACGGAAGCCAACGTTACCTGCACGTGTCATTGGCGGGTCGCCTGCGCGACCAGACGTACGGAGGGAAGCAGCACTACCAACGAAACAGCCGCCGCGGAGGGCACGTTCCGAGCCGCTGGCCGGACCAGACGGATCTGTCGAAGTGCTGACCATAATCACACGTCGGTATGTCGCACATTCCGGCAATGATGCATTGCTTGTAAGCAAGCTGCGTCACTTCCGTCTGGTCAATGAAATACGCAGACAACGTAACCTCGTGAAAAGGCTTTTCGTCATCCGCGCAGCCCGAGTCCACCGCTTCGGCTGACCAGGCCGGTGCCCGGCGCGCAGTCCACACAAATCTGTTCCCCGCCGCAGGCCACCAGAATTGGCGCCGTCAGCAGCGCCGCAATCACAACGGATTTCTTCAAACGCTTCATGTTCGTCCCCCTGCCTGAAAAATCAGTTGAATACGTTTTACCCCGAAACGCGCGTCCCGGAAACAGCAATCAGCACAAACCAGTTGTGGTTACGGCACTTTCCACTGAAATCAGGCCGGATGGGGGGGGGCCGCCTGCCGCGCGCCTAATCCCCAATCTCCTCCAGCAGGGCGCTGATCTGTTCGGGATCGGGCAATCGCCCCTTCAGTTCGGTGGGAAGGGTTCTGGTCATTTCATAGGTGGCGACACCTATCGGTTTGCGGGCGTCGTTCAGCGCGTACTCGACAATCGTCCGGCTCTTTTCTTTGCAGAGAATGATACCCATGGACGGATTTTCGTCTGCCTGACGAACCTGCCTGTCGAGCGCGGTCAGGTAAAACTGCATCTTGCCGACGGATTCGGGCTGAAATTCACCGATTTTCAACTCGACCGCAACAAGGCAGCGCAGGAGCCGGTGAAACAGCAACAGGTCGATAAAGAATTCCCGACCATCTACTTCCAGCCGATACTGACTGCCCATGAAAGCAAACATGCCGCCCATCGCACGCAGGAAGTCTTCGACCCTGGCAATCAGCGCACGTTCCAATTCGCGTTCGCTGTGTTCTTCACCCAGTTCCAGAAAATCAAAGGTGTATTCATCCTTCACAGCCAGTTTGGCCTGGCCGCGAAGCTCAGGCGTCAATACCTGTTCGAAATTGGTCTGGCCCAGCAGGGATTTTTCATAACTCTGGTTGTCGATCTGGTGGACAAGAACACTCCTGGACCACCCGAATCTGCGGGTCATGCGGATATAGAATTCACGTTCCAGCGGGTTCTTACACCTGCCCATGATGACCAGGTTGTGAGCCCAGGCTATTTCTCCAACCAGTGGTTGGAGTCTTTCATGGCCATTGTATTCCAGATAAAACTGCCGCATGTACCAGAGGTTCTGCACCGAAAATCCGGCGACGCCCGGAAACTCACGCCGCAGGTCGGCAGACAAATTCTCGACCACTGACCTGCCCCATTCCGCCCCTTCCTGGCGTTCGGCGATCATCCGCCCGATGTCCCAGTACAGGCCGACCAGCTCTGTATTGACCGCCTTCAACGCCGCATACTGCGCAGAACGAACCCGCTCCTTAACCGCTGTCAGGAGATGTCCGTATTCAGAGCCAGGATCGTTTCCTTGAAGTCTGTCCATTCCATTCTCCAACTTGGTGACGCGAATCATTCCTGCCCGGGGAAAGCCCTCGAATGTCTGTCGTGAAGAAGTTGATTCAGTTCCTTTTTTGCATCGCCACGGAATGGTTCGGCCCCGGCCGGGCGGGATTGTCCCTGACGGGCCGGTCAGGTATAGTCCGGAACATCATGGTGAAGACCAGCATCAACAATCCGCTTCATATCGACGTGGTGAATGTTCCGGGGACGAACGGGCTGATCGGCATGACGCTCTGCCCAGGCAAGAAGTACACGGGACCGACCGGTGTTCACGACCGGGATCTGGACCTGGACCTGGATGTCATCCACAACTGGGGCGCCAGGATGCTGGTCAGCCTGATCGAAGACCACGAATACCGCAAAGTCCAGATTACCGACATCGGTTCAAGAATCGCGGGAAGAATGACGCACATGAAACTCCCGATCAGGGACCTGGATGTGCCCGATTCCGCATGGGAACAAGACTGGCAGGTCAAGGGCCCCATCATCCGCGCGGCCCTGCGCAACGGCGAACGGGTTTGCGTCCACTGCATGGGCGGGCTCGGACGGACCGGCCTTTTCGTGGCACGGCTGCTGGTTGAATTCGGCATGTCCCCCGACGAGGCCATCCTGGCCGTCAGAAAGGCCCGACCCGGCACGATCGAAACCCCGGCCCAGGAAAACTATGTCCGGGCATGCACGCCAGGCGGGGGTTTGTAGGCAAAACCCTGCCGCTATTCAGACAGCAGCTTCTTCAGTGTGTTCACAGACCGGCCAAGACGATTCGCGACTTCCTGCTGGGTCAGCGGGCCGCGGTTTTCCATGGCGCTGCGGGCGTATTCGCGAATGACATCGTCAATCGGCCGAATTTCGTCGGGCTTTCCCGGGGCCGGCGCGATGGGCGCGGGGTTCGTCTTCTTTAGTTCGCGAAGCACATCGTCCCCAAGCAGGACGCGGCGCTTCACCAGCGCGGCAAGCTGGCGGACGTTGCCGGGCCATGGCTGGGACGACAGATGTTTGCGCTCGCCCTCGAAGTAGTCCAGATGCTTCTTGATGGCGGCCCCACCGATCTCCATCCTCCCGACAAACCTGAATACAAGGTTCTTGATGACCGCCTGGATATCGTCGGGTATTTCTCGCAGGGCCGGGGTTCGCATTTCGACTTCGGCAATACGGTAGTAGAGATCCAGCCTGAAGCGTCCGTCCTTAATCCGTTCATGGATGTCAGGCTGGGCGGCCGCGACAATCCGGATGTTCACTGATCCCGATTCATGTGGGATTTGTTGACATCTGGCAGATGAAGGTTATTCTACTTGTCGGTAGTTTTCTACTTGGTGGTAGAAATGAAGGGTCAGGAAGTCGACGAGTCGGTGGTGGATCTGCTGGTCAGCGTGATCCCCGGTTTCCAGGCGGTCAGCGTCAGTCAACCTGTGGCCGGAAAGGCTGACCTCGTGGCCGACATCAACGGTCGGTGCGTGGCGATTGCAGTCAAGTCCGTCAGGACCAGTGTCGTCGAAGACGTGATCGGAAGGCTCGCCATTGCGGCGATTCAGGCCGGGCATCATGCCGGTGCCATCGCGGCGATTCCGCTGGCGGTCGTTGTCGTTCCTTCGGTGGGGCGCAAGACCGTCGCGGCGGCGCGGGACTTCATGTCTTCATACATGCCCGGCGGCGCATGGGCACTTGTGGATCGGGCCGGAAACGCCAGTGTGTCCATTCCGGCGCTCGCGATTGATGTTGATCGGTCCATTTTCCGGGTCGAACGGACCCAGGCTGGAAGGACCAGCGTCAGCCTGTTTTCCGATCTGAACAGGTGGCTGCTTAAGATCCTGCTGCTGGCGGACGTCCCGGAAGATCTGTGGGGCGGGCCGCGTCAGGCCGTCCTGTCGAATCCCGATCTGGGGCGTGTCGCCGGCGTTTCACCGGAAATGGTGCGCCGTTTCGTGACCGCCTTCCAGGACAGGGATTTGTTGCGGCAGACATCGGAAGGACTGCGGCTTGTCCGCAGGTCGGCATTGCTGGAACTATGGCGTGCCGATGAAACTCTGACCGCGCGTCCGGCCGTGCCGGTTCGGCGGCTGATTGCGGGCTCGGGTTCTGTTTTGGACATGGTCGGGCTTCCCGGTTTCACGGATCTGGCGGTGGTGGCCGGGTTTGAGGCCTGCCGGCATCTTGGCCTTCTTCATACATTCGCGCCGCCGCAGGCCGAAGTTTACGTGAACGTCCCGGTTTCGGAGGCCTTGCGTCGATTCGGACTGGAAAAGTGCTCGCCTTCGGACGCAGACCTCTGGCTGCTTCCGACACGTCGTTCGAGGTCGATCCAGGGTGGCCGGTTGATTGTGGAAGGCGTCCCGGTGGTCGATGCATTCCAGGCGGCGCTCGATGTCCTGCGACATCCGGCGCGCGGCCGCGAGCAGTCGGACTACATCATCAACGAGGTACTTAAACTGGGGGGCGACGACTGATGGCAACAGCACAGCAGAACCCCGGCGACATACTGCATGACCTGGGCAGACTGATCAACGCGCTGGGCGAATACAGAACCGTGGCCGTCATGACGGGGGGCTTCGTGCCGTTGATGTATCGGAGCGTGCCAGGATACGTGTCCCCGCCCACGCCGCCACTGTTGACGACCGATTTCGACTGGACTATCCCGGCGCGTCTTGAATTGCTCGGTGGCAGGACCATTGCCGAACGCTTGAAGGACTCGGAATTCGTTGCCATTCCATCGCTCGGCAAGGAACCGGCCGTCATCCGGTTTCAGCCGAGCCGGTTCGGTACGGAGAGGCTTGGGCCTGTGTACGCAGAATTCCTGGCCCCGCTTGTCGGCAGCGACGTTGATCGCGGGGGCGCGTCCAGGGACGTGGTGCTTGTCCAGCCGGGCTTGACCGCGCAGGCATTGCGATACCTGGATATTCTTCTTGTCGAGCCGGTTCCTTTCGATGCCGGCAGCGTCCCCGGAATCGGCCTGGATGAACCCGCGTTCATAAACTTGCCAAACCCGGCCAGTTTCGTTCTGCAGAAATTGCTGGCCTGGCCGTTGCGTGCTTCGGATAAGAGGGCCAAGGATCTGGCTTACGTTTACGAAGTGGCCATCCTGACGCAGAAACAATGGTCGGGCGTGGCGGAAGTCGTCGGCAGGCTTCGGCAAGGATTCCCGTCAGTATGGTTCGATCGTGTCGCAGACCTGGTTCGCCGGGAATTCAGGTCACTGGAGTCGGAAGGCCCGGTCGCCGTCGTCAGGCAATACAGGGATTTTCCGGGCCGCGCCCCAACCGAAAGGGCCGTCTGGCAGACGGTGAATGATTTTGCGGAAGGCGTCGGGATGGTTTAGAACCGATGGATGTGCTTCACAAAGCAAGGAGGCTTGGGGGCTGGCGTGTGTCCAGCCTTTGCGCCCCTGCCTGGTTTCATGCTTTCGCCGGGCGTCCCATCTGTTTTAGCGTTCCAGCCGAAGCAATTTCCAAAGCTGTGAGATGTCGAAGTCGGCCTTGGAGTCGCGGGCCAGACTGTTTTCGATGCCCTTGACCAGTTCCACCACCTGATTCTTCCAGCGGGGGGCGGCGGCGGCATCCATCGGCGTCAGCCCATTCAGTGCCGGAACCGGTGCATTCGGCCATTGTTCCAGGTAGTACTTCTGGTAGAACTGCGTCAGAAGCTGTCTTTCGATTTCCGGCGGGATCTCCGGTTCCGCGTCCTGGCTGTCAGCCATCGGGCCGGAAGCCAGGATCTGGTCAAAGTCCTCGAATGAATCGGTCCCGTGTTCGATCCATTCGCCCGCAACCTTTTCAAGCGAAGCCTTACCCTTACTCAGGCGCCGTTTTGAATTGGTTTCAAGAATCAGCCCTGAACCATCGAATCGGACTGTTCCCAGCGAGATCCTGTCTGTCCGCCCGCCCGGCAGCTTACGCCGTCCTGACAGCCAGACGAAACCATCGTCGTTGCCGTTCCGGTAGCTCCTGTGGCCGCTGATGGCGTCCTTGACCGCACCGAGATCTTTCATCGAGTAGCGGGCCGTGCATATGACGAGTTCGTCGCCGTCGGTGTTGTACGTTTTTAGCGGCCTGGCCGCCTTTCGATTGAACCCTACGATATACGAGAAGACATGCGCCAATCCGAAAGTCATCAGATCTTGAAGCGGCGCTTCGGCGTTTTCCGGCGTGGCCGGTTCAAGCATTTCGGCAAGAACCATCAAGAGGGGCTCCTTGGCCCTTCCTGCCAGCGGAACCGCCATGTCCAACTCGTTGTGCGTCGAAAATCGTCGTAGCCGGGTCAGAAAGATGTCCCAGGGAACCAGGCTCTGCGAGGCGCTGCGTTCCAGGACTTCAAAGACTTCCCCGCTGTGAACGTCCTTCAGCGTCAGGCCCACTGATGGGCGCACTTCCCGAACCTCCATCAGCCGGAACCGCTCGCGGCCCATGGCGTCCAGGATTCGCCGCTCGGCGGGCGACAGCGAGTGCCCGTGCCTGCGCAGGAAGCGTTCAGCCAGCGTTTCGTCATTCTTGCCGAGTCGGAAGTGCATGTACCAGGGGTGAAACACCTGCTGGACCCAGTCCAACTCGATCTTGTGGTAGGGGGCATCGGCCAGGAACTCCAGCAGGGCATCCTGAATGTCCTGCCTGTTGTCCGGGCGCTCCAGAAAGTCCATCAGCTTATCCACCACGCCGCAATGCTGCTGGCTCTCGAGCGACAGAACGGGATGTGCATCCGGCGGGGAGCCCGGGACAGCCCCGGATTGCTTCATAAGGCAACAGTGCTTGTACTTCTTTCCGCTGCCGCAGGGGCAGAGGTCATTACGTCCCGTTTTCATTATCAGACCTCCGGTAGGCGGCATAATATACCTCTTAATCCTCACTTTCACACGGTCTTCCTGGACGGGGTGTTCGTGGAAGGACAGAACGGATCCGACGGGCCCAGGGTGTTTCAGCCCGTCCCGGCCCCAACCGACC
>Ga0209606_1001832_pt1 | contig 25247 bp, 13 predicted proteins | sample AD_UKC057_MetaG_FD_184412 | JGI IMG/M metagenome (GOLD analysis project Ga0209606, IMG submission 184412) | Active sludge microbial communities of municipal wastewater-treating anaerobic digesters from USA - AD_UKC057_MetaG (SPAdes) (version 2) | ecosystem: Engineered > Bioreactor > Anaerobic >...
CAGCAGCTGCTTCTTCCAGCTCGAAATCTGGTTCGGATGAACCTTGTATTCCGCTGATAATGCAGCAAGAGTCTTCACCCCCTTGACGGCATCCAGCGCAACCTGAGCCTTGAACTTCTCCGTGAATCTTCTGCGTTGTTTTTCCATGTCCATGCGTCCTTTCCTACCATTTTAAGGACGCAGATTCCACTTATGCCCGTGGTCCTAAAATCGGGGGTAACCGCAGGCCGCGCGCTAACCTACAACTCCGCACAACGCCTGGCCCGCATGCGCACCCACCCAAACACCAACCCCCGCGACCTCGCCGCCGAAGAAACCATCCTGAAACAGGCCAAGAAAGAAGCCCAACGCACAGACCAACGCATCGATGACCTGTAAGAATAGGAACATGGAGCAATCGAAAACACCGACGGCCACGCCAGCATGACCAACGAAAACCAAGTAGAGTAGTGTCAAGAATCAGCTGTAAACCGGCTCTGACGAGTTGCATTGCGTTCAGCGTCCGATTCTGGCCTGAGCCAATTGACCAAGCCTGAAGGAGCAAGGGCAGTATACCCTCTTTCATTTGGAACGGATTGCCCATTCTCATGTTGGACACGACAGGCAACATATCCCTCGACACGGCTGACCTCTTTGCCCGACTCGATGAACATGTCGTCAAGTCCTGGGTCACGGGACTTGGACCCCGGTCGCGAATTCGAATCCCACCCCCGCCAGGTGGACGGACCTTCAGCGACGACACCGCGCGGCCGTGGATCACTCGACTTGGATGCCCTGCAGGATGGCGTCATTAAGTCCCATAGCCTGCATGCGGATCGTGATCTCGCCGTGAGCGTCAGGCGTGACACCCTCCACTCGGACGTCTGCGGCCATGCCCGCTTGGCCGGCGGCTTGGGCAGGGTCCCAACTCTCTCGCACGACGCGGCCGTTGACCTCGATGCGCATCGGTCGTTGGCCCAAGTCGTTGAGCCATAGCTCCGCAAACTTGAGTTGGACTGTGTACACCCCGGGCAGCAGGGGGACGGAATAGCCGAATGTGTTGCCGCTGCGGGCGGTCTGGTACAACGCCTGGTCGTACAACGTGGGCGAGGCCTGGCTCACCGGCGCTTCAGACTGAATAGCGGTTCCGCCGTCGAACTGCGCGTCGGCGCTCCATATGAAGCTGTTCCAGTCAATAAACTCCTTGTCAGCGCCAGCGTCGATGCGAACCACCTGTCTCGCTTCTGGAAGGATCTCAATGGCTTGGACGAGCGCCTTGTCCGTCTTCTGCATAGGTTCAAATCCGCTGGTGAATCGGAGAACCAGTCTGCCTTCTTCGTCGGGAACCAGATGGCGAAAAACGCGCTCATAGGCTATGTTAGGCCCGTGTGCGGCTTGGCAGACGTCGAAGTTGTCGAGCACGCGGCGCCCATTGATGCTCAGGTCAAAGGGGCGCTCGAACGACCACGCGTACTGGATTTCCGCGAGCTTTAGCCGTAGAGCATAAATTCCCGGTTCCACTGGAACGGCGTAGGTGAAGTCACGCCCCGTTCGACCGTTTTGATAGAGTTCCTGGTCGTCGTCCGTTGGCGACGCATTGCGCACAGGCGCGCTTGTTGATACCGCATCCCCTCCTGTGAAGAAGGCGTCCCGGGACCACACATTACCCGTATGGTCAGTGTAATCTTCTTTCGCTCCGCATAGAATGCGAAGGCAGGTGCCCTGTCGTGCGGAATCCGGAGTCGCGTACACGATCCTCGGCATCCAGGCGATGATGTCCGTATCGGGAGACGTTCCGCGGTCCAGTACGAATCGAATCGTGTCGCCGACAGCGACATCACGGCAAGAATGATGCATGATGCCCCGCAAGCTGTTGATAGGCACCTCAGCCCATCCCTGTTCGGGCCATACTTGAGTGTCGTTGTGAAGTATTCGGACGTGTAACGGATTCCCCATCGCCTGCCGGTAGCACTCCTTTATCACACGACCAACGACGGTGACTTCTCCCGCTGTCGGCGCGGTCCATGCGCGGACACAGACGGCCTCCTGAGAGGCCTGCTGCCAACCTCGTCCTACCCTCGCCTGGCCGGGTCCCTCCCAATAACCTTCAACTCCCCCCGGCTGATTCGGCGTGCCGCCGAGATCGCCCGCGGCGCTTCTTGTGGGCGGCACCCATGTCATGCCTACGAACGTGCGGCCGTCTGCACTGGTTTCCGCCTTCCACCCATCGCGGCCAGTCTGCGAAAAATGCCCGCCGAGGGCTGCATACGCGTTCGGGCCGTCACGCATCCGTTCCGCGGAAGTCCACTCGCTTGTCTTGCCCTCGCCATTCACGGCGCGAACGGCATAAGGCGCGTTGATGTTCCAACCCGGACTGTGGTCGAAGTAGTAAGTTCCAATGCTTACTTTACCGATGACATTCCCGTCGCGACTCACTTCATAGAGGCTTATCCAGTTATCATCGAAACCTGGTGACCAGTAGACTGCGACACCGCTGTGGCCGATGTTGGTTTCACAGCGGGCGAACGCTCGTCCCGGCGCCGTTGGAGGGGTCGCGTCGCGTCCCGCCCCCGGCATGTCCGAAAGACCAAAGTAGATCAATTCTCCCGGCGGGGGATCCGTGAGGACAACACCGGTTGCCATAAGGTCGGCGCCGGTTCGTGTTGAACGGTCTTCCGAGCACTCATAACCGACCTCGTACCCATGCTCGGGCAACAGGCCCTTGGGATAAATCGTGACCTCTCCCTTGGGCCGGTGTTTGAGCACGATACAGGCCTTTTTGGCGTCGTAGCTGATCCGTTGATCATAGTAATACTCTTCGTCGTTCTTAATCCCTGGATGCATCATGTGCGACCAGCGTCCCGTGACACCTTCCTGGCGGAGATATCGGTAGATCTCCATCAGACGCCGGAGTTGGTCCTGCTCCGGCCCCTCCGCCCGCAGGTACCATCCCGGCACCATGGAGAGCATGCCGGGGCCGGTGTCCGGGTTATATTTAGACCCTGATTGAAGCAGCGCTTCAAGCAAATCCACCCACTTGTCCGGCACTTCGAGGTAAGAGAAGTAATGGTTGGTCTGCTCGCCCCGTCCCATATCCGATAAGTAATTGACGTCGGCATAGCGCTGAATCTCGAATTGGTGCGCGTACCGGCTGCCGCCGCAACAGGTGTGGAACGAGCACCGTGGATTGGCCTGCAGAAAGCGTTCGATCTGTTCGCGGATCGCATGCTCCCCTTTGAGGCCGAACCGGCCGAAACCGTCCGTCCGCCATTGGAAGTTGCCCCATGCCCCAACCTTGGTGTCCAACAAACCCGCCGACGGGCGGCCCGCCATCCACAGCAGCCATTTCATGTCCATCTTGTCCAGGTAGCGCAAGGTCTCGGCGAAATCCGGGCCCTCATGCGTCGGCGAGAAGACCACGGCATACGAATCCTCGATCGGCCATCCCGGGTATTTCGACCAGCCGGCGTCGTCCCAGAGCATCTCCATGCCCATGGCACGCATGAGGTCGGCATCCATATCCAAGAAGGCCAGGCGTGCGGTAAACTGCTCCTGAAGATTGCGCGAACAGAAGAACCACGGCACGGCCCATTTCGTTCGGGCATAGTAGTCGCCGTTTGTGTAGTCCCAAAGATACTCATACTGCCAGTCGTAGACTCGGCGGCCCATATCATCCAGATCCCCGGTGAATACACCCAAGGTGATTAAAGGCAGCTGGAGCCGTTCGCCGGCGGCAAGCGAATAATTCACAAGCCCCGGGAAACTCGCGGACAGGACCGCGTGTCCAGCGGCACGGTCAAAGCCGAGCGTCCAAGTTCCCAGGTGGTCCAGCGCGACAAAGAGACCGCCGCCCGGTTTATCGGGCATATTCCGGGTGAGGGCCATCCAGGGCACATAGTTATCCGTTCGGTCTCCGAGAAGTGTACGGTGATAGGTGTCGTTGATCTGCGCGCTCTCCAACTGACCCTGGTTGGGCCTGCTTGTCCCGCCGCACATCCAGTAATGGGTCATGTCTGAAGTCTCTTGGCTCCGAAGACTAAGGCTCAGAGATGTTGGCGACGCCAATATCCGCGGAGAGGCCGTCGCATTTTCGAATTCGACCCATTGGCGCAGTACGGAAGTTCGGGGGTATGCCTGAACATACAAGTATGCGCGTAAGCCATCTCTGTTAAGGGTGAGCTCCAATTGAACAGCCGGACGGCCGCCTACGCCAATTTGACGAACGGCTCCGGATTCCAAGATCCACCTGTCATACCCGTCCGGCAGCTTGGCAGGCAAGCTGGTCCTGTCCACAATGCGATATACACTGATGCGGGCTTGTCCGTCACCTCCGGCATACTCCGCGCCGCCGCGGATATCAACGACGCCATCCTTGGGTGCCTTCCACACCCGAATCAGTTCGTACGCGTTAACGAGGCGAAACCTTGTTGCACCAAGACTTGAGCATTCTGCCGGCGCGCGGAAGCCGCTTGGCACGCGGGCTTTGTCTTGCCCAGGCGCGGGCGACTCCAGCACCTCGCCCAAAGTATCCATGCAGCCTGTGCCTGGGGCATGTGCGTAGTAATGCCAGATCGGGCCTTGAACAAGTTCTGTGTCGTCCGACGAAACGTATTCGTGGCCGTCGCCATAGTCGAGCGTCGTCGTCCAGTTGACCGTCGCGCCGGCGTCATCCGCACTCGTCGCCACACCGAATCCGACGAGGTCGTCCTTCTCTACGGCAAGACGGAGATTGTCCACCCCCGGATCAACCGACATCCCGGCGACCAGGAGCCTCGACCAGACGCTGTCAGGCGTGAGGGAACCCAGGCACAGGGGATCTACTCCGAATGGGGCCGATGGCGATGCGTAATCCCAGGGCAGATCCGTAAGATTGTTCTGGACACTCACCAGTCGCAGCTGGCCATCCCGGCAATCGTATACCATCTGCACGGCCTTGGTGCCGATGGCCCATAGTTGTTTCCCGGGGTCCGACCGGGCGAACGCGTCGCCTTCACGGATTTCCAAGGCGGCCATGCAGGGTACGGCTACACAGAAGGCTGCAATACTCACCCCTAGGGCTCTCATCATGATAGTGTTTCCTGGGAATACACTCGACTGTTGGATAGTACCACGGTTTCCGAGGGGAACACACGCTACGGAGCCATATTGCTAAGATACCTGTCCGTGCTCAAACCACTGCTTACGTGACGCCCCGAAATCACCCATCTACCTTCCCGGGACGCCCGAACCATCTCCATACCCCCGCATCCACCCATTAGCAAGTCGCGCAACAGCGCCTTGCCGTAACAGTCGCCCGGCGCAGACCCCATCATCGAACCAAAATCACCGAAATAACCGACTCTCACCCCTCAACAGATGCCCTCACCCAAAAATCACGCTCTTATCCGGATTCGGGGCCCAGGCAATTTGTGTTCGATCCAATCGGTTCTCTCCAAGCTTGAAGCGGGCGGCATCAAGCACTACATTTACTTCTGCCAAGTTCGACGCTTGATCTGGCAGAAGCACAGTCAAGATTGGGCGAAAGTATCTGACCATCGAAAGCGAAGACCACTCCGGGGGTATTCAACGCTTCCGATACTTCTTCAATCCATCCAAAATCCGCTCTCCTGCGATCGTCCTGCCTTCCATGCTCCGGTAAGATCACAAATGGCAAGACGATACCATCCCCGGTAAGATCTTAGATGGCGCGATTCGCGGCATTGACGGTATCGATAAACAGGACTACAATCGCAGCAAATCAGTCTGCGACGGTCGCAGGCGGACTCATTTGGGAAATTGCGGTTGGGGTGAAGTATTCACTAAGGGAACGAAATGAAGCGCCTCATAGTCATGGCATTGGTATTATCGGGAAAGGCTGTTCTCGTTCTATTCATCGTGTTTCTCTCTTTGCCGATCGTCTCTTTTCTCGCGGGTTGCGGCTTCGTCACCAAGGAACACTTCAACTCCGTAATCTTGGTCCCCTCACTTCCCTATGCGCTCGATGATTCTATTGAATTGGCAAGTTTCAGCTTGCTAGGTGTTCCGCAAACAAACAACAAGGTCCTCTGGACCGAGATTAGCCGTGAGGAGGCGGACTCCTTCGGCCTCTCTTTCCAAGGAGTTGGCGAGCCGATAGGGAACCTTGACGTGGATATTACGGGCGTGTCGATCTATCTGCCGGGGGAGGACGCAATCGACATTCCAGTGTCGACGCTGGAAAAGCGGGTGACCAACAAATGGTGCTCGCCTGCTCGCGGCAGAGATTTCTCAAAGGCCACGGCGGAAGAAACTGGTGAGGCATTCGTCTACATAGGGGGCGCTGCAGGCGAGTCTGCCCAGGCGTTGGGCATTCCAGGCGGGTTCTATTTCATGGTGCTCCCGGACGGAGAACGCGGAAGTGTAGAGTTTTCTTGTCAACTCCCCCCCGACCGCCGCGTCCCTCTGCGCGCGGGTACCGTATTCCGGCTTTACCTTGCAGTAAAAGGCGAACGCCAGACCCGTAATCATGTTCTGGATCTCAAGGTAGAAGGGGTCGATGAACGTGTCGAAACAAAACACGGAATCCAACGAGCCGTAGAGAGTTTTTGACATTAAGACGTATATGACCCAGCGCGGCAGCCGCAACCGAAGCTTTCCTAAACGAAGAGAACCACGAATGAATTTGGCGGAGCATAACCGCAACCAATGGGCCGGATCCGGGATCCACCGGCCAACGCATGCGCCCTTCAGGCGGCACGCGGGCCCGCCTGACCCCGTTGCCCCGCCAGCGCCAGTAAGCCTACGATAGGAACAGGGAAGGGCAATCATGATAATCCGGCGACTGCGTTGCACCCGGGTTCTGGTGGTGCACTCTCTCCCGCTGTGCTATGGTCTTCACTTGGCTCGCCGTAGCATATTCGCGAAGGCGGCTGACCATAGCACTCTCACGACCGAAGGTCTCCAAACCTCTCGTCTCCCTTATCAGCGGCATCCGTGCAATCCGTGGTCACAGAAGCTCCTCCGTTTCCCCCGCCTCGCCCTCCTTCCTAACCGGCATCCAGCGGAGGGTGGGATCGCCGTGTTCTTCGAAAGCGGCATTTAGGGCGTCCCGGAAAGGTTGGCTGATGTCAGCAGACGACAGCGCAGGATCATCGAGACACTCCAGTAGAAAGAAGATGTCATTCGACGGAGCGCTCTGGACATTGGGAACCCGGTCCAGAATGTTGCGTATATCAGACTTCGGGAACCGGCCGATGTAGGTGCAGCTGCAGGCGTCGTAGACGTCCACGAGGTCGCCCGGCGCCGCGTCGAGGTCCTGTGGCGGGTCCCGGTCAAAGACGCCAGGATAGTCCTTCGCGTTTTGTGCGCGCAATGCCTGTATCTCTCTTCTCCTGCGGCGTTCACCACGTTCCTGGGAGATGAATCCCACCAGCCATGCCGGGAGCGCCAAGAGAATCCAGACGCCGTTCTTCGTGAAGACCGCCAGGAGAATCGAAACGACGAACACGAACCCGGCGAGAGCAAAGACGGTAGACGGGTGGTCGTCTCCCGGCTTCTTCTCCTTCGCCTTTCGTCCGGACAGCCAACTGCCTATGATGCTCGCGAGCAAAATGGTGCCCACCACAGCAAAGAAAATGCGTTCGAAGGGGCCGGGCACCGTCTCTGGTTCGGTACCCTCCGCGCCGCTCTGAGCCATCGCAACGACAGTCGGAATCAAGAGTCGCACGGCTTGAATCTCAGTTCGGTGGGCGGCTGGACGCCCGCCTTCGCCAAATCCTCCGCGGCGGTGTCTTCGTGAAGATATTGATAACTGAGGTAGGCGAAGTGGGATGGAATCCCCAGCAGTTTCAGGAACTCCTCGAGAACGGTCTCGGCGAAGGTCTCCTGTTTGCCGAGAATTTCGAGGACCTGCTCATCGCTCGTGCCGGGGGGAAGGATGGGCCGTAGCGCTTCGAGGTGGGTATCCAGGTCTGCGTTCGGGGTGCCGGAGTCCCCGAATCCCTCGCCGAGCGGCGGCACGCCGAACTCCTCCGCGAACTTGTTGTATTCCTCGCGGATACGGCTCGCAGACTCGTTGATCAAATCGCTATACCGCTGAATGTCTTCCTCTGTGGCTGTGCCGTTTTCCATGCGTTTCTGGATCGTGCGCAACTCCTCAGGCCACGCATTGGCTATCTGTTGCTGCATCTCCTTCGCCGCCGCTTCGAGGCCCTCCTGGCTGTGTTTTCCCGGAAACTGGACAACGTTAGAGAGCGCCGGCCCTGTTTCCTCGAAGCTCTCGAATCCGGCGAGCGAATTGAAGGAAGAGACCAACTCGCCGCGGTTGTAGAGCTGGAAATACCACGAATCGCTGTCGTTCACCAGACACATCATGGCGTGGGTCACCAACGCCTTGGACAATTCCGCGGCAACCGCCTCGCAGGCCATCAGATCCGAATCGAGGACGCACACCCAGCCGTTATGCGACGGGAACACGTCGATCCCCCGCACGGGGGACTCCATGAAGCCGAGGGACACCTCGACCGGTTCGTCGCTTGGTTCGAAGCCGGAGTCGCGCATGCCCTTTTCGATGATGTCGAGCACGGCTGCCGCATCGCCGCAGTTCACGTGGATGCTGTTCGCAAAACTACCCATGAGAACGACCTCCTGAGGGGGTTTGGCCGTGGTTTACAGGTCCAGGGAATTTGCAGGTCATTCCCAGCATACACAATACGCGTTGAACCGTCGACTAAAGGCAGTGCTCGACCCACTACAAAAGAAGACGAAGCTAAAGAATGCTTCAATGACGGAGTCTCATGGCAATTACACCCGAAAGCCTTGAGCCGCAAAACAAGGCGCGGTTTACGCGTGAGGCGCGTCTTACACGCGCTCCGCAGAACACGCGCCACATCTGCAGTCCGCGAAAACGAAAAGTATATGTAGGAGACGCGGTTTAAGCGTGATACGCGTTGTACGGGCGGAAAAGAGTGGACGCGCCAGCCCATCACCAAGGTCGTGCCCGAGCACGAGAACACCCGGGCATAGAGTCACAGCAACTTGCACGCGCGCAACCAACCGCCCACGAACACGGACACTATTCTGCTTTGAGCAGCCGACTGGCCACCTCAGCGGGCAGAGAGGGAGACATCTCCCGCGTCTTTCCAAACCTTCCCTTCGAGATTACCGTCGCATTCACCAAACCATAAAGGTCCAAAGAGTTCAGCATATCCGAAAATCGCCTCTGCGAAATTGCCGTAGTGCCCTGCGCCTTGCACAAGTCCGCATACACCTGAAACGCGTCCCCTGTAGACAAGCGCCCCCGCCTCTGAGCAAAACCCAGATAGCAGGCCTGCAACGCGAGCTGTTGCTGCCGCGCCAAAGACCGAATAAGCTCCTCAGTCTTATCCAACTCCAGACTCCGCTCCGCCGCATTAACCTCAGCCTCCCTCAACCTGCCCGAGCCTTCCTCCGCCAACTTCACAGCCTTGGCCAGGAGTTCCACCGCCTTTTGCGCATCGCCCGTTTCCCGCGACGCAAATGCGGCAGTCTTGCGCACGGCGCCCTCCTCCACCTTGCTCCCGTCCAGCGCCTTCTCCACCCGCAGCCTCAGGATCTCCACGAGATCCATTGCATCGTACGGCCCGAAGATCAGGTCCGTCTTCTTATGAAGGGGTCCCTTTCGAATCCCGGCCTCTCCGCCATCTAATTTTCCTCTTTTCTAACCCCTTCATTTCGCAAATCTTATGGTTTCAGGGCATTCCGTAACTGGTGCTTGTGCGGACCTCTGTGCAAGCTCTCAGCGAGATGGGGCCAGTGCTGTCCGCGGCGAAAGAGCGCGCCGTCAGCTCAGGCATGACTGTCGCTATGCCGGGTGAACTGGAATCTCTGTCCTTTTTCAGAACGAAGTTCTCGCGCACGCCCTGTGCCTTCTCGCCAAGACACCGCCCCTGCCGCTATGCTTCAGCACAGCCACCGGTCCCACGCGATTGATTCACATGACCGTTCTCTGGTTAACTCAGGCAACGTCGTCTTCGGAATCATGATGGTGACGCCGCGAACATAACAATACGTTGCGGGTCGGGTGTTCAGACAAGTTCGGGAGATACCGGTTCATGTGGCGGATTGTCTTGGCCCATCTTTTCATCATCGCCGCAGTCTGCGCGCAAACGAACGGGTCCGATTGGATCTTCACGCAGGGCGGCCTCTCACTGAAGGTCGGCGAGCGCGGAATCGGCAGCTTACGAGGTGAAGACGGCACGGAACTTATCCAGGCAGACATCCTGACAGTGGAAATCGGGGATGAATTGCTCGACCCGGGAATTCCCGAGGCAATGGCGCTTGGCGAAGGAGTGGAATTCCGGTACGGCATTGCCGATGCGCCGGGTGCTCGACTGAAGTACCGCATCGAGTTTGTAGCGTTGGGCGGCTGGCCCACGATTCGCCGGACTCTGGACATGGTGCCTCCTGAAGGCCAGAAGGTTCGGGTCAGACTGGAAGCGGACTTGGCGGCGGAGTTTCAGAGCGGGACCCTCTTCGCACCGCGTATCGACGGCGTGGGCCTCGAATCCCGCTTCGGGCCCGCGTATTGGGAGTGGCCGCTCGGGCCCGAGCCGGAACATGGATTCTCGCCAGAGCAGCAACTGGCGATTCCGCTGCTGAGCGCAGCGATGCCTGATTCGTCTCTGCGAATCACTGTTATCGGGGACCCGCTCTGGGGTTCGGGCTTCTTGGTGAACAGCACGGACCGCGCGTCCGTCGCGGCTACGTCACGCCACGAGGAACCGTTCACGCGGACGTTCTGGACGGTGATTCAGAGCGGCGCAGCCGAACGCGCCATGGACGCCTGGTACGCCACCGCTCTTGCAGACGTCCCCCCGGGGCCCGATTGGCTGCACGATATCGCCTGGCAGCATTACGACTATTTGAGCCATGGGGGAACCGGCTGGTTCGAGGACCTTGATGCGTTGGAACGCGTGGTGGCCCCTGTCGATCGCCGGAAAATCGTTTTTGCCTTGCACGGATGGTACGACATGCTGGGCCGGTACACGTTCGATGAGAAGACAGGCCGGCTCGATGAAACCTGGACGGCCTTCCCGAACGCCGCCGCGGTGAAAGAGCAGGGCTTTCCCACTTCCGAACCCGTGCAGATGTCCAAGTCCGAAATGCACCGGCGGATTCGATACGCAAAAGACCGGGGCGTGCGCGTCGCGCTGTACTTTGCCGATGGCCTTACTGCGTGCGAAGGAGCCGGACGGCTTGTGGGGGACCGCGTATTGTACTGGGGCGGGTGGAATGGTCCGGACACGGTTGGCAAACCGTACGCGCAGAACCCGGCGCATCCCGACGTGTACCAGTGGTACCTCGGTTACCTCAACGCACTGCTCGCCGAGTATGGCCGGGAGATCGACGCGTTGGTGTGGGACGAAACGTTCATGGTGCGCGCGAACACGATGGCGCCGGAAACCGCTCCGCGGCGCACCTGCGTTGCGCCCGCCATGATGCGCCTCGTGCGGGACCTCGCGAAGGCCACCACCGATTATCGGGACGGCCTGGCGTTTCTCGTGAGCGACTGCATCGGGGCGACCTCGGACGAGGTCAGCCGCTGGACGGACGTGCCCCCCTACGCGATCATGGCGCACGGCTGCTATCAGGACAGCCACAGCCGCCCATCGGTATGGCCCTACGGCATCTTCCCCAATTACCGGAACGTGCTCTGGTCGTGCAACTGGCGCGCGGTGACGCGATTCGATTGGACGGAATTCGGGGTCGAACACTACGATACGCCGCTGGCCACGAGCAACGGATGGCTTGATGACAAAGGGATCGCCCGGCTGTCCGACGACGAGCGCAACGCGGTAGTCGAACTGTTCGAGGCGCGAAAAGAAAGAGCGCAGAGACTGCACTGGCTCAGCGGACCGGCCCCGCAATTTCAGCCCGCAGGATAGTTCTGGGGCGTGAGCGCGCCAGCCGGCGGGAAAGGGCACGGATTCCCACGTGTAGCACCTGCAATATGAACTCGGGCACGCCTCCGATTGGGTCCGCGATTTGCGGAAGCCGTTTGCTGAATGGTATAGTGGCCCTTGATGTGTGCCTTGCTGCGTCATGTCTGGGGATTCTGTTCGAATCCGCATGCATTCCCGGACAGGGATCCAGGCCGCAGATTTCAGTGAAACCTCAATTCGAGATAGGAGAACAGTACCATGCCACTCGTGCCAATGCGACAGATTTTGGATGAGGCCGCGAAAGGCGGATACGGTGTGGGCGCCTTCAACGTCAACAATATGGAGCAAATCCAGGCCATCATGGAGGCGGCCAACGAGACACACAGCCCGGTAATCATCCAGGCCAGCCGCGGCGCTCTGCAATACAGCCGCCTCATCTACCTCAAGAAACTCATGGAAGCCGCTTGCGAGGAGTACCCGCACATCCCCGTGTCCATGCACCTCGATCATGGCAACAGCCTTGAGACCGTTAAGACCGCCATCGACCTCGGGTTCACGTCGGTCATGATGGACGGTTCGCTCGGCGAAGACGGCAAAACCCCCAATACGTACGAGCAGAACGTCAAGATCACCCGGGCCGCCGTGGAAATGGCCCATCCCCTGGGCGTGACGGTCGAGGGTGAATTGGGCGTGCTGGGCGGCATCGAAGACGGCCATGGCGCCGGTTTGAGCGACAGCCAGGTTCAAGACCACCTCACGGACCCGAACCAGGCCGAAGATTTCGTGAAAAAGACCGGCCTCGATGCGCTCGCCGTCGCCATTGGCACCAGCCATGGCGCTTACAAGTCCGGACGCAAAGACCCCAAGACCGGCAAAGTCCTGCCGCCCACTTTGGCCATGGACCGCATCCATGATATCCACGAAAAGATGCCCCGCTGCCACATGGTCATGCACGGTTCCAGCTCCGTGCCGCAGGAACTCGTCGATGTCATCAATCAGTATGGCGGCAAGATGCCCGGCACGTTCGGCATCCCCATCGAACAGATCCAGGACGGCATCAAGCACGGCGTGCGCAAGGTCAACGTCGACACCGACAGCCGCCTCGCGTGCACCGGCGCGATTCGGAAAGTCTTTGCCGAGAAACCGGGCGAATTCGACCCGCGCAAGTATCTCGGCCCGGCACGCGACGCCATGAAACAGGTCTACCTCGACCGCATGCGGGCTTTCGGACAGGCCGGACATGCCGGCGACTACAAGCCCATGACCCTCGAAGACATGAAAGCTGTTTACGGAAAGTAAATTGCTGCTGCTCACTGCCTTTTTGCCACGCCGCCCTTTCCTGGGGCGGCGTGGCGCATTTGAGGGGGAAAAGAGCTTGCCAAACGAACGCGTCGTCCGTGCCCCCCGCTCGCACTCTCCCGGCTGTCTCAGCAATGTGAAAACAAGGTATCCAGGCCTCCAGATCAAGACCCGGGCCCGCCGGGGTTTCATGTAAAGCCTGCTTCGCTCGGGCGGCCGCGGGATAAAACAACAAAGCCGCGCCCGCGAAGTGATTGGACTCCGGGGCGCGGCTTTCAGCAAGTCATTCGGCTAAAGCACGGGTTTTCAGGTGCCGGGAGCGACGAATGGCACCGTTTGCGGCACGACACTCACGCCGGTCGTGAACTTGAACGGCAACGGGAAACCGGGATTCGGAAACTCGAGTTCCACCATGAAGCCCGTCCACCCTTTTTCAGGTGCGGCGATGGCGGTCTTGTATACGCCGGGCGCCGCCGCGGCGAGTTCCGTGCTCTGCCAGGCTTCCCCGATGCTCTCGAGGCGGAAATCCCGCGCGTTGGGATTGCTCGCCTGCCACAGCAACACTTTCGTGGGCGGAGTCTCGCATTCCACGGTCAGATTGCCGTCGGCTTCCATGCGCCACGCGAATTTCGGCCGCGGCGTGTCGTTGATGATCGCGTTGTGGAACGACGCGAGGTTCAGGTACGCCTCCGTGCTGAGGCCGTGATCCGTGTTGGGCACATACCGAAGGTATTTCTCGCCCTTGAGGTCGTCGAAATAGAACTGCCACGAATCCGGCAGGAAGAACTGGTCGCCCGTCGAGTTGATGATGTACTTGGGCATGGTCAGGCGGTCGATGTACGAATACGGGTCCACGATGTCGCACAGCGCTTTGAACTCGGGCGTGTGCAGACGCGCCAGGACATTCATATCCTCGTACTCTCTGATGGCGGGGGCCCAGAACCCGTATGCAGCGTAATGGTGGTCGAGCGATTTCACCACGTTCAACAAGTCGATTACCGCCGGGCAAATCGCCACGGCCCGGGGGTCGACCGCGCCGACGGTCCACGTGGTCCAACCGCGCTTGGAGCCGCCGACAATCGTGAATCTGTCGACGCGGGGCTGCTCTTTCTGTACCACGTCCATGGCACGCACGACGGCTTTGGTCATGGGCAGGCGCGTCAGCCAAATCGAGTCGCCGGTCAATATGAACTTGTCCCAGCAATACGAGATGATCTCGTCCTCGGTGCGGCCCTCCGCCTTGTACCGGTCATCCTTCTCGTCGGGAAACTTCAGGCGCTGGTTCGGGATCTGCTTGATCTCGGCGACGATGGACTTGGTCATCACGGCGATGCGCGCGAGACCCTCGTCCGCGCCCGGCGCTTCGGCGTCAGGTTTATTGCTGCCGCCCCCGATGAACATGAGCGCTTCCGACTGCGTCAATTCCTTGGGCTCGATGATGATCAGCCAATGCTCCCACTTGGTGCGGTCCACCTGCTCGGGTTTCAACCAGGTCTGCGACACCATGTGGTAGGTGCGCGCCGTGTAGGCGTCGTTTTCCTCAACCTTGGCGGGCGGCGTGTCATACGCAAACGCCGGGTCGGGCGTCTCGACGTATTTGTCCAGCGCGGTTTTCTTTTCCTCGGGGACCGGGAAGGGCGAAGGAAGAGCCGCCGCGGAAGCCGGGGGTTCGACCGTCCCCGCTGGCGCCAGCGCGGGCGGGGCTACAGCCGGGGGCGGCGCCTCTTGTACCGCGGTCTTTGGTCCGCACGACACCAGCGCGAACAGCAGCATTATCACTAGTGGAACGGCACGCCAAGAATCTCTTAAACCTATAATTCGCATGGGTTTACCCTTTCCTGCGCACTACTAGCAGCATCCTTTGGACAAGCACCATCAAGGTATGGTAACCGATGGATACCGGCCCGTCAACATTGACTTCAACAACCGCCTTGCGCCAACCTCACCCCACAACGCCCAGCGCCGCCCTCGAAAGTCTCCCGCACCAGAAACGGGTCGGGCAGTCTTGAAAAGGGGCGTTCTGCAACTCCTCACACGCGCCAGGGGCGGGTGCGGCCTTCGTCGCGTTTGCCCCAGACGTCAAGGAAAAGATTCGTGTTTTCGACGAGCTGGAAGTCGTACATGCCGACACAAACGAAGTCCGCGCCGTGTTTGAAAGCGAAGGGCAGCCCGACGGTCGGGTGAATGGCGCCCGCGGCAAGGGTCTTGAAAGCGATCCAGGGCTGCTCAAGGGTTTCCATGTAGGCCGCCGTTTCGACGGGGTTCTCGCACCAGATGTTGTCGCATTGTTCCTGGGGCCGGGCGGACCAGTAGTCGATGTGGTGCAGCGTCTTCATCCAGTAATCGGGTTTCAGGCCGTATTCGACGCACGCCTTGACGGTTTCCATTTTGTGAGCGCCAATGCCCGCCGGAATCCCGCTTTGGCGAATCAGTTCGAAAGCCTCGGCGATCTGGTCAACTTTTCCCTCCTTAACCAGGTTGTCGGCAATGCCTCCCTGGACATAGCAGGAATGAGCGCCGCCGTCTATGGACATTTTGATGCCCGCGACGACGTCACCTCCGAGGGCGCAGTCCGACATGAACTGGATCTTGCCGCCTTCGTACTTCCAGTAGTCGTTGATGACCTGGCTGAGGATCGGATTGGTCAGGATGGTGTTTATGCCGCACTGCTCCGCGATGCGGAACGTTTCGAAGATCTTGTCGCGGCTGTGATATGACTTGACGAGTTGCGAGACATAGATGAGATCGCGGGCATGTGCCCAGCCGCCCATCAGATTTCCGCCAAGGATCATCCGGCTGAGTTCCAGGTTCTGGATCTTCCCATGAGGAATGGCGCCCTTGAGGTCTTCAAGCTTGGCAAACTCGAATTTTTTCATGGTGGCGCTGGTAAGCCCGTCGATGCCGCCGGTTTTTGCCAGCAGGTGTTGCTCTTCGAAGCTGGGCCACCCGTGTTTCTTGCCAAACGCGAGGGCGAATCCGCCTGCCACGGGCACGGTCGCGAAATGGCGCAGCCACGCGCGCCGGGGCACGGCATCCAATTCGTCGAGCGCCCTTCCGGAGTCCCCCGCTTCCCTCTTCTCGCGCCGCTTGGCCCGCAGATTGGCGATGAGCCCGTCAATACCCATGAATTTGCCCGTGGGCACGAACATCAGGGCCAGAAGGGCAAACAGCTCGACGAGGTTCTTATCGATAAACAGGTAATTGCCTTCGGCGCCCCGCGGCGTCAGTGTGATGAGCGACGGATTGGCGGCGTAATACAGCCCCAGCAGCACGATGGCCGCAAGCCCCGCGAGTCTCGTGAAGAAACCGAAGATCAGACCCAGGCCGATGAAGACCAGTCCCCACATGTTCAGGAAATCAACCACCTGCAGCGCGGCTGGCGTTTCGGCCACCCACTTGAAGACGTCAGCAAGCACCCACTGCGACGATTGCAGGTACCACGCGGAAGTCCAGCCGGGATCCGCGAGCTTCACGACGCCCTCGTAGAGGAAATGCCACCCGACGGCGATACGCAGGATCGAAAACGCCCACATGGACACCGCGCTCAAAGCAAATCGTGATTGGGGCTTCCCGGATTCCTTCAAAGCCATTGTCAGTTACCCTTTCGTCGCAGCAGCAACGTGCTGAATACCCCCAGAACCAATCCGATGCCTTGTCCACAGTGTACTCTTTTTTGTGACGATCCAGAAACCGGGTACCCCGGGGAAATCGCAGCAAGACCTCGCGCGAAACGTCCGCTTCTGGATATCGAGTGCGTTTCTGGCCCGCGTCCTGGACTGCACGGCCGGTTCCTCAATACCCCGCGATTGCGCGGCCAAGGTCTCCTCCGGTGTGGGACCGCCGCCCCTGGCGGTCGTTGACGCGCCTGGTAACACTTTTCTTCGACCGGCGAGGGCGCCGGTCCCACATGAGAGGTAGAGATGCAGGACGTGCTGGCCGCCTTCCGCCAGCTCTACGGCATGGAACCCACACTCGTCCGACAGAAGCCGGCGTCACAATGTCTTAGGCGCGAGCCTCGCAAGCACCTCGACACTTCCGGACGTGCCTTCTTTGCGAATGGCGATGCGCTGGTGGGATTCGCCGCCGTGCAGGGGAAGGGTCTCGAGGCGGACCGACGTGCCTTCGGGCGCCGCTATGGTTACCGTACCCTTGTCACCGGCTATCGTGAGCGTCTGGCCGTCAAGCCGGCATGGAAGCATGGTTTGCCAGTAGAACTCGACGCCGTCTCCCTTGCCGAGCTCGTATTCGTCGCGGATGATCAGCGTATCCGGCGAGGGTGACTCCCATTGGCGCACCCATTTCTTGTAGAAGCCGTCCCAACCGGCTGTGGCGTCGAGCCGTGCCTTGAACCGCATTTCATCGCCCTCGCCGGCGGGCTTCACGTCAACCGGCAGCGGCCTGACGGGGTGAGGCCTGTCGGGAGTGCCGTACGGGGCAAGCATATTGTGGCGCTGGGCTTGTTTGTACACGTGATGGATGGGGTCGCTGTAGGTGCAGATACCGAGGTCGGCCGCGAAAGACTGCCCGCCGAACTCGAGCACGAAGCTGCCGATGTCTTCGTGCGTATGCTCGCACCCGACGCGGTAACCCATCAGGAATAGCTTGACCGGTTGGCCGCCGAGTTCGCGTACCGACGCCATGAGACCGGTGTCCGGCAGCGAGATGAACGCGGGCAGTGCCGGCCCGGAAATCTCGAGGGGCGGCATGCCGTTGCGCACCCGGCATTTGTTGTAGAGCGACGTCCAATAGCTGCCGGGCAGCATGGCGTGCATCCTCTCGAGCGTTTCCCCGCCCATGTCCAAGTCCGAATCGCCGTAAGGGATAATCTCCCGGTCGGTGGTGGACATGATGACCGCCGCGTAGTTGCCGGTACGGGTCAGGGGTTCAGGGGTCAGAGCTGTGGCATCCTTTCCACGGGCACGGGCATACCATTCAATCGTGCGAAGGTTTCGATTGGAGGTCGAACCGAAATAGGAGGGCGTTTCGAGATAGCCGCCGTCGGGCTGAATGACGAGATTCAAGTTGTCCACAATGTCGTCATAAGCCAGGTCGGTGTACGGACGTACGCGCGGCCATTGCCGTTCCATGACGAGGTACGCGGCCATCCGCCCGGTATTGAAGAACCCCAGCTGGTTGCAGTGGAACACATACTCATGGCGCCAAAGCACGAAGTTGATGCGCCCCACTCCTTCTTCGGCAAGCCGCCGCATCAGGTAGAGGCGCCCGTTCTCCGTGAACATCTCGCCGGCGGCGTCCGCCAGATACGCCACGTCTTCCGTAATATACGAACGCCGGAATGCCCGGTTGTCCCAGTCGCTTCCGGTGTAATACGCCATGAACCCGTCATCCCAGTACTGGCACGCGGCAAGGCAAAGAGCATACCGCGCGGCCGCCCGCAACGCGCCGGCATCGCGCACAACGAGGGCCGCTTCCGCCAGGCCCGGGCTGCCGGGCATGGGAAACCGCTCCGCGTCGCGCGTGCGTCCTTCCCCCTTGTTGTCGCCTCCGCTGCGCGCGAATTCTTCGATGCCCCGCTCAAAATCATAGGATTTGGCGGCCTCGGCCAACTGGGAGTAGCGCGATTTCCCCTTCCCGGCCATGTCCTTCTCGTGTTCCTGGCGCTTTGCGGCCAATTCCTCGGGCGTGAGGAAAATGCCGTAGAGCGGTTCAAAAGACGGCTCGTAAGACGGGGCCTTGAGTTGATTCTCCCAGCTTACGCCCCTCATATCCCACTGGGCGAAGTAATCCTTGAGGCGTTCAGTGTGCTGCAGCCCGACCCACCGCAGCCAGCCCACCGCCGAGCCTTCCTGACGCGCTTCCAGCTCCAGCGTGATGCGGTGGATGACCTGCGCGCCCTCGAGGTCCAGGAATATCTCGATTTCCTCGCCCGCGAACGGTTGGGATGACGTCTCGCGCGCGCCCTTGTCGGTTTCTACCCGAATGTGCATGACGGCATCCCGCGGACCCACCATCCGCAGGATCAGACGGTTGTAGCGGCTGCAGTCAACGTTGAAGTCGCGCCACATACGGAGCGCGGGCCCCTGCGCGGGCTTCCGCCCCCACTCGAAATCCACCGTGAACCAATGCTGGTGAATGTAGAGGCCATGGGCGGCGCCGTCCTCGACCGTCCATTTCGAAAATCCGCTCACGCCTTCCGACCAGAACGGCTCGATGATGGCCTCGGCGCAATTAATGGGCACGGGCAGGCGCAACACTTCTTGGTTTTCAACGCCGGCCGCTGCCCTCGCCAGAAGCATCGGGACCGCAACCGCGATGAAAAGGCCGCCGGTCAGGGAACTGCGGGTGAATCGAACAAGCATTCCGGAGACTCCTCTGGATGCGACTCGAGGCTAGCCCGTTGCATACAAGTGCGCAGCGTGTGTGTTCAAAGCGTGATTTCGACCAGTGTACAATGGGTTTGCCGCGGGGTGCAAAGCCTTCACGTATTGTCTATCCCGCGCCGAGGAAAACGCCTGTATGCAACAACTGCGGGTCCATCGCGTGCGCTTGTCGGAGGGTCGTCTCACCCTCCGCCCGATGACCGAACGCGACTGGGAAACCATCCGCCCGTGGAACAACGACCCGGAGGTGCTCTATTACTGGGAAGGCGATGACGTAACAAGCCGCCCCATCGAAGCCGTGCAGGAGCTCTACCGCACGGTCTCGCAGAGCGCGTACATCTTCATCATCGAACTGGACGACGTCCCGATTGGCGACTGCTGGCTGCAGGAGATGAACCTGCCCGAAATCCTGGACCGCTACCCCGGCATGGACTTGAGGCGCATCGATCTCGCCATCGGCAAGAAAGAGTTGTGGGGCAAGGGCTGGGGGAGCCGCGTTATCGGCCTGCTCACGCGGTTCGGATTCCAGAAATGCGGAGCGGATGCTATCTTCGGGTGCGGCGTGGGCGATCACAACCCCCGCAGCCGCCGCGCATTCGAAAAGAACGGGTACAAGATCATCCACACCGTTCCTCAACCTCCAGGCCGCAAAGCCGGGTTCACCTTCAACCTCATGTTGACGCGCGAGCGCTACTACAAACTCCGCGAGACGATCTCAGAACCAAAGTGAATGGCGTCTCCCACGCCGTGGCGGGGTCTCCCTCCCACGCTGTGGCGGGGTCTCCCGACCCCGCCACTCTTGCGACCGAAGGTCTCCCCGACGCCGTTCGCCCACGGCCAACAGACGACCGACCCCGCGCTTCGTCCGAGGCTCCCCCGTCTCCTTCCATTTGACGCCGCTGCCCACAAATCGGTATAGCTTTGGAGAAGGGACTGGTCCGAGGTTTCTCCAATGCAGTCGGCGTTCTTGAGGAGTCTTGCTCATGTCAAAGCGTATTCTTGTGGGTGGTATGTCCATTGCTCTCGTTCTTCTGGCGTCGGTCAGCGGGGCGCAGGAGAGAATCGTGCTTCAGTCGGCGCGGCAGATACCCGTAGCCTATGAAGTCGACGTGGTGGTGATTGGCGGGTCGACGGGAGCCGTAGCAGCGGCCGTTGAGGCGGCGGGACAGGGCGCGAAGGTGTTTCTCGCCGCCCCGCAGCCGTACCTGGGCGAAGATGTCTGCGGCACGTACCGGCTGTGGCTGGAGCCGGGCGAGGAACCCGCAACCCCGCTCGCCCAGTCGCTGTTCGAAGAGCCCCTGTTGTGCACGCCCGTCCGCGAGCTGCTCCCGTTCACCTACGAAACCAGCCTGACTTTCGACGAACAGCACAAAGACACCACGCCCCCGAGCATGCTCGCCGACGGAAAATGGCAGAACGCATATAACCAGAGCGTCCAGTACAACGGCGACGTAGTCGTCACGGCCGACCTCGGCAGCGCGACTGCTATAGGCAAGGTCCACATACTGGCGTTTCAGCGCAACGCTGACATTGAACTACAGGATGCTGCCATTGCCATCAGCGGCGACGGCACGGCCTGGCGCGAAATCGGCACGGTCGTGAACGACAAACTGGGCCAGGGCGATTTCCTCGATTCCGCGTTGACGCTGAGCGTGCCGGTCGATGCCACGGCGCGCTACGTGCGGGTGACCGCGCGCAAGACTCCCAACGTCCAACGCCTGCTGTTGGCCGAGATCGCAATCGAGCCGCCGGTGGATGAAGCCGCGCTCAAGCGCGGCCATCGCCTGCCGCCCGCGCCCATGCAAGTGAAACGCGTGCTCGACCAGGCGCTGCTCGACGCCGGGGTCGAGTTCCTGTTCGGCTGTTATCCCACCGATGTCCTGCGCGAACCCGGCGGAGAACTTGCGGGTATCGTTATGGCCAACCGCGCCGGACGCCAGGCCGTGCTCGCCAAGGTCGTCATCGATGCAACCGACCGCGGAACGGTCGCGCGTATGGCAGGCGCGAAATTCTCCGAGTATCCCGCGGGCAAACAGCCGTTCACGCGCATCGTGGTGGGGGGCGAACAGCCTGCCGGCACACCGGCGCGCGTTGAGCTGCTTCCTTCGCCCGTACAGAGCGTGCAGGCGGAGGGCGGCGCGTCCCCGCAGTACGACGCCTTCGCCTATACCCTCGATATCGACATGCCCGATGCGTCGTGTGCCTCGTTCGCCGCTGCCGAGAACACTCTGCGCGACGCATCCTACGCAAAAGGGCAGGTTGCGGCTTCCGACATGCCGTTCCAAGTCCCCCCAGACAAGATACTCGGTGAATTCTCCCTCGACAGCGAGTGGCCGGGTCCCGGGGCTGTCGACCTCGATGTGTTCCGGCCGGTGGACATCAAGCGCCTGTACGTGCTTGGCGGATGCGCCGACGTGCCGCGCGACGCCGCGGCGAAGCTGCTCCGCCCACTTGCTTACATGGACACCGGAATCCGTATCGGCCGCGCGGCCGCCGCCGGGGCGCGTGCTAAACCCCGGCCAAGAATCGTCTGTTTTGGGGACAGCATTACCGCGCAGCATTACCCCGCCCGCCTCGAAACCCTGATGGGCAATTACGACGTGATCAACGCCGGCGTTGGGGGCGATACAGCGCCGCGAGGGCTCGCCCGCATCGAGAACGACGTCCTGGCACACCGTCCGGCAGCCGTCGTGGTGATGTTCGGTACCAACGACAGCGTGATGCCCTCGCCCGGCGCGTACAAAACGCCGCTGGACGCCTACGAGGGCGCTCTGCGGGAGATCGTGAAACGCTGCCAGGCCGCCGGGGCGCAGGTTGTCGTCTGTACCCTGCCGCCCATCGTGCCTGAGCAGTACCATGCCCGCCACCCCAAGGAATACTACGACCCGGAGGGCGGACTCGAAGCCGTCTTGACCCGCTATCGCGACGCCGCCGCGCGCGTGGCACACGATACCGGCGCGGCGCTCGCCGACGTGAATGCTGCCCTCGTGCAAGACGCCGTGGCGCTGTTTCCGGACGGCGTGCATCCTTCCGCGGAAGGCGAACGCCGTGTGGCCGCGCTCCTCGCCGAGACCCTCCGCAACACCCTCGGCGAAACCGGCCCTGCGCGCGCGTTGGCTCCAGGAGCCTACGTGCCCGGCAGACCAGGCGCCCCGACCGAACCGGGCGACGTGCGCGAGTCCCTCACCGGCGTGCGTCCTTTCCAGAACGGATTGCCCACGATCCCGGCCGAGGCGGCCGCGTTGCCGGTGCTCGCCGAATACGACGTGGTGGTCATCGGGGGAGGCACGGGCGGCGCGCCGGCGGGCATCTCGGCAGCGCGGCGCGGCGCCAGAACCCTCGTCGTCGAGTACCTCCATGGCCTCGGTGGCGTCAGCACGCTTGGTCTCATTGGAAACTATTACTGGGGCCACCGGCAGGGGTTTACCGCCGAAATCGACGCCGCCATGGAAGCGACCGGCGCACAAAGAGGCAAGTCGGGATGGTACGTCGAGGGCCGCATGGAATGGTACCGGCGCGAGTTGCGCGCCGCGGGCGCTGATATCTGGTTCGGCTGCATCGGCTGCGGAGCGGTGGTTGACGGCAACACCGTCAAAGGAGCCGTCGTGGCCACGCCATGGGGACGCGGGGTGGTCCTGGCGGACGTCGTCATCGATTCCACCGGCAACGCCGACATCGCGGTCGCGGCAGGCGCCCAAAGCGTGTACACGGATGGCTCCTACGTCGCCGTGCAGGGCACCGGCATGCCCCCTCGCAATCTGGGCGCCAACTACACCAATACCGATTACACGATCACCGACGACGGCGATATCCTGGACATGTGGCAAACATTCGTCGTCGCGAAAGACAAATATAAGTCCGCCTTCGATCTCGGCCAGTTGATCGACACGCGTGAACGGCGCCGCATCGTCGGCGACTTCGTCATCTCGCCTCTGGACCTCTTCAACGGCCGCACCTATCCGGACAGCATCGGCTATTCGTACAGTAACTTCGACAGCCACGGCTACACGGTGCACCCGCTGTTCACCTTGAATCCTCCAGACAAGACCGGCGTCGGCGGTTACACGCCCTACCGCGCCCTCCTGCCAGAGGGGTATGAGGGCATGCTGGTTACCGGATTGGGCATCAGCGCTCACCGGGACGCCGTCCCGATTCTGCGCATGCAGCCCGATATCCAGAACCAGGGTTACGCGGCGGGCGCGGCCGCGGCCATGGCCGCGCAGGCCGGCGTGCCGTTGCGCCATATCGACCTCAAAGCGCTCCAACACCACCTCGTGGAAACCGGTTGCGTCCCCGAGAATGTGCTTACCGACACCGATTCCTACCCATTCAGCGAGGCAAAGGTGCGGCAGGCCGTCGCGGACGTCGTAGACGATTTCAAGGGACTGGGCGTAATTCTCGCGCAGCCGGACGAGGCTAAGCCGCTGCTCCGCTCCGCATACGAACTGGCGGCCAACGAGGACGACCGTCTCGTCTACGCCCACATCCTGGGCATGCTCGGCGACAACATGGGCATTTCCACTCTGCTCGCGGCCATCGACAGCCGCGAATGGGACGAGGGCTGGAATTTCAAGGGTATGGGCCAATTCGGCGGCAGTGTCAGTCCCCTCGACAGCCTCATCATCGCTGCAGGCGCCACCCGCGACAAACGCGCCGTCGAACCCATACTCCGAAAGCTCAAACAACTCGGTCCCGATAGCGCGTTTTCCCATCACCGGGCGGCCGCCGTCGCTCTTGAATCGCTCAAGGCATCGGAAGCGGCCGAAGCCATGGCCGCGCTCCTGCGCATGCCGGGGATGATGGGACACGCGGCCACGGACATCCAGGACGCCAAAACCCAGTCCCAATATGCCGACCCCGACCTGTCCCGTAATCTGTCCCTGCGCGAACTGATCCTGGCGCGCGCATTGTATCGCTGCGGCGACTACGACGGCTTGGGCGAACGCATCCTGCGCGAGTATGCGCAAGACCTGCACGGCCACCACGCCCGCCACGCGACCGCGGTGCTCAACGACCAAGCCGCGAGGAAATAACCACGAACCCTTGTTCGGTAGGGGCGTATCGCAATACGCCCCTAAACATGCCCGCAGAATGTGATACCCTGTGAAGCGGCAATGCCTGGTCCGCAAATCGGGCCGGACAGGTTTCGCGATAATGACTCTGTTGTCTACGGGAGATTGGCCTGATGCACCGGTTCCTGCTTGTCTTCGCATGTGGGCTCTTCAGCCTGTCCGCGGCGCGCGCAGAAACACATTTTCCAGGGGCGGACTGGGAACACCGGGCTCCCGCTGAAGTGGGCGTGAACGCCGCGGACCTTGATGCTCTGGCCGAACGCCTCGGCGGCCGGGGATGCGTTATCAAAGACGGCTATGTCGTCAAGACCTGGGGCGACCAGGCCCAGTTGGGCGATTGGTATTCTTCGGCGAAACCCGTGCTGAGCACCCTCCTCTTCTTCGCTATCGAGGAAGGCCTTGTCACGAGCGTGGACCAACCCATCGCGGACTTCGGTTGGCAACTGCAGCCCCGGCACCAAGGCATCACCTTCCGTCATCTCGGCGCCATGACCAGCGGGTACGCGCGCCCCGAGGGCCCCGGCGAAGCATGGGCCTACAACGATTTTGCCATTCAGTTGTACCAGAAGACCCTCTTCGAGAAGGTTTTCAAGCAGCACGGCAACGAGGCCGCCCCAGCTCCCCAGCACCTGGGAGTATTGGGTTTCCAGGACGGCCTGCAGTTCAACAGCAAGAAC
>Ga0209606_1001837_pt1 | contig 25187 bp, 26 predicted proteins | sample AD_UKC057_MetaG_FD_184412 | JGI IMG/M metagenome (GOLD analysis project Ga0209606, IMG submission 184412) | Active sludge microbial communities of municipal wastewater-treating anaerobic digesters from USA - AD_UKC057_MetaG (SPAdes) (version 2) | ecosystem: Engineered > Bioreactor > Anaerobic >...
TTCCCTCCTGCGCTCGTCTAGCTTCATTCTAGATAGCGCTGGGGCCATCTGCATATTGAAGTAAGCTTGACTAGCCGCGGATGGGTCAGCAAACCCTGCTGCGAAACCTTTAAGTCCTTCTAGAAATTTGCTCATAATAGTATTATACTTTAAGTGCTCCAAGCACACCACCAAGAACTGATCCACCCAATTCAAATCCCTTACCTACCTGATCCCAAGTGGACAGCTGTTGAGTCATTGCTTGTTGTTGAATTCCTCCAGCATTACCTAACATAGCAGAATAAAGATTCGGGGCGAGGCTACCTGAACCTGTCATAACCCCGCCAACACGCCCACTAGCAGTATTAGCCACTCCACGTTTGCTGGCAATATCTGTTCCTACCAATCCAGATTGCATTGCTGGCAGAGCAGAAGCAACTCTGGACAATGCCTCTCCAAACAATGCAGTTTTCTCCCTACCTTTTTCTCCAAACTGCATAGCATTAACCGCTGTGTCAATCCCAGATTCGGGATTAAATGGAGTTCGACCAATACCGCGGCGGATCTCCTCACGTTCATTTTCTGTAAGAGTGGGATCAGCAGCTTGAATATACTTAGATAACCCAGCAGATAAAGCTTCCCGCTGTGCATAAAACTCAGGATCAAGTTGTTTCTGTGCAAGGTCAGCTTCCGTAACCAATCCGCGGCCTGTAGTCTGCGCAATATCTAGCTCGCGCTGACTAGCTGCCTTCTGCGTCAGATCATCAATATCAGAAGCTGTTTGTGCATACTTTGGAGCAAGCTCTGCAAAGATATCATAACCTTCTTGGGCGTAAGGTTTTGAAACAGCCAGATCAGCTTTCATTTGCGCGGTGGCTGATGGAAGTAATTGCCCTTGTACCGCAGAAAGAGCACCAGGAAAGTACTTCTTTACCGCGCCAATGATTTCCTTCATGCTTTCGCCGGTATCTTGTCTTTCGTCTCCCATAATCTTCTAAGTAGTTTGGCTGTTGGATATTTTACAAATCTACCGCGGCGGCGGGCTGTAATGTTTGCCCCCTTGAATCTTTCTAAATAAACTGTTAGCAAAGTTCTAAAATCGTCAGGGTGAGTTGTTACTAATGCTATAACATGTATGGTACCTTTACCGCGGCTAAGAATCGCTATCGCGGATATTTTTCCGTGCCGCTCTACAATTACTAAAGAATCCTCATCCAAAGCCTTTCCAACCGCAGCTACGATATCTTTAGTAGTCCATTCGCAGAACACTTTGTTACTTCGGTGCTCTCGGATGAATCTTATTACTTCTATAAATTTAACTGTAGATCGCAAAAGCATCTAAGACGACTCCATCAATTCCAACAAATTCACAAAGCATGGAATAAGCCTTGATAGTTAGCCTAAGATAACCAGCGGCGGACGCCCTCATAACAGAATAATTATTTGCAGGCGCTAGTTCCCTGACATCACTACCACTAGGGCCAAGTACCACATAAGGAATATCTGTAATACTAAATCTTTGGTATGCGTGGGCATGTCCAGAAATTACCATATTTGCTCCCCAACGTTTAAAGGGTACTCTTAATGCTACGTATCCAGGGGTATAGTACACATCATCAGTGTAAGGAGGTTTATGCATTAAAACAACTTTAAGACCATTGGTGGAAGCTGCCAGTTCCGCCGCTAACCAATCTGTGTCAAACGGAGATTCATCTCCAATTGGACCAGAGTTCATTAGGAAGAAATCTACAATTCCTACTGTTACTTTATAATTTGGTAGACTGGGAAGAACATTATAGAAATATCTTCCACCTAATGTTACCAGATCGTGATTTCCAGGAATCCATGCCAGTTTTTCCGTATCCACTACAGTCAATATTCTACGTACGTCAATGCTAGTCCCACTACTCATAGCATGATCCCCCACACCAAGAATCTTAGTAGGATTATCTGCTACCATTAAATCCCAAACTGTCTTTACATCACCACATAGACGAAGCTCTCCATTCTTGATTACCTCGGTCGCAGTAGCTTTAAAAATAGTATCTTGGACAATTTTACCGCCCAGATGTACTTCGCCTACAATAGAATACCATGCACCAATAGTTAATCCTGTCGCTCCCATACTACCAATTCCAGGAGAAACTTCATTTCCAAATGCATTGTCCCCAAACACAGTAACAATAGTACTATTAGTAGCTGTAACTCCTGGCCGAGCCCAACTATCCATCACTGCAGTTTCCCCTTCGACGCTAATTGCTAGTAATTCTGCGCCACCATTCCATTCTAGTAGCAAACCAGTTTTCCAAACAAAAGCCCCAGTTTTAAACATAAAATCCACTGGCATAGACTGCCGCACAGCAGGATAAGGCAGCGGATAGGGTATAATCTCTGGGTAAGTGTAAGCTTCAATTTCTCTTACTTCAGTCTTCAGAAGTTTGTTATCCCCGTGCACAGACAACTGAACAGTTGTGTCTTCCCTAACATTTCCAAATTGAAGCCTCACACCATTAACTTTATGCTGAATCCCAGGAACTTGCTTACCAGACTCAGATTCGTATGTCGTATATTCGCCTAAATATACCCTGCATGTAGCATAGTTATCGGCGGCATAGGCTTGGAAAACACTGCCGTCGGCGGTTAGAAAAAATAACTTTTGGACCCCATTCCATTTAGTAACCGCGAAATCGGTCACTTGGCCAAACCCTAGATCAATACTAACAAATGCTTGCAGGATATTATCAAAAATCAACACTGCGTATCCATATACTGTCTTGACTGAAAATAATGCGTCAGTCCCAAAATTTGTTGCACAAGTATCTTGCTGAGGATTTACAAGAATCTTTGCAATACTAGCTCCCAGGGGGAAGTTATTACTTTCGGAGGCAAATTGCTTGGTAATATTAAAACTTTGAATCCCCAATTGTGTTATAAAAGCAATATCTCCATTAAGATCAGCAAAAGATCTATCATTTACAGCACCCGTGGGGAATAACAAACCATCCGGAAGTAAAGGCTCTCCGAAGAATTTGTTATTATAGTCCGGAAGAATTACATAGCTAGAATACAGCGTGCTGACCATTAATCCGCCAACATAAGAACTATTTCCCGCGAAAGGAAACAAGGCGGTAATCTGATTATAGTCTACCGCTTTCGCGGTACTTTTAGCGCAATCGGCGGCGGTGCTGCCTTTATTACCATCTGCGGTGCGATTAATAACAAAGTCTAGGTATCTGCCGCTAACCGAATGATAAATCTGATTTTTGTTTATCGGATCTACCACGTAAAGCTTGCTTCCGGAGCGTTTAGGCAGAATACATACTGGCACATACTCAGGATTAGTAATTGACCAATCTGCCCAAGTAGACGTAAAGCGAAAAGATCCAGAGGGATCCACTACCCGCGGTTGGGTTTCGCCATCTGTTACAAATAAATGTCCAGGAGTTTGCGCAACCGTGCCAGGAAAAGTTGAACGAACTTGTGAAAGATCTGTGTTAGTAGTATCATAAGCGATACTTCCTTGGAAGTAACTTACCGGAATAGCTTCTGCATAAATCCTAGCCGCGGTTGCCGACATTGCGCTCCAACCCGGAATCGCGGTCCAAGAGATTTCATCGACTTCTGTATCTGCCCAAAACGCTAACCCATCTGTAAATAACACTAAAAGCTTCCCAATAGCATACAATCCCTGTCTATTTGTCCCTGGGGGCGTTCCAATAGGTTTGTGTTCCTTAGTAGGTTTAATAGTATTGGCAGTTATCCTACCATTAAACAATAAAGGATATTGCGAAACAGGAAGCTTACTAGCGTCAAGACTAGTATTCAATCCTCCAGCAAAGGTATCTTGGGCAAATAAGATCATTGCTAGTTTACAAGCGATAACCAGCATAAGAAATAAATGGTGAGCGCCGAACATTTAGTGGCCGCTGCTGACCGCGTTCAGCAATCAGTGCTGCTCTTTCGTGTAATGCTGTAGACTTCACTGCCATGATACCTGCGCGCTCCAGTTTATCCGCAGAGTGTAGGTCCAGCCATTCTTTAAACTTAAAATAAAGAGACTGCTCCATAAACTCGGGAATATGATCCGTTTCCCTTAGTAGGGGAGGCAAATAAGGTTTAAATAAGACTAGTACACAATTATTACAACATGCGGTGCGCTGACTACAAGTAGCTGTAATTTGGATTATAGTATTAAATACCTCTAAGAAATTATTAGGAAGTACCGCGACAAGGTTTCCTTCAGAATCATAAAATTCCAAATCGCAAGTAGTAATTACATCTTTACAGATATGTGTTAGATCTTCGTAAGCATTAACTGTTTGTTTTTCTGAAGCGTCGGCGGTAAACAAAACAGTTTCTTCTGCGGATTCGGCAACATCGCTAGGACCACCAAGCGTTACAATAACTTCCTCGGTCGCGGCCGGAAGCCTACGCTTAATAGTAAGCTGGCTGGCTTCTCCCAGATTCCTAATTAAAGGAGAACGCTTCACCTGCCGCCAACGCCAGGGCGAATAAACATACTGATCGTCCATAACCGCGGTTACTTTATGCATAACATCAGTGGTCATACCAATACATGGGCGCACACCACGGATGGCTTGCACATAATATGGAAGACTGACAAAAGCCTCTCCAGAATCGTAAGGCTTAAAGGATTCCTCTTGAAGAGTCCCAGGAAAATCTTCAGAATTCCAAAGTTCTTGCGCAGCTTGATTAATAAAATCATATAGGGTACTTCCGTCAGAAATCCCACTATAATTTGCCGCAAGTTCTAGTAGTTGTTGAACAATCATGCGACTTTAAGTATTGAACATTGAGCAACAGGGGTAGTAGGACTGTTTCTAGCCCAACCGAGCACACAGCGCTTTGGCTGGGTACCACCCAAAGTTGTATGAATTTGAACAGATACCTTGGAGGCGGCAGTAAGAGTTATTAAACCTTTAACAGGCAAAGTAATCCTCTCTATCTGTCCATGACTGTCCACTAAAAAAGCACTTCGTAGTGAATCACCAACATAAATACCTGCTTCTCCTTGCCACCCTTCGGAATCATTAGTTTTAAAGCATCCAACAAAATCAATTAAATACGTGCCACTATTCAAAGTAATATCACCTGCGCTAACCGATCCTATAATCATACTAGTAGGATCAGCCACAATAGCCCAATACGGTATTTTAACAGTTGTGTCCTTTTCGCCTACCCCAAGACCAAGATTGCCACTATACTTAGGAGTAAAAGCTAAAAGCGCCGCAGGAATTGTAGAAGCAGTAGATGGTGTTGTCCATTCAAATCCTGCTCCACTGGATGGTACAGTAAGAACTTGTCCCACAGTACCAGTATTTGGCGCGTCTAAATGCGTGCGCTGAATATTACTAAGACTGGTAGGACTGGTAGGTAGTGCCACCGCGGTCCAGCCACCTGTCCCATTAGATACATACAAATAGTTAGATCCTAGCCCAGTGGAAGAAAGTTTTGTAAATGGGATAGAACCATTGGCAACTGCATTAAAGTCTATTGCACGCCACTTTGCTACTGTCCCGTCACGTTGCAGAAATAACTGTAAACCTGCTCCAACATCAGTGATTCCTGCACCAATAACATTAGCAATACTTTGAAATGTGACGGCAGATAAATCATGTGCGACTGCTAATACTTGATAAGCCGTACCTAATCCAACATCAAGCATTGCCGAAGTAACACTTCCAGGAGTTATCGTAGCTTGGCTGATTATAGGAACCCAAGATGCACCATTATGTCTGCGTAGAATCCCGTCGGTTGTGCAGAGCCAAAGAAATCTTTCTAGGGCCGGATAGGTAGCAATACTAGGGGGTGGCGCAGAAACAATTATAAATCCTATATCAGTATCAGGCTGGGCTGCCTGAAACATTTGCAAAAGATCTGCTTTTGTAAGACAGACTACACCAGTTGGATCGAGCCCTGGCTCAATATATTTACGAATAGCCATAACTTAAGAGCAGAAAGGAGTACAGAATGGATTGCAATAATGCCCAACAGGAGTAGAAGAAGGGATTACTCCATACAAAATAGCAGATTCAGTATTGACTGTACAATCGCAAAGATCGGGAAGAACCAACTTACTAGCAGTAAGGGTCCAATCAGAAGTATTAATAGCCGCAGCCGCGGAAGCTACACTCCAGATTTCAATATAAGCATTTACTCCTATTTGCTCTCCATTATATACTGGGAAGAACAGTATACCTAAGTCTGCAAGCTTATACCTATAAACATATGGCGTTTCTGCCCAACTAACCGCCGCCACAAAAGTTTCATTAGGCTGAATTATAGGGCGTTTTAAAGAGAATGGATTAGTATTCCCAATACTATACCTAGCAAGCATTTGACTAACTCCCGGCCATACTGAAGCATAGAGAAAGTCAGGAATAACTAGAGTTTTCCTGGTTGCTTTAACCGCGGACAATCCTCTGAAAGCTACGTCTCTCATTAGAATTTGGTAGCAGCGGTTCCTAAATTATCCTGAACCACATAGCTTACCTTAAAATTGGTTAGTGTAAGATCTGAAACCGCGTTTAAATTCAGCACAACTACATTATTTGTAGCTACATTAGCCGCCCAGGTCCATGTTAAAACACTGCCAGCTGGAATAGACGACACTGTTCCTTGATTATCGTCTAGGGAAGCCACTACATTAGTTTCAAATGCTGTGGCAGAGTACAGTAACTGCCCAGAAGCTACTTGATTTGTAGTGGCGGATAATCCTACGATAGAGTAATTAATCACTCCGCCCACAAAAGTATTGGAAGCAACATTAAACAAAACAATATCAACCGCGGCAGAATTCGTTAATTCTAATGTTCCACTAGTTTTCAAAGGGAACTGATTAGTCAACGATTGGAAATTCAACACAGCGTGTGGCGACGGTGAGGCCACATAAAATGGTTGATACTCTCCGTAAGCATTCGTGGTATTATTGAATATTCCAAAACCATTTAAATAGTCTGGGGCAAAATATGCCACAGGGTTGCTATCACCGTCAGCACTAATAATTTTCCCCCAGGATAGCAGCGGCGGTGTATTCGTACTTGTCCAAGTAGTTGTCTTATTTATCCGCATTAACCAATTTCCCGCCAACCCGTTTGTATTTGAAGGGATAACATAGGGATAAGCTATAGTATTAGTATCCGCGGGGAAGAAATCATAGATATTTAAATTATCCAAAGTTTGAGCAGCAAGATAGTAGTACCCTGAGTCCACCTGAAAGCTTGCCATATTAGCGACAGATCTGAAGGTCAACATCAGAGGATTTACTGTCACCTCATTAGTCGGAGCAGTCCTAGCCCACGCAGGAACCGCCGCAAGCAAAATTAACAATAATTTCTTCATTTGGCGGGTTGAATAGGTTTTCCCTTAAGCTCTACTATACCCTGGCGGACCCTAGCTTGCATACACGCGGCATGATCGCATTTGCAACAGCGCCATATGAACTTATTTGCAACCGGGAACCAGGTGTTCACTTTAGCCTTATGCGTCGGTATTTTCAAGCTAGGGTCCTTTAGGTTATTTCTTAACGAGCACTGGAACTCCGTAGCGATCAATCCTAATAGTATTGATTTTAGCAATACCTTCAGGAATCTCTGGAGCTACCCATCCACATTGTGCTTGAAGAACAATGGCGGAGGCTTGTGCTGCTGCGATTTGATCTTCAGAGGGTTTTCCATCAGAATAAATAATTGCCAAGTACACAGCATACGCTGTTGTCGCCATTGCACAGACATCTTCATGTGTGATCTCTGGTACAGACTGGCAGCCGGCAAGAACAAGGCAAGATGCAAGTAGTGTCAGTAGTTTTCGTTTCATTGTTTTGTTTCTCCGTTTCGTTTGCGCTGGAAGTAGCTGGCGAACACCATCGCCAGGATCGCAGCAGTTGTGTCTTTCTGAATCACTCCGTTGACCGCGCAGTAGGCAAAGACGAACGCGCAGGCGATTGTCAGGACCCACTGCCCGCTTGTCACCTTCTCGATGATACGGTTGATGTTCTCTGGTGTCATGGTGTTGCTCCAGCAGCCGCAGCTTGAATGATTGCGCTTACATTAGACTTCACAGCTTTGTAAGATACCCACCGCGATTGAAAGTGAGCCCTAGCCGCTCGCAGTTTTGATCAATCTGAAACTCTTGGTTGTCAGCCAAGAATTCTCGCACAGCGCGCCGTGGCCCACCGTCAAGCATGTCGGTTGAAGTGTCCTCTACTATAAGGTAATCTCCGGATGCCAGAAAACATGAGTACAATCGCAACTCGGCCAGGACGTGTTTGTAAGAATGGTCTGAGTCCAAGATGACGATCTTCGGCGTCATGTCCCGCATTGCTGTCACGTGAAACACAATGTTGTCAGCCAGACTTGACCCTGCCAGCGCGGTAACTCTCATGTGCTCAGGCACTTTGCGTGGTGCGATGTCGATTGTAACAACCTTACCAGAGATGCCGAAAACGTTCATCAGGTCAGCCATGAACAGTGCTGACCCGCCTTCGTAAGTGCCGGTCTCAATGACTAGCTCCGGACGCACACGCTGCAATAGTTCGGCGTACATCCACAGGTCGGTGGGCGACTTCAGTATCTTGCGCCCACGCCACTCCATTGTGGCCCAGGTTTCACCAGCGGCAGCGGCGTAAAGGTACTGCTTGGTCAGCAAGTCGAGGAGGTATTGATCCGGCCTCAACCTGTCGGACCGCACAAGTTGCTTAACAGCACTAGCAGCCAGCCATATCGCAAGCTTGAGGTTCATTGTTTGATCCTGTTTATATTCTCTGGTGTCATAGTTTTGCCATAGTTTCGGCTCGATCATCAGACGGATGATGTAGCCCCCAAGTGTTCTCGTTGCTGCCTGCTGTCACGGCACTGCTCCTTGTGTTGCCATGTTCAGGATCGCTTGCACGATCCCATCCGCGATGGCCTTGATCGACTCCGCGTCAGGCTTGCTTACCAGATCATCAGCGTTCACAGTGCGAATAAACTCCATTGTCTGAGTCTCGGTCTTGAGCTTCGCGGCCTCACCCCACATTAGACAGCTTCGGTAACTGATATGCACCGTGTGATTGGTCGATCCAGTCTTAGGATCGACGTACGTGAACCGCTCATTGTAGGTCTGGCAGCCACAGAGCAGCCAGACCAACAGCAAGACTGGAGCAAGAAGTCTCATCAGACGTTCCCGATGCAGGTGCTCGCAAGCAAGTATGCCTTGCTGGTGGACCCTTGAAGTGTAGCCGCGAATCCGAACCCTTCCGGGATCGTACCGCCGTCCTCGATCACTACCCACTTGCACGGAGCAGGCGCTTCACCAACCCAGTTCAAGCACCGGATGACAACCTGCCTGCCGGCAACGCTCCAATCCAAAAACCGGTTGCACGGGAACTCGAACACCTTACCAACCTTCAACGGAACTACGGTTTTGACTAGTTTTCTCATGGTTTCCTTTCAATGGCCTTGACTCGATCGTCAAGCTCTTTTAGTTCAGTGCGCACAAACAGCTCCCACCAGTCAGGAGGCGTCTTCGCGGGCATGGTTGCGATGGTGGTCTTGAGGTTGCTGATCTCCAGGAACACTTGGGCCAGTGCCCCACTTACAGCTTTGTCGGTATAGGCCCTCGCCTCGATGCGCTCCTCCTGAATCTGCGCTGCAAGTCCAAAGGTCTGTCTTACCTGCCACGCTCCCAACGCGAGGAGCATTGGCCACGTTGCAAGCAGTGCCTTCTGGCTCGCCGCCCACCAGCCCTGAAGTTCTCCAATTGGTTTGCCCATATCCAGCATCAGTCCTTTATTTGTGAGTGGTGGACGCCAACGCACCTGCGCGCCAGCACATACGCCACGGACAGCACACCCAACAAGAATGAGCTGCGCGGTTCGGGCACCACGGTCAACGTTCCGTCGTCGAGCGTGAGCGAGTAACCTCCTTGCATTACGTTGTCCAAGCACACAAGCGCGTTAACGTCGTCAAAGTCAGGCCACAAAGGCGATGTCCATGTAAGCGCATAGACGCCCGGCTGCACGCCAGTCGTGTCAAGCGTCATGCGGCCCAACAGAGTCCGACCCGGCTCGAAGTACACACCACCCTCATCGAAATTCTCGGCCCCGATTGTCCAATACAGGCTGGCCCCATCGGTCTCCCAAATCCCGTAACTCTCGATCGTGTCCCACGGCGTGCCAGACACCACATCGTAACTGGCGATCACTGGCGATGGAGAGCGTGACTGGTCGACGTGGACAAATGCGTCCATACCGTCGACCAGTAAAGGTGCACTCGTGGTATTGTACGCTACGATGTCGACAATCACCTGCTCCCCAGCTCGCACAACGTAAGTGCCGAGACTCAACACGAACTGGGCTGCGATGATGAACGCGAGCATCATTCCTTTGCGTGGTGCGAATAGTGGACAATATCGACTGCGTGAGATCGTAGATAAGCCGCTGCGTGCTCTGGATCGACGCCGGCTGCGTACATGTCCGAGATCCTGCAAGCAGCGGCGCGGGCGTACTGCTCGGTATTCGCAGCTTTGAGTTGCTTGCTGCCGGTGAGCCAGTGCCAGCATTCGTGAGCAAAGATCCAGACCAGCGCGATACCGAGATTCCCTGCGCTGTAGCGAGCCCAGGTCATGAACCTGACTCGATTGCCAACGACTCGCATTTCGCCAAGCAGTTGGCCTGGCTTGAGTTGCTCGCGAGCGGCTTGTTCTGCGGCTTTGCGGCTGATGGAGAGAGTCTGACGGCTGACGTACACTGGGGCTTCCTCCCACATCAAGTCTCCGCCGTCGCATTGAAGATTCATCGCGACAGTGATCGTGTGTGGAACACCGTATGTGCTCCGGGTCGATCCGTGTCCGACGACATTGCGATGCGGGCTCGCAATAAACTCGACGCGCTTCAGCCGCTTCGCGTCGAACTGGCCGACGAATGTGCGGCACCACGCGAGCGCGTGAGCGCAGCGAGCTAGAATTGCTTTGGAGGATTTCCAGATCATTCACTTGCAGGCGCGGATTGCCGATAGGCCAGTTGCGCCCAAGAACCACGGTCAGGCGCGATGTTCAACGAAACAGGCAAGCCCGTGACCGCATTCGTGCGCGACATAAACCAAGCGGTGCAGTCGCGCTCATCAATCTTCACAGGCCGCGCATCACCGACCTGCACGCCGTTGACCAACTTTCGCCGTTTGGCCCAACGTTCGACAATGATCTTGTCGACACTCGCGATGTTTGTGCCGCCCGATCTTACGACTGGCGTCATCACGACACGCACCGTGAAACCGGCGTCTTCCAGTCGGGTCAGCTCTATGGTTTCAACAGCAGTGATAGGGTCATCGTCCGCCGACCACGCTGGCGCAATGAGCGCTAGCCCGATGATTGCAATGAGTAGCTTCTTCATAGTCATAGGTTAGGGCGCGTTGCGAGCGTCCACTGGCTCGCCATCGCCTCAGCTATGCCGGAGAACGTCCGGCTTCGTTCCTTCCACCTGTCCGCGCTTGGCGGCAGTTTCCAGATTCTTTGCTCGCGGCCTTCCACGACATTGCTCGGCGTGAGGCGCGGGAGATTCTTGAGCCATAGGCACGTCGCCTTCGTTTCGCCATGGCCGAATTGCCACGGCTGGATGATCTGGTCGGGCTTGCGGATTTTGGACGAGATGATGCTCACCGGATTTTCGAGCGCGATGTGCGGTATCGGCGCGGCGAGCAGCCGGCGCACGAAGTCCAAGGCTTCAGCTTGTTCGCGCACCTTGTCCTTGAACCATCGCGCACCGCTGACCGCCAGATGCGTGCATGGCGGATGCGCCACCATGATGTCCCAGCCTTCGTCGAGGATTTCGCGCACGTCGCATTGATGGTGATTGCCGGGCTTCTCGCTTGGCAGCAGGTCACACGACCACGCATCCCACCCGTGTCTTGCAAAGGCATCCCGGACGCTGCCGCTATATTCACACGCCACGAGAACGCGCCCTAACCAGTCACTGGAGCGAACAGCCGCCCCGCACGTCGTTGGTAGTTCGGTAGTCATAGAGGGCGGCTGTCGCTCAGTTCTGCGTTAGGGTTTGATTTCGACCGAGCTTGCTTTGATGGTTACTCCCGAGTCTGCGCTGTCGTCTCGCGCTCCAAAGTAGATGTAGCCCGCGTTAGCCCAGGCCCATCGCGTTAGGTCTGCGGTTTCAACAGCAGTGATAGGGTCATCGTCCGCCGACCACGCTGGCCCGATCAGAGCCAGCCCGATAATGAGTGTAAGGATTCGTTTCATATGTTTATGGGTTCCATTTCACTTTTGATGTTTTGACAACGATGTCACTTGCCGCTGTTGCTTGTCCTCCGATCCAAAAGTAACCGTCGCCAGTCCACAGAAAATCGCTTGTAGCTCCCATGTCCGCGTCGGGCACACAAAGCGTGTAGTTAGTACTCGGGTCGGAGTAGAACAACTCAAGCGCATAATTGTTGTAGTCGGTTCCTGTTCCGGTTGCGTACACCGTCCCGCTCAGACGCCAGCTGCCAGCATTGTCGCTGGTCGGGATTGTGGCGAGAATCATTGGCGTATCTGACGCCGTTGTCGATGTCAGGGCAATAATTTTGCTCTTGCCGTTCGCGTTGGCTGCGTGCGTGCCCGCCGCAGAAAATTCAACATAGGGTGCAGCATCGGACGACTTCACCAGTGTTCCACCGGTGTAAGTGTGTTTATGGATCAGGTGTCCCTGTTCCCACATTGCAAGACCAATGGATTCGAATGTTCCTGAGATTTCACCTGCTGACTCTCCAGCTGCAATTCGGCCAACAAGAGCTAGGTTTCTGCTCGTACCACTTCGCGCCGTAATTGTCTCCGTGCCAGAAGGCGCATTAGTTTCCGTCCAGGTATGGGCAACCACGCCCCCAATCTGGAGCTCAAGCGTCGCGTTCGTTAAGATCCAACTGCCCGCGCTTTTGATGGTGACAGTATAAAACGACGCATAAGTCAACAATGGTGTTATTTGCGGACTGACAAGAGAGGCTGTTGTAGAAGCGGCGGTTGCACTTATCATGGCGTTCGTTCCTGGAAGTGTCCATCCAGTGCCAGAAGTTGCCCAAGCGGTATTCGTCGCAAACCTGCCGGTGTCGGAAGTTGGGTCAAGCAAAACAGTGTTCGTAGCAATGGCGTTAATGCTCGTCGTAACCGACGAACCTATGCCGGTGTCGATTGGTTCCCAATTCTCGGTCCCTGCGGCTGTTGCTATGTATGCCGTTGCGGTATTCGTGTCCACCATCAAGGCCCCTTTTACTCCAGACCGATAAGCAGCTGGAGGAACGCTATCACTGGCAGGGGACCACTCGCACAATATAGCGGCATCAGTAGCTGCTTTAGCTCCGTTATAGATGAACGCTATCGCTGGGGTCTCGTACACATTGTTGCGGTCTACAAACCGTTGCGCCCAGCCTGGCTGAATAACGTATAAGTATGTTGATCCAGTCACATAGTTGTTTTCGACACTCCATTGATCAGGATCGGCAGTGGCTCTGTGCGCACTAATAAAGTGCGTGCAGCCACTGACCATGTTGTCTCGCACCTTAACGTTATCTACAATCCCTTCGTACGCGCAGATAAACGTTTTGGCCGTGCCGTGTGTGTTGCGGCTGTTGTTGTTTGCGATCAGCACGCGCTCGATTGTACCTACGGTGCTGGACAAATGGACGTCCCAAGCGGCCTGACTTTCGATAAACAGATTGTTAACTATAGATACATCGCTCACCGTAGTTGCATCTGCTCTAGATATCATCACATTGAATATGCCACGGTCAAGAGCTGACGCGCCGCCCATACCAACGAAAGTATTGTTGCTGACGAGCGCATGAGAGTGTCGCAAATTAAGGCCACCCGCCCCGTAGAAATAGCAGTTTTGAACCACGCAGGAATTGTATACGTTCGCGTAGAGTGCTTTTGTGTAACCGGCGTAAGCGGCACCGCTCAACCCAGTATCGCGATAGGTCAACTGGTCGAAGGTGCAGTTTTTGATGATGACATTTGCATCCGCGTCTCCGACATAAATCTGGCCTCCGAGGTTGCCCCACATTTGCCCGCTGAACGTACAATTGTCAATGGTGTTTATGCCTGTCACGCTAGCACTGATCGAGTTCAACCCCATGTTTTCAAACGTACAGTTGGCGACGTAGAATGATCCTCTATTAGTCTCATAGTTCGACTGCGCAGAGAGCAGAACACCATTAGTCATTCCAGCGCCCAAACTTCCGCCCGCGTCGAAGGCGATGCCATCAATCCTAACATTGATCGCTGGTGTAGAGTCCGTTAGCAGGCTGCGGCCCATAAGGCAATTGATCGTATATGTACCAGTCGCCGCCCGCGACACACTCGGCTTGCCAACGCCAACGATGTTCAGTTGGTTCGACGCGTTTGTTCCTGATGCTACTGTCCCGAGCGCCACGGCGGAGCTGTATGCCTCGCCATCAGCGGTCGCGCCCCAAGTCCAGTCACCGTCGATGTAGATTGTCCCGCCGCCAAGTGGCATGATGTAGTCGCGCGCCGAGCGTAACGCAGCGCCGAGGTCGGTCCTGTCAGCAGCCCACCATCGCGCATACACCGCGTTAGTGTCGCACTGTCTTACCCACGCGCCAGAACCTTTGCCTGTGGTAGCGTCGATAACAACTCCACCGTCAGCAGTGTATCCTGTGGCCTCATAGCGGAACGCGCCTCCACGCAAAGCGTCTGTGACCAGGACGAGAGTGGACGCTCCAGCATAGTTCGTGAGCGCAGTCAGGTCCGCGACGACGTTAGCCGCCTGCCCCGGAGTCCCATCACTTAATCCAAGTACGTCTCTTACTTGTGCCGCATTTGTCGCAGACATGATATTAGTGCCTACCCAACTAGTTGCTGGGCGCAGGCCAACATCAGGAGAAGCCGCAAGGCAAGAAACCCCCAACAGTACAAAGAGAAATGTAAAGATGTTTTTCATACCCATCCGGTAGTTTGTCCGACAATACCATTGAACACATACAGCCGATGGAGAACTCCACCATCCCCCACAGAAGCTACCCGTGCATAAAGTTCGCCAACCGCGGCCCCAGGATAAAGTCCTTCCGGCACTTCAATAGACACATGCGCAGCGAACGGAACTGCAACCCAGTGGGCATTAGTGATTCCACCAAGAAGGCGGTACTTCATATTTTCTGCAACACAGTAGACTTCCATTCCTATGGAACGGAGGCCTGCATTAATTGCATTTCTAGCTACAACACTCGCCACTACACGAAAACCACCACCAAGATACTGGTCCCACATACCAGGATATGAGGGACCGCCAGTTGTTACAGGTCCTGCAAATTGCGGCATAATATTGTAAGGTTAACCAGTCGTTACAATCACAGAGAATTCCGCAGTCTGCTGGTACAAAGTACGGTAGACTCGGTAGTTCTCGCCTCGCACGGAAACAAGGGCATAAGGAAATCCCATGACGGCTGGATCAACATTAGTATAAGGAGCGGCGGTCTCGAAATCTCCATACATAGTTGCACCACCAGTGCGGAAACCATCTGTGGCTATAGGCTGCTTAGCAAGGGAATCCTTCCAAGCGAAATATAGGTAAGCGTCAGATCCAGCAGCGAAAACATAGGTTCCATTAGGATCAACAGCGGCAGAATGGCTGCTCAATGCAAGAATAGCTGCTTCATCCAGTGTAGTAGAAGCGCTGCGTCCGTAATAGATAGGATAGGCAATAATATTATAGATCTCGACAGCGAGTTCACTATCAGTGTAACCAGTAGCATAAGCCATTGCCCGCACCGAACATGAAGAAGATATTGTAATAGTAGAAGAATAGGTGCTACCGTGGGCAGGAGAAGGAGTACTTCCGTCTGTTGTGTACTTAATAGTAGCTCCAACAGTCGCACAAAGCATAGCTACTGACTTTGAACCATAATAAGTTCCGCCAATAGGAACAATAGTAGGAGTGCTTACTTGGCTTCTTACGATTACTGTCGTGGCCACTTTCGAAACTAAATCACCAAAAACTTGAATAGCTTTAATAGTAAAACCAGCGCCAACAAAAGTAGAAGTTCCGGGCCAGACCGCAGAAGCTGTCGTAGGAGTTGAACCATTCTTTGTATAATAAATTGTAGCTCCTGGAATACCAGTAATAGCTACATCGGTCTCTCCAATGTAAGGATTAGAAACTGGAGTGATTGTTGGCGGCGGTAAGCTATCCGTAGTATTAAGACTTTCAGCTAGTTTACGTTTAGTAGCGAAAGGCAAAAAAAGACTCGGTGGAGTGATTGCCTGCAGCGTAAACTTCCGAACCGCGGCCCCAGTAGGATTCTGTGGCGCACGCTTCGAAAGCTTGTGCATATGATACCCGATAAATAGATTTGCGCTCATGTTCGGTTTAGTTAACCATCAGTTGCTGCTAATTGCTAACTAAACCGAACGGGAGTTTTAAGCTCCCGTTCGGCTGTCTCGACCTATCACTTAGTATACTCAGCTTCGACAACCCCCGTACCGCTAGCCTGCGCTACCAACCCAAACTTAAGATATCGTGTAATATCCACGGCGCGTGTAGTATTCCCAGGAATGGTAATCTGTACTGTCCGCGGGCGTTCATTAGTACTAGCCTTGCCAGCAGTCCAGTATGTATAGATACCAGTAAAGGTATTCGTGAACGTGTTAGTCACATATGCCCCACTAGCGTCAGGACCAGTGAGGTGTTCCCAAGTAGTAGTATAATTTGTCGGATAAGAAGCCACTGACGGGTACGCAGCATAGACAACGTTAGATGTAACTGTATTAGTTGTGTCGTACAACTTGAACGTAGTTGTATTGGCTGACGTAGACGTCAGTGTCAATTTTGTAAGCTTGGCCGGAGTTGTAAGAACTGAGGTAAGCTTATTGGCAACAGCAAGAGTTGCTGTTGCATACTCCTGCGCAAGAACCGTGGCACAGGTGAGAATTCCGAGAAACAATGCCATGAATGTTTTCATAATTAGATCCTGCTAAAGTTACCTATCGTTCAGTTAAGAGGTCAAGGTACTGATTGTGTTTTGGCGGCGGTAGAAAATGGGCATAACATTGAACTTGTTAAATCCAACAATGCCCATTACAACTTGCGCTTGAAGCCGCAGGTACTCACCCCAGGAATTCGGCTCCATCTGAACATTACCATCACTGTCAACACAGGGTACCATGAAGTTTCTGGTCATGTTGATCTTACCGTTCCAGTCCATGCCAATAATACCATTGACATCGGAAGAGGTAAACATTCCCGGAGGCGGTCCTGTCTCAATGATCTGATAGTTCGCCCCGCCGACCAACCACGCAACACCAATTTGGGCCAAACTAGCATAATCCGGATTCGGCATGGTCCGCAAATACTCTGGGTCGTCCGGATTCATCTCAATAGTTTCCGGCGCGGGGTATGTAGGGGTAAAATCTGCGTCCGCTACCTTAATGCGCATGCCATATTTTTCGTGGCGGAAACGCACTCGACCGAAGATATCCCCATAGAAACCTTGCGTGAGAATGTTAAGATTCAGCGGGCGATTTTCCTTCACCCAGGGATCGTTAATAAAAGCATTCCACACTTCGGACTGCCCAACAAGACAGAACTTATCGTTCAGCGGAGAAGAAGTTCCGCTCGGAAGTTGCGTTCCTTCATATGGAGTTGCACCACAAACTTGCTCAAACTCGTTCAGAGCTTTGTAGAGTTCGCTAAAAGTAAGCGGTCCAATATTCTTGTTGAGAACATTCCCAGCGAGCCATGCATTAGATTTCCCAGTAGAACCGTCAGGGCTACCAGCCGCGGATGGCGCAGCAAGAAGTCCAGTACCGCCGCAAACATACACTCGCGGCGAATAATGAAACATATGTGTTCGGTAGAATGTCTCCACATAAATGGAGGTCATTCTATTCAAGTTCTCGCGGGCAGGAGCAACTTTGTTACCCATGAAATCCTGAAACGCGGGAAGAAAATAGAAGTGCGGAGAAACGAACCGATGCCTGTAGAGTTGCGCGGTGGTTGTCCGCTCTTTGGTGTGGACAATGTCCGCCGTTGGATTAACTTTCAGCAACGACGGGAAGGCTTGCTGGCGGAGAACAGGAGTAGGTTCAACTCCAATCTCTTTCAGAGTATCACCAGCGTTAGGTGTCCAAGGAACTGATCCAAGAAGTTTAGACCAAGTTTCCCAGGTTTTCTGCCAAGCTCCCGTTGCTTTAACAAAGTAGTAGGGGAGCTTGTTGTAGTAATCAATATCGTCCTGTGTCCAAGTATTGCACAGAACATTATCCAAACTAGGAAGTGTAAGTGCTGAGGGCATAATGAAAGCTTTCTATTAGAATTCCTAACTGACCTCCTATGCCCTTAGGAAACAGAAGCATCTTGCTATGCCCTTAGCCAAGAAAGCAAAAACCGAAGATAGAGGATACCTTCGGTTGTAGGTTGAAGCAAGAATCGTGCCAGGTTGCGATTATGATAGTTTCCGACGTGTCATGTTTTCAAAGGCTCTATCATAATCCTCTGGCGTCTTGCCACCGGTGCCCGAGGAAATACCATTTCCAGGTCCGGCAACCTTAGCCACCTTGGCGACAGAAGTCTTCCTTACGTCGGAAATATCTTTAGCGCGCAGCTGTTTGACTAGATGCTCAATAATAGCCGCGGATTTAGATAGCATCTGAAATGGAAGCTGCCCGCGGACTTCCTGAGGGAATTGATTGAGCCAATTCTTATAAGATTTATCCAAGGCAGGGTTCTTAGAGAAATCTATAGTTCCGAATAGTGTTTTGTCCGCGGATTGGAGACGCTCGTTAAACATCTTGTGTCTATCTACAAATGTAGAACGAAGATTGTTGAGTTTATCTGCAACCATTGTTCTATATTGTGTGCACTTTGTGATGTTAGCTAAGATTTCAGCTTTCGCAGCAGAAGATGGCTGCTGTTCCGGTCCATAGAAATACTCTACCTCCCCGTTAGCATTAGTTTTCTGCTGGAGAGTATTCCAAGGTTTTCCTTCTTCGACCGCGGCCAGCTGTTCTTTCCAAAAGTTCTCTTCAGAATCTAAATTGGTTAGATTCGAAGAAAGCATCGAATACTCTGGGTGCAGAGTATAAGCATTGGGTTCCTCATACCAACGGCGGCTATCCGCGGCTTGATACTTTTCCTCTAAATCCTTGATCTTAGCTTCATGCTCCTTAGAAGCTAGATACTTTGGATAGAGAAAATCATAGGCCTCCTGAGACATTGCCTTAAATACAGGAATCTCTTCCTCGGCAAGTCCTTCGAACTTTCGCCCCTTTGCTTGTTGGGAACGATATGCTTGGATCTCAGGGATAGTCCGCTTGTGAGGAGCGGATTGTCCAATAGTTTCCACTGGAGAAGCGGGAGGAGTTCCTCCTTCCGCGCCGGGGTCTCCAACATGGCTAGTGTCTTCTAGCGGCGGCGCTGCCCCCGCCTCAGTTAAAAACTCCTCCACCCCAAAACTACTCCCCTCGGAGCCAGTGGGTTCTGTCGTTGTCTGTTGTGATGCGTCGTCGGGCATTTGATAGTTCCTTTCTAAGTAATAGGTTTACTCTGATGTTTATGTCTTGGTCGTGCAAATGGGCTATATTAGTCGCTCGCTCCACTAACTGCTCCTCCCTGGCTTTTAGGAAGATTATTAGGTGTTGTGTCAGCGGATGTTTCCGCCACTGCTCCAGTTCCAGGAGGAACTCCTCCTGCCCTGGTAGCGAGGTAGTTACGGAATAGTTCAAGAACTTGTTGGAGTTGAAGTTGTTGTTGCTCAGATAGAGAGTCTGTGGGAACATTAGAAAGCAATTCCAGTGCCACCTGAACGAGTTGCGCGGGGTCCTGGGCGTCTAACACAGGAATCCAAGTCTTGGCCTGCTCCGGGAAAAAAGTATTGATAAGATACTTTAGAAACTGGTTTGCAATTGGGCTATTTACAACATATTGGAAGGTCTCGCGGATGACCTGTTTCCTAGAATCACGGCGGAGCACGTCAGAATCCCCGGCCGCGGCCAGAACATATTGGTGAAGGAGGCGCTCCCGCGGAATAGGAAAAGTAGGGATCTCTCCAATAAGAACAAAACTGCGGCCAATTTGCCAGCAAAGCTCATAAACCTGTAGGATTACTAGACTCTGACCTGATAATCCTACAGATTTCTGCATTACTGAAAGATTTCTGGCAGCTTTAATCTCTTCCGCAGTCTTCCTGGTGTCAGCGCGGTTGTTTACTGCAAAGTCAACAGAGTTACTGGCGGCGGCAATATTACTCCCGAAGGCTTGTGCTACCATGAGCATAGAAGGGTCAGGAAAGGGAAAGTTCCACCACTTAACTTCTCGCTGTTGAATAGTTCCGGGGACAAGTTTATCTCCTGCCGGAAGACCCTCTTGAGATTGGGGATTATTGGCATAGCAACTAAATACTTGGCTAGCGCGGTTGCAAGCATTAATCAAAGAGGTCCAGAGTTCTGATGAAGCTTCTTGGTCAGCGCGGTGACGAAAAGCAAGACCCTTGGAAGCTAAGAGGAGATCATCTTCAATTAATTCATATGGTAACCAAAAGACAGGATAACTATCCATTTTCAGTGGCGGTGGCGGCGTGGGCGGCGGCATATTAACAATAACTTGCATCTGTGCCGCCTCAGAAGAATCTATAGGCACCGCTTCTTGGACCGCGGCCTGAGCATGTTGGTAAAATGTAATGTTCTGAAGATAGACTTCGGCGTCCGATGGATCCACAATCCCTAATGTGTAGGCTTCAGGATCTTTCAAGAAGTTATGCTGGCACTTAGTAGCGTACCAGAAGATATAAACTATACGATCGCGCTTGCAATAGCATTTAAAAACTTCTACTTTCTGGTGGCGTTTGTCCTCGGAACCTGCTAACAAATCTTTAATGGCGGCGGGATTGAATCCATAGCTCTCCTGGTGCTGTTCAAGCTCAAATGGCATCATTTTATACCGCCGCATGATATATTCGCAATCCTGAATACTTGTAGCCTCGACAGGAAAGATAAGATCTTCGCGGCGAATATATTCAACAGCGCAGTAAAATGGTTTGGAAGGATCGACTTTAACCTCCAAGCAGCAGCCCCCATGAAGATCGACAGCATCAAATGCTCGGTGCCACGGCTGAATCCAGCCAGGATAGCGCATATATTCAGTAAAGGCGCGCTCCAGATCTTCTGTGGGCTGTTCGGGATTAGTAATATCGCGGAAGAGCAGAAGTCGATCAGGCTGTTCAATGAACACTATTTGATTTGGCTTCTCCTGAGAGATTTGCTGGTCAATAATTCGTTGTGGGATATAGTTTCCATCCGCGGGTAGTTCTCCCCGCGCACGCATAATTGGAACGTCCTTATAATCCCTACGAAGCTCGCGGCGGATTTCCGCTAGTTTTTCCTCTCCTTTTAGAGCATCTGCTCCTTGGCCAACAGGAGACGGATCTTTCCAATCTGATATAAGTTGATCTAAAGATTTCCTAACTTTAGGATAATCAAAGATAACTTCAGATTCTGCGGATGTAGGAGTGTTTTCCTGTGTGATTTCCATATGATAACTTTCTGGCTAATGTGCCCCAAGTTAGCTGCTCTTCGAATTCTTCAAGAGAGAGTTTCTGCATGGTAGGTTGAGATTCTTTATGACCCTCCCTTCGGATAATGAGAGGGTAGGAGGAATAACAGAGAACATAAGCGTCTGCACGGTCGGGAGACTCACGGGTTCGCGCAATATGATCTTTTTTGGGCTCAAGCCGGTACTTACCGCCGTTGAGGTTATCTGCGATTCTTGAGGTGATTTGTTTTCGAAGTTTTGCATCGCGGGTTCCTGGGGAATTTACCAACCGCCCTGCCAAGAGTCGGGATAAGTGGAAGTACATTTCTGCACCGCGGTTGAGAAACTCTCGCTTGTTAAGTGCCGCGGCTTGATTATGAATACGCTGGATGACCCAACCCATCTTGACAAGATTGTCAATAATCGCGTGACCTACACCACCATCGTCAAGACGCACGATAAGATTAGGTTCGGCTTTAACATAATGAAACTTGGTATCAAAAATTTCAGCGGTGACAGTTGTGTCCTTCTGGCGGAAGTGCAGCTCGTCAACTATATTTGGACCGCGGCGGAGATAAAATGAACATTCATCGCCCCCGGCTGCCAAGTCACCGCCGATGGCATAGCGAGAGTCTGTCGGCGGGTAGATAGAATATCTGCTATCCCATAAAGATTCTTTAATTGGGTTGCTCTGACCATAATCTGTGAACAATGCTAAGACTGAAGAATCGAACCATTCCTTGGATTCGCGATCCTTAGTTAATGCAATATGGGATGCTGGAATATGAGGGCAGTCGTAGGCGGTTACATGGCGTAAGTAATACCTACCCAATATAGGCTTCTCCGGATAGCAAACCGCGGCACGGGAGGAATCGTAAAAGTGCCCAGACTTGCCGCCCGGAGAGGAAATTTCCAGCCAATAGGAATATCCTGTACAGCGGGAATACGCCGACCATAGATCTTCATCAATGGATTTAGCTTCATTAAATATTAATGCCATTTCTCCGCCAAACCGCGGATGGTATCCTTCAGCACGCCCTGCTTCATCTGTAACATAAAGTTTAATCTCAGATGCGGTTTGGGTGCAGACATGATAGTTTTCTACAGAACGGAAGATGTTTCCTAGGCGTTTATTAACTACGTTGCATAAATCGCGGATATGGGGATTGGTCTGAGAACGAATCTGCTCATAGGAAGAAGAAGTGATAAATACAAAGTTCTTAAGCCCTTTCAAGGCAAACCAGACCGCGAATGCCGCGATGAGCACTAAATCTTTTCCAGATCCGTTGGCGGCGGGAAAGCATAATAGAAAAGGATTATTGGTTGTTGGCAGAGTACGTTGAGCTAAATTAGTGGGATCAAGAAATCCCCCAAATTGAAGTAAAGTTTCAGCTTGCCATTTATAGGGTTCAAGTTCTGGGCGCAGTGCGGCCAGCATGTGCAAAGGGGAAGGGAACTCAATCGCGGCCCCATCGGGGTCACTAGAATATCCTTCATCACGCTTTAGTTCGATCCGCCGCCGAGTTGGCTTCGCTTTCTCCTTTAGCGGAGACTTCGGACGGCGGTTCTTCAGAAGTTCCCGAAGCTCCTCCTCGCTGGCCATTGTTAAGGGTTCTGAGGATACGCTCATGTGAAGATGCTATTAAAAGATTCAAACTACCAATATTAACGGTAGGCGCATTTTTCAAGGCGGCGGTCGGCCCTTTCTTGCGCTCATATAAGAACATGCCAACCTTGGCGCGGACTACTTCATTTTCGCTGTACTTTGCCAAGTCTAGGAGTCCGTCGCGGATAGCATTGAAATCGTCGTCCCCGATTTCGTCCTCCTTCATCATACCATTCCGCGCCAAAGCGAACTCGACGGCGGCAGGCTCCAATCCCAACTCAGCCGCAATTTCGGTAACGCTGGCACCTTGTCCCGCCAGTTCAATTGCTTGAAGTTCTAGGCTCACTGATAATTATCAAAGCATACTCTGTGCCAGCTTTATAGACTAGCCCTCCATAATCCTACCAGTACTACCTCTAATCCCACCACTTTCTGGAAGGGTAAGGGAGGGATAGGTTGAGTTCTAAATTTATAAAATTTGGGAGGAGGTCCGTGTAGGGGGGCCACCCGCATTTCTCCTCCCCCTCCCCTGTGCCGTATATATAGCGGTGTGTTCTTTTCCATAGCGGGACGTCCTACGGTACGGTTTGGGTGGTTGGATTGGGGAGAGTTGCCTTGTGCTGGTATCAGGATTCGCAAAGACGCATCGGGCTAGCGGGTCCGACAGACAATCTTCGGGAGACATCCGGAAGGCGACGGGTAAAGAACTGCCTGGACACGTGCACGAGGTGAGTCTGCTAGGTGACCGTGAGCTTGCCTGGCACACTTAAGGAATCGTCAGGAATTTGTGGGTTTCAATCGCCTTATGGCGACAGGTCCGACCCAGCTAGCGTTGTTGGGCGTGGACCTGGAGTCGGAGATTGAAACATGAAGATCAAGGTTAGCGTTCTCGTTCGTGTCGCGTCTGTTTTGGTGAATAACCTCGATGAAACCAAATTCATCGGGGCCATTCGCTCCTTTGTTGGGAGGAATACTGACAAGGAAACTCTGGGCAGTACCGCCCGAGAGACCAAAGACGGGCAGGCATTTACAGTCAGCCTGGCACAAAAGACACGAAAAGTTGATGGAGTGGACGCTCGCGCCATTCACTGGCTTGCGGCCTGCGGCGAGTTGGCGAGTCTCGGGCTTATGGATGAAGGAGCGGGGCTGTCAGTCAGCCTGCCAAAGCCTGCGAACGACGTAAGCGCGTGGCTCGGTAAATTCAAGGCGGACACTTCATCGGAGCCCGCCACGGAGAAGTAATAGTTTCATTCGCCTACGGGAAACCGTAGGGCGATTAAAACCCACAAAGGACTAGCGCCTACCGCTTTAGCGTAGGTTTCCGGCGACGATACCATAAGGGTACTAAGTGTCGAACGTGCTTTTTTGGGATTACGCATAAAGAAAGGGGTTTTACCTAAAATCCTGCGGGCTTCGAAACGGGACACCATGCCGTTGGACCGACAAGCGGCGTATATAATTGACGGGGCCGGAAGTAAAAGGAAGGATAATTAATTCCTTGGAGTTCGGTTAATCTCCTATTAGGGATAGGGGGCTTACAACCTTTATCCCCGGACAACTAATTAACCCAAGGCCACCCTAGGGGGTCGCGGCTCCTACGGGGTGCCGGGGGAATAGCAAATAATACCCCGGATAGCCTTCTCAGGGGGGAGACCTACCTGTTATCCTACCAAACCCCCGGCCCCCGGGGTAGTATATACATACTCCCTTCTATACTCCCCCCTGAGAAGGCTAGGCTATCAGTTAGGGGTGTGTTAGGGGGGTATATTACCTATCTGTGGGTATATATGATTGTATCTAAGATACAAGAAGTTATACCCTAATAAAGGTAAAATACACCCCCAAATACCCCCTGACAAATAACTTATGACCAGGTGGTGGTTATGAATCCTTGGCTTTGGTTTGGTTTGGTGGTTTTTATAAAGGTTTTACAAAAGGAAGGTATTATGAATCCTTGGCAGTTGAATCTTGATTATGAATACGCTGGAAATTCGTTAATGTCGCATATAGTTTGAGCCAAGGATTGCGGCAGATTTATCCTTGGCTTGGAGAAACTTCGGGAGGAGAGTATACGAGCCT
>Ga0209606_1001838_pt1 | contig 25185 bp, 26 predicted proteins | sample AD_UKC057_MetaG_FD_184412 | JGI IMG/M metagenome (GOLD analysis project Ga0209606, IMG submission 184412) | Active sludge microbial communities of municipal wastewater-treating anaerobic digesters from USA - AD_UKC057_MetaG (SPAdes) (version 2) | ecosystem: Engineered > Bioreactor > Anaerobic >...
GAAAAAGCCATCCAACAGGCCCGCTTCATCCAGGGTATGGATCGTGTCTACCGGCTCCCCTTGGTGCAGAGCCTGGGCGACGGCGTTGTCATTCCGCTCGGCGAACTGCCAATCGAGATTCTCTGCCAGGTTGCAGCGTGCTTCTGCCGGGGTCAGGCTGGATTTGCTCATCGGTATCCTCCGCTTGCGTGAGATACCTATGTTATATCACAAATCGGCAATAGTTTCGAATGTTAAGGTTCTAATTCCACTTGCGGGCGCAAAAAGTTATACTGTAACTTTAGGTTAAGCCAACAAGGGGTACACCATTCTCACTAACTTCGTTACCCACCAGGCATGCACACTGTTCTCAATAACTCTGTCCGCCATTCTCAATATCTCTGTCCTATTCTCATTATCTTCGGCACCGTTCTCACTATCTTTGGCACACTACATGCCAATAACTCTGAGATCCTACACATCTGCCATTCCAGCGGCTGCTGTGTTCTGGACAGTTGTCACATAACTATCCTTATGCGTTGACATTTCACGCAAAACCCCGTAAAATAGGCTAAATCAGCCGTTTAACGGGGTTTTTTCGCGTCAAAACCTATCGCATAAAGAATCCAACTTACGGAGGTTGCCATGACCGACTATCTGACCGATTTTGTGACCCACCTGCGCACGCAGGATCGCAGCGTGCACACCATCGCAGCCTATCAACGCGACGTGGCCGCGTTCTTCGCCTGGTTGGAGGAGCAACTCGGCAAAGCCGTGCAACCCATCGAAGTGACGACCTTCGACGTGCAGAAGTACCGCGATGCCCTGGAGGATGCGGACCGCAAACCCGCCGGGGTGAACCGGCGGCTGGCCGCGTTGCGCGCATTCTTCACCTGGGCGATTGCCGCCGGGCACGCCGGCACGAACCCCGTGCAGAGCGTGAAGGGCGTCAAAGATGCGCGCACCCCCAAGGCGCTCACGGCGCAGGAGGTGTATCGCCTGCAACGCGAGGCTGCGGCGCAACGCCAGCTGGCGCAGGCGCAAGCCGGTGACACTGTACTGCCCACGGTGGTAGATGCCATCCGCGACGAGGCTCTGCTGAATCTGCTCCTCTACACGGGTTTGCGCGTCTCGGAATGCGCGGATTTGCGAGTGAACGACGTGGTGCTCAACGGCAAAGACCCCCGCGTCATCGTTCGCGCCGGGAAGGGGCGGAAGTATCGCGAGGCACCACTGCACAAGACAGCGCGCCAGGCGCTCGAAGCCTATCTGGCAGTGCGGCCCACCGACCGGGGCGAGGCGCTGTTCCTCGGGCAGCGGGGAGCGTTAGGCGCGCGGGGAATGCAGTTCCGCATCACGGCGCTAGCGGAGGCGGCGAAAGTCGAGCACGTGACGCCGCATGTGCTGCGGCACACGTTCGCTACACGGCTCTTGCGCGAGGTGGGCACCGACCTGGTGACGGTCGCGGCGTTGCTGGGACACAGTTCAATCGCCACGACGCAAATCTACACGCAGCCGAGCGAGAGCGATAAGGCCGCGGCGGTCGCGGGGTTAAAGTGAAAGAAAATTTGTCAACATGACCAGGTGAACGTATACTTGAAATATTGCTAACGAGTTCTCTAAATCGTGAAGCAAATAACGCTGTAATAGCATCCACCGTACCAGAAAATCTGGACTCTGAATTAGGGCACAAAAAAGCGCTATGCGGTTCATAACTGCTCCCAATACCACAGTACCAGGACGTTTTTGAACCGCACAGCAAACAGATTATAGGCTGATCTAAGAGGTTGTCAATGGCAACGCAATTCAACCCCCTCTATGTACAGGCTTTCCAATTGGGCTGGACCTTGGCCGAAATCTTGGGGCGCGTGGGACAGGGGCTGTACACCACGCAGAACCAAAACAAGGCCACCGCCAAACTCGCCAAAATCTACTACCCGCGTTTGAGCATCAGCACCGGACGTGGCCAGAGCAACAAAACCGAGCAGTTTCGAATCGCAGTCTTGCGCTGGGAAGCTTTAGCGCAGGCATTGGGGTTTCTGACCAAAGATACTGGCGGTGAGCACCCTTTGCGCGCGTCCATAGAAACCTTCAAACAGTACTTGAACGCCCCCAAGGTGAAGCGTCCCCCAGTTGCCGAGCTCCAGATGGTACTGCAAGATTGGGGGCTACAGGCTCACGCGCGGCTTGCCGCGCAGGATGTGCAGCTAGGCACGGCCTTGATTGCCGGGGCCAGTTTGGCAGACACTTACTGGTATTGGTATCCCGCGCCCCAATCCCCTACTGACATGAAACTGCGAGACCAGACCTGGTATGACCTGCTCGCCAAAGAGCGGCTCTTTGAATTGCGCCGCCGCATCGAGAGCATCGAATCACTATTACCACCCCACATCGGTCCGGTCATGCGCAAGCACTTACAGCACTGGCAAATTGGCCGCTGCCTGTCGTACAACGCCGCAGGACAATTGGAACGACACAATCGCGAGATCCCGCAGCCTGAAAAGCAATTGGCAGTAACGGACGAGCGTAGTATCCACAACGCGCTCGAAAAACAAACAGAGCAGTGGGCTGATTTGATCCTGGGGTGGAAGCGCCCAGAACAGTTTTTGGGTTTCACCGACTATCGCTGGATGGATGCTATCTATTTTGTCACCGCTATCGTAGGAGCAGTGTTGATTAGCTTATTCCTAATGCTCGTGACCTGGGTTTGGGGCTCGATTATTGTGCAATTGTTGGGTGAAAAGATAGTAGATGTGTTCCAGCAGGGGGAGCTAAAGGATCAGTTGTTGTTCATCTCGACACTACTGGGATGGCTGGGAACGCTGGTGACGTTGGGGAAATTCCTGGTATTGCAAGCAACGCGCGCGGCACAGGCCGCACAAAACTGGCTTACCACACGAATCATTGCCCGGCGCACACTATCCGCCTGGGATAGCAAAATCAAACACAAGCCGTAACGCAAGGAGGAGGCATGACAATCCGTATCACAGAATTTGTGCGGGGCCTGGCCTGGCACGACATCGGCAAGCCGTTTGCGTTGCTCACACGGCGCCACGCACCAGGCGGTTACTGGTTGCTGCAGCTGGGCGGAGCTACAGGAGAGGCGTTGGTCGCCTGGTTGCATGGAGACCCAGATAAACAGCTCCTGAAGCAGTATTTGCAGACGCCAGGGCTGGGACCGACCTTACCCACTCTACTATTGTTGAGCAACTCCCTGGACCGGCTGGCAGCCTCTGTGTATTCACTCCAAACGCGCGATCTGGGTAAGTTCGCTTCCTGGCACTCATTGCAGAATCCCTTCACCCGCCTACCCCATCAAGTTGTGGCTGAGGCGCCACGGACCGTTACCTTTGAGGAAATCCCCACGAAATGGGAAACGCCGCTGTGGGAAGAGGCAGTTGCCGCACTGCCCCAGGAATGGCGCGCCGTCTTGACCGATGCGGCTAAACAGCAAGCCGAGGCGCAGCTGCAAACTGGCATTACCCCCCTCCCCGCCGCCGCAGATGGACTTGAGGTGTTGCGCAGAGCCATGCAGCGTTTTCCCGAGCGCACCTATCCGGCGGTCAACGACACTTCGTTGGAACAACACGGGCGACTGGCCGGGATCTTGGGTTTTGTCGTGTATCGGAACCTGGAACAGGACCCGGCGGGGAAGGCTACCTGGCTGGAGGGCGCGATCACGTTAGAAGGCGAAACCGTGCACAAGCCCGATGATCCAGGCAAAGCCGTGCGCGAGCACCTCTCCGCCTCTCTGGTGCGCGTGACCTTCGATGGGGTGCGCCAGAGCTTCGAGAGTGCAGCACGGGTGGATGATCTACTGGGCGCGCTGAAACTGGCTGAGCGCCTGCGCCAGAACTTCAAGGCGGCGTTGGCAAAGCAGTTGCAGGCGCCCGACCTGAGTGAGTTCCTGGTCATCAGTGAGGGAGAATTCGAGTTGACCTACCTGCTACCCGGCAGCGAGAATGACCTTCGCGCGCAGGTGCAGCAGGCTTATGCAGATGCCATCCAGAACCTGGCGGGTGAGGTGGTGCGTGACCGCTTGCGCCGCGACTTCCCGGAGGCGGATGCTTATCGCGCGACGCTGGAAGCGCAGTGGCTGGCCCTGCCCTACGGCTTGCGAGTGCTATTCGTCACGCCACCAGTTGACAATAGCTTCAAGCGCTTTGCCGCGGAGTACGGCAAACGGCTGCTGCAAGCCTATGTGAATAACCAGAGCTACGCCCCGGTGCCCGAGGTTGTCCCGGCGGCGCTGCCCCAAGCCCCCCTGCCCGTCGCCGAGACCTGCGATGTCTGCGGCATGCACCCCGTTTGGCAACCTCCAGCGGGCCTGGATACAGCAGCACAGGCGGAGTGGTTGCGCAAGCGTAATTTCGCGGCGCACATCTTCCGGGGTGGGCATGAGCAAATCTGCATCTCCTGCGCGGCACGGCGGGAATTGGCCTTCGGCGCGATTGCCAAACGGCTGAACGATACAGTGCGTCCGATGTTACAGCGTGGAGAGACGGCGGGCCTCTGGCGCGCGACGCAGCCGGACTCCGGCCCGACGTTGCCGCCATTGCTGGCAGCAGCAGTGCAGCTGAGCGCCAACGACGAATTGGCCGACGCCGGAGCATGCTTTGCGCGCTATCGCCGCACGGCAAGTGGCGTGAACCAAACCGAGCTAGACCTCTTCCCCACCGTGAGCTACGCCGCCGACGCCAATGGCAATGTAGTATTGCTCACGCTGGCCCCCACGGCACAACTCTACGCAGCGTATCCCTATCAGGCAGCGCTAGAAGCTTGCGCCCAGTATGCGGCAGATGGCAACGACGCCGGGCTGTGGCAGAAAGCCTATGCGGATTTCATCACTGCCATCGAACAGGATGGTCAGGCCGATCCGACCACTTTGCGCACCGTCGAGCCACACCTGGCGCGGGTGATGGAGCGTAGCGCCTGGATCCAACGCTTCTATGCGCAGCTCGAAGAACAACTGCTCACTGCGGCGGCTGAGGGGCAGCGTCCGATGCGCGTGTTGCCACTGGAAGTGGGTTTCCCCACGCTGCGGCTGCTGCTCCCTGCTGACCGGCTCGATGACGCCCTGCGCTTGCTGGACCAGGTTGTGACTGAGACGCTCCTCTCCGCAACCTACACGGCAGACCCGACGGCGCGGCGCAAGCAGCACGAGTTCTTGCGCCTGATCACGCCCGCTTTGTTGCATGGCGCGGTGATCCTCTTCAAGCACAAATTCCCGCTTTATCTGGCGTTGGAGGCCGAGCGGGCGCTCTTCCGACAACTGGCAGCCCCGCCCAAAGAGTCCGAGCACGCCAGCTGCAGTGATTGGTACGGCTTCCGGTTGGCATTCTCCGACCTGCGTGGCTCGCTGAGTGAGGTCGGCCCGTTGGATGCGACCGTGACCTATGGCGGTCTGGGCGAGGTGTTGGAACTGGTGGAATGTGTGGATCGGCCCACGCTGCTGCAATACGCCGAAACCCGGCAGTATCTTTCTCCGGTGCTGGCACAGGCGCAAGCGGTGGTACGTGCAAATCACATCAGCCGTACCCAGGTGGAGTATGTGCAGCGCTTCGAAGCCAATCCAGCCCTATTCGACGTGGTGTACTTCATCACACGCGCGATTCGGAGGTGAGTATGGCGCAACATCCCATTGAACTGGCCTATCAGGCGCATCGCTACATCCCTACCGCGGATTATCGTCACGGGCAGCGGCGCAAAATGTACAACCCCATCCGGCAGACGCCCGCACTGCTTCAGGCAATGGTGCATGTGGGTGAGACTCAGTTAGGGCTGGCCGAGGCCCGTAGCCGGGCGCGGGAGGCGGTTGAAGAACCGGAAGCCGCCCGCTTTGTGCAAAGCCTGGATTGGGCAGGCTTGCTGATGTTTTTGGACACGATTGCGGTGTTTCTCAAATCTGGGCCGCAGGGCCAGAAGGAGCGAGGTATGCGAGCATTTGAGCAACGAAGCGACACAGTTTTAACCTCTCAGGCGGTGAGTGAAACCGCGCAGAAATTGGCTGGCGGAATCACCGAGCGGGGCATTGTCACCAACAAACTCAAACAGTTGGGCGCGCATGTGACCGCCGCGCGCGATAAGTGGGAGGCGCTGGCGGCGTTGGCGCGCTTCTACCCGCGCAACGGCATCCCTAAGGCCTACGTGGACGCGCTGGTGGAGCAGTTGGAGACGACCGCGCTGCCAAGCTTCAAGCAGCTGGTGGCGCAATCATTGATCTTCTATGAAGCCAAGCAAGTAGCAGATAAAAGCAGGAGGTAAGCACATGGCGGAATATCGAAGTCTGGCAAAACTGGATGATTTGGAAGTGCGATTGTATCGCCTCACCACCCGCTCGCACCTGCGGGTGGGCGCGGGCGAAGGCGCCGCAGATGTGGCGGTGGAGAACCCGCTGATCCGGGCGGTGATCTTTCGCGACGGCACCCCGGAGCGCGTGCCCTACATCCCTGGCTCCAGCTTGCATGGCGTGGTCCGCGCCTGGGTGGAGAAGGCGCTGCGCAGCGGGCAGGGAGCTTTAACGGGAGCGGACTTGCAAGCCAAGGTCATGACACTGGAAGAAGGTGCGCAGAAAAACTGGTTGGAAGAGGCGCGCAAGGAAGTTGCCGCATACCTGGGCCGTGATCCGCAGGACGACGCCGAGGTGTACCAGCACTTCCACGTCTACACCCATCCGCACGTCTGCAATCCCCTAAGCGACCTCGACAAGTGCGAGCGCATCGCCGAGCGTGAGAGCAGTGCGCGCGACTGGAAGAAAGCCTGGTGGACGGCTATCGGTCGGCAACTACCCTGTGCCGTGTGCGGCATCTTCGGCTATATGGGCCAGCGGGGGCGGGTGAAGTTCACCCACGCCTGGCCGGAACAGGAGACCCTGCCCTTCGATGTCATCACGCGCGTCGCCATTAACCGGCTCACCGGCGCCGCCGACGAAGGCAAGCTCTTCGATCTGGAAGCCATCCCGCCGGGAGTGTCTTTCGAGTTCTACACGGTGCTGGAAAACATGACGCTAGAGCAGAAGGCGCACTTCGAGATGGGATTGCGCGCGCTCAACCTGCAACTGGCGGGCATCGGCGCCCACGGCACGGTGGGCTTTGGCATGGTAGATGTAGAGCGCGTGTTCACGGCTGAGTTGAAGCCCGAAGTCTTTGAGCAGGATGTAGAAAAATTCTTGCGCGACCACACGCCTAAGATGCAGGCCGGTGATGACAAGGTGCCGCAGTTCTTCCGTGCGTTGAAGGCAGTCCATCAACCCGGCAAAAAAGTCGAACTACTCAACGGCCAGATTACGCTAGCATAAAAGGAGGCGGGCATGGAAAACCAACGGCTTCAAGCCGATACCGCCTTTGGCGTGCATTTGCGCTCATACGGCTTCTTCCACTCCGGGCGCGAACGGCTGCAAACCCGGGTACTCAAGCGGGTGTGGGAGCATATTCCAGGTGGGACGCTCTACGGCGCAGTCGCGGCAGCATTGATTCGCCTGGAAGGACTGGATGACACGCCGCCAGGTACGGGGACAAGTGACTACCACGCACTGTTGCGCGCCGTACAAGAACAGCGCATCCGCTTTACACCGCTGTTGCCCACGGCACAAGACACCTGCCTGGATTCGGCACAGGCTTACTGCGAGCAAGCGCTTCGGCTGCATGCCGCACTCTACGCCGATGCTGAGGCTGTAACGTCTGAGCACGAGCAGCATCTGCTGCATACTACACCGCACGCACCACAGAACCGACACCATGAGCAAATCCACGAGGATCAGCTGTTTGTGCTGCGCACGCATCGTCCTTGCCTGGATTATTACGGTTTCATCTTTGCCACGGCCCAGGAAGCGGCCCTGCTGCACCGTGCATTCCGGCTGTTCCCGTTCATGCCCCTCGGCGGGCGGGGCAAGTTCTCGCTGGTGGAAGCCACGCTCCTGGATGGACAGCCGCTGAGCGACTTCAAACAGACGCTGACAACCTGGGCTGCCGGGCGGAGCTGGGCGCGCCTGCTCACTCCGCAGGTGTTACAAGACGCCGCGCTGGAACCGGCGGGTGACGGGCGCGAGTGGGTGACGCCGGGCCTGCGCCGCTATCGCGTCTGGCGCACCGGCTGGTACTACGACGCCGCTCCCGGCAAAGAGTCGCCGTTCACGGCCTGGGGCGCGGCGCGCGGGGAGGAACAAGCCCCAGACGGCTTCCTCGCCGGAGGGCAGGAAAGCGATGCCGTACTGGCGCTGCCGGAGCGCAGCCGCTTTAGCCTCAAGGCGGGCGACGATTTGGCAACGTGGTTTACTGAAGGGTTGGGCAATCCTGGCTGGACCTATCTGGGCTGGGGACAGGTGGTGCTGGAATGAACAAGCAAGCGCATATTCTACCGACCAAGCCGGGCGAAGACCCCGACCGCCGGGCGCATCAGGCGCAGGTCAAGCGCGCCATTCTGGAGGGTCAGGCGTGGGGGCTAACGTATCTGCTGGCGCGGGTGCAGGATCACGCGCCGTATGACAACTACGAGCTCCCCGACAGCCTGGAGGTATTCGAGTTCACGCTCAAAGGCCTGCTGCGGCTGGAGATGATGGACAAGCCCCAATATGCTGGATGGCGGCGGATGTTCGGCTCTAACACCAAGGCGCACGAGATGTCCACCTGGCGCAGTCGCGTGGCGCTCAAAGCCTTCGCCAGTTCCGCCGCCGCGCTGGACTTCATCCGCGCCGACCCGCTGTGGACGTGGCAGGAGCAAGCGTCAACAATTCCGGCAGGCCGCCAGGACGATGGTTGGCACGCCGTCTTCCAGGTACAGGATGTCTGGATCGCCAGAGGGCGCTATCGCTGGTCAGAGTTGCTGGCAGCGTTTTTGCTGAACGACTCACGAGCGTTGAAACTGGTAGGGCTGTTCGAACCGCTGGCCCCGGCGGGAGGAGAAAACCATGGCTAAGCACTTTGCGACCCTGATCTGGGATTGGCAACCCGTCGGCCCGCTGGTGACAGGCTACAGTCAAAACCTGGCGCAGGCCACCCGCCGGATCGAGCGGGGCGCGCGCGAGGTCATCAACCTGCAAACGCACGACGCCAACGCCGACCACACGCTGCGCGCCAGTTTTCTGGCGACCTCCGTGAAGGGTGTGTTCCGTTCCGCTGCTGAATGGCTGGTGGAGCGCGTGGCTGCGCAAAAGGGCGCGCGGCATTTCGTTACCTGCGGCTACGGACTGGCTGTGCCAGAAAGCAAACACAGCCAATTGGGCATCACCCAGCGCAGCGGCCTGTGTCCGGTGTGTCAGGTCTTCGGCGGGACAGGCTGTCTGAGCGGGCGCGAGGTGGCTCCCGCGCAGCGGCAGGTAGGTCGCGTTCGCTTCTCCTTCAACGCCGCCAACGACGCGACCTATGGCAAGACGGCTACCAGCCCCCGCTACCAGTTCACCTGGGAACAGGTGGAGCATACGGGCAAACCGCTCTTGATTGAGCAATTGCACTTCAAGCCGGATACCGTGCTGGAGGCCCGCGTGGAGGACGCGGACGATTTTGCGCTCGCGCTCCTGTGGCTGGCAGGTGATCTCATCAGCAGCGGTTTCTTCCGCTTCGGACGCTTTACCAGCCGAGGCTACGGCGTGGTGCGGTTGCAACCGCGCGCCTGCCTGCGCGCCGATCTCAGCACGTTGCTAGGCGGGTCAGAGCCTCAACCCCAAGCGCTGGCGAATACCACCAGCGGGCACAACGCAGCGCGAGCCTTCCTACATCAGGAAGCACTGGCGTTAGTAACGGCTCAGGTGCAGGCCTGGGTGGAATCCTTCGCCGCATGAACATGGCGCTACTGGAATTACCGCCCCTCACCCTCTCCCGTTACCGCTTCACGCTGACGGCAGATGACCCCATGCTGCTGCCCCCGTACAAGGGTAGCACGCTGCGCGGGGGCTTCGGTTACGCCTTCAAGCGCATGGTCTGCTTCCAGCCAGAGGTGCAGACGTGCAGCGATTGCCTGCTGCGCTATACCTGCCCCTATGCCTACGTCTTCGAGACGGCCACGCCGCCGGACGCCGAGGTACTGAGCAAGAACGCCCACGCGCCGCGCCCCATCGTTATCCAGGCGCCGGAAGAGGAGCTGACGACCTACTTCCCTGGCGACAGCCTGGAATTTCACGTCATCCTCATCGGACGGGCGCAGCAATACCTGCCCTACTTCCTGGTTGCTTTCCAGGAATTAGGACGCCAGGGATTGGGACGTTTCCTGGATCTGCCTGGTGGACGCCGCCGGGGGCGCTATCATCTGGAGCAGGTGGAGGCGGTGGACGCACTGGCTGACACGCACGCGCTAGTCTACGATGCCGCGCAGCCTACGCACATTCACGCGCAGGCATTGCCGGTGGATGCGGCGCGCGTGACCGCGTATGCACAGACGCTCTCCCCCGACCGGCTCACAGTGAAATTCCTGACGCCGACGCGCCTTCAGCATGAGGAACGGTTAGTGCGCGAGGGTCCGCCCTTTGCTGCGCTGATCAAAACCCTGTTGGGGCGCATCTCCTCGCTCGCCTACTTCCATTGCGGCGAACGCTGGGAGACGGATTTTCGTGGCTGGATTGACCGGGCACAGGCGATAGCCCTGGCCGAAACCGGGACGGTGTGGGTGGATTGGGACCGCTATTCCGGACGGCAGCAGCAACGTGTCGAGATGGGGGGGCTGGTAGGTCAGGCGACCTACACCGGCAATCTCGCGCCCTTCTTGCCGCTGCTGGCGCTGGGAACGTTGACCCATGTGGGCAAGGGCGCCATCTTTGGTAATGGACGGTTTAGCATAGAAAACGCCGCACTCTAAAGTTGCTGGTGCCAGGTGTACACTTTGGGAAGCATTTACGCTGACCCGCGTAAAGGTTCTTACGGTGGGAGAATATGCCCTGTTGCGGGTGCTTCTGGGCACACCAGGACGGGCAAAAGAGCCAATTTAGGCCCCAAGATGGCATTGTAATGGGGGAAAGGAGCGCTCTAACAACTGGCAGAGTCCGAAGGGGAGCCTCGATCAAGAGAGGATTGTGACACGCCTGGGCCCGCGCGGAAGCCAGTCTTAAAAATTGTCCGAAGGGGAGCCTCGATCAAGAGAGGATTGTGACTCATTCGGCTACGACGCGCTCGATGTGGACTACTCACGCGTCCGAAGGGGAGCCTCGATCAAGAGAGGATTGTGACTTGCCGTCCTGTGGTCCAAGTTCGCCACCCGCCATCACGTCCGAAGGGGAGCCTCGATCAAGAGAGGATTGTGACTATATCGAAGCGCAAACTTCGATAACGGTTGACTAACGTCCGAAGGGGAGCCTCGATCAAGAGAGGATTGTGACTATCTGGATTCAGGATATACTTATAGGAGTGATAGGTCCGAAGGGGAGCCTCGATCAAGAGAGGATTGTGACTACGTATGTTGATAATTTCCAGACGTAAGGCTTTTAAGTCCGAAGGGGAGCCTCGATCAAGAGAGGATTGTGACTAGCAGCGGAGCCGGCCGTCCGGCGTTGCCTTTTACGTCCGAAGGGGAGCCTCGATCAAGAGAGGATTGTGACTAATTGTGTCGGCGTGGCAGCGGCGGCATCTGTATCGTCCGAAGGGGAGCCTCGATCAAGAGAGGATTGTGACTCTGCGGAGTCGTGTCCTGCAACATGGACACGATTGCGTCCGAAGGGGAGCCTCGATCAAGAGAGGATTGTGACCAATGTCACTTCCTGCAACGTCTCGGCGTAAGGCGTCCGAAGGGGAGCCTCGATCAAGAGAGGATTGTGACCTCTTGCCCAATGTAGTTTCCGAATTTGTCAGTAAAGTCCGAAGGGGAGCCTCGATCAAGAGAGGATTGTGACTTCTCGAGCGCCAGAAGCGCTATCTCGGCGTCAAGTAGTCCGAAGGGGGGCCTCGATCAAGAGAGGATTGTGACTTCGGGATCATAATTGTTACCAACAATCCATTCCACAAAGTCCGAAGGGGAGCCTCGATCAAGAGAGAGGGGGCGACCAAGTTTGGTTGGTTCCGACTTGGTCCTGATCAGGTTACGAGTGGATTGCGGAAAAACGTAACCAAGTTGTGTATCCGAGCGCGGGGAGCGCGCGTGAAGTCTCTGACAACCCACTTGGTTACAACTTAGCTACGCAAAAGCGTAACCAAGTTTACCGGGCGGCAGCGAGGCGCCTAAGCCAGCTCTACCCAGTGCTAATGAGGGTAAATCACACTACCTGAGTCAGTCGCGCTTTCTGCGCCCGAATGCGGTGCAGGGCGCGCAGATTGAGTAATACATAGATCAACGTATTGAGATTGGCAATGGCCTGCTGATTGCGCAGTTTGGGACGTTCGATGCCCAGATCTACGGCCTGGCTGTTGATGCGCTCGGTGGCCGTGCGCTGCGCATAGATCTCTTGATACAAGGCACTCTGCCGGTCAATCTGGTGGCGCAAGCGCGCCCCGCTGCTGGTCGCCAGCGTCGTCACACAGCCGCCCTTGCCCCAACGGGGATGATGTACCGGGCAGATTGTGGCCGTCGGCGTCGGGTAGAGCAATGGGCAGGCATAACGCGCCCGCTGATGGGGTACCATGGTTGTGCCACACATAAAAGTGTGTTTGAGGGGCATGGGCAGTTCTGCATCGCACAGGGGTAAGCCCGTGCTATCGAAGCGCCGCGCCGGACCGCGCTGCGCCCAGGGGATGGCTGCAAAACCGCTTTCCCAGGATTGCCCGGCGTGGTCAAAGTATTCATAGATATAGAAGGCGTCAAAAGCCGCATCGAAGGCGCCAAAACGCGGGCGGAAGCCCAAGCGGCGCTCCGTATCTGCCATTAGCGGCTCGAAGTAACTGACATCGGGGGTATCGAAGGTCTGCGTCAGTTCCGCGAGCACGATCTCGGCCCAGCCGGGGATACGGGTAGCGACAATTCCTGAGGCATAGCCCCAGTAGTACTCACCAATAGGCACGCCCTTGGGCGAACGGGGATTGTTAAACGGAGTTGCCGGTTCGTTGGAAGAACTTCGCGGCTCGCCGGTGACGCGCTGATTGCGTTTGCGTTTACAGCCCAGGCGACAATCCGGGTCACCCGCTGGTGGCTGAGCCTTGGCGTAGCGCTCAGTGACATAGGCTTTGGGATTGTTCTCTTTGACCCAGGCGAGAATGTGTTTAGTATCCAGTGAGATCGCCTGCCCAAAGTCGGGGCTGAGTGTGGCGCATTCGAGGCGCAACAGGCGTACCGTGTCATCCAACAGCCATTGCAGCGCACTATTGGGTAGGTGTTGTAAGATGCGCGCAAAATGCCGGTGGGTCGGCAAAGTTGCATCCACCAGCGCGGCGGAGAGCGTCGCCCCATGCGGCATAGGAAAACCCAGGACGGCGGTCAGCAAGGGATGCTCGACGAGGAACTGCCGTAAGCGCGGCATGTACGTTAACTGCTGTTCCAGTTTTACTAGGTAAGCCGCCACATACGGCACATAGGGAATGGTGGGGAGACACCAGTGCGTGTCAAGATCACGCTCAGGGAAGTGAGCCCAATCCAGGGGCGCCAACAATTCGAGATAGCGCAACGCCACGGGGTCCTGCTGCACACAGAGCGGCACACAGGTGGGAGCACACAACAGATTGGACGGTACTTTCGGGGATGCGGGTCGCCGCCAACGGCGTGACGGGGACAACAACCGTGATACAATGGATTCGCTGGTCATTGGAGGTCTCCTTTCGGGCAGAGAATGGCTTAGGCGAGCTTATTCTAGCCCCAGAGGAGCCTCCTGATCAGTGCCGGGGGCGCGAAAGGGGGTCGCGCCAACTTGATTACGTTTTTTCCGGACTAAGTCGCGACCTGGTTCCGAATCTGGGCGCGGAAACGGCATCAAGTTACACTTGGTTACGCTTTGCAGAGGGTTGGGAAAGGTGAATTTCAACTTGGTCGCGACCGAGTTACGAAAAACCGCGACTTGGTCCACCCCTCAAGAGGGGATTGTTACACGAAAACTTCATCCGGATAATCCGAGAAAAACTCGGGTCCGAATCCAGGCCCCGATGAAGAGGGGATTGTTACAAACCTCCTAGACTATCTCCACCAAGTTTACTTTCTGCTAAAAAAAGCCGCTCGCAATCTCTTGCGAGCGGCTTTTGGGTAGTGAACATCTGCGGCAGCAGACCCAAGCCTGGACCGTCATTCCATGCAGCTACAAAAGTGGGTCATCTCGCCCTTGCCGTAGCTGTTGATCAACAAGGGGCAGTGCTGATTCAGACCATGGGTTCAAGGGGGAAGCGGGGCATACCGTTAGGATGAAACAGACGAGTGTGGCTCTATTAGCTACTAGCGCACAGCGGAGTCCTCCGAAATGTTATAATAAGGAAGCAGGAGCACGGGTTGCACGAGATTGAGTCTGGCTTTGCTCATTGTCACTCCTCCTCTTCGGATAACTCCGCGGCCAGATTCCGATTTCGCACCAATCGTTCTTCCAGATATTGCGCCTCCAGCGCGCGAATAATGCCCACCTGCCTTGAGGAAAGGCTCTGCATGTGTCCGCGCTCCCAAGCCATGTTGCGCATCCGCAGTTCTTCTACAGTCTCCAGGTCCGCAGTGAAAAGGTCCAAATCTAACAGTTGCCCCAGGCGAAAAGCCAGGTCACGTCGCGCCCGGAGCACCATGACATGCACCGCCAGTTCCTCCGCCCATCTCGCATCGGGATACCGCACTATCCCACCCCGCTCACGCAGCATCGCGCGCACCGTTGCCTCCTGGTTGGGTGTGAGCGCCTGCTTGCCGGTTGTCAGCCGTTGTAGATAGCCCAACAAGAATGCCTTGTGCGGTTCCACCTGCCATAGCAGCGCCAGGGCTGGAACCCAGGCCCAGTAGCGTCGTAGCGTGGTGCTGCGCCAGTCAGGGCGCAAGCTTGTCCCGGCCACATAGTGACGGTTAGTGAGCGCGGTCTCCCAGGGGGCGAGATCAACCTGGGGGCGATATGCTTCATAACAGGTGCGACCCACAAAGCCCTCGCACCCGTGGATATGGATGAGGTAGCCATAATTGAGCGTCGCGGCAGTATCGCGGTGACCGCCCGAGTCGGCGCAGGGCAGGCCCGGCGCGTAGACTGCTAACTCTGGGGTTTCGGCACGCAAAGGACCTTTCCATTCCAGATCTGTCCGCTGCACCTGCGCCAACACCTGTAAACGCTGTAGCTCGAACTTGCCAGTCATCCCAACACCTCCGCACTCACCAGAATGGCGCGGGCCTGAGATCCAGGTCCTCAGGGTACAGGAACAACGCCTGCAGCACCCACGCCAGCGCTATACCGGCAGCCATAGCCTCCTCCTGCGTGGGCACGATGCCGCTGGCATCGCCCATGAGCACATGAGGCTTCAACACCACCGCGAAATCGAAGTGGCCCGAGCTGTCCTCAGCCCACGGCGCCAGCATTCGCACGCACAGGCTACCCCCATTCCGCAGACCATGATACCGCAGAAACGTCTCCGCCACGCTCAGCATCCGGTGCTGAATCGTAGGTGAACTCCAGCGCATGGCGCCCGACCCCCGTACGATGGCCGCATTCAGCGCCGCGCGCAGATCGGGGTTGAGATCCAGATATTCATGGAACAGATACAACGAGGCGCTGGGGTGCTGAGCCAGTTGCCAGTCGGAGAGCGCCGCATTATGCGACGCCACAAAAATCACCCCGAAGGTTTCGAAGACCAGTGGGGTTGCCAGATCTGTTGTGGTCACTCGCGCACCATGTTCGCGCACATGCGCTAGATATGCCTGCATGAGCAGATGTTGTTCGCGCGGGGTATATCGCGTCACTGAGGCAGGGAGCGGCGCCGGTTTTTTCACCGGCGTGATGGCGGTCTGAGAGGGCTTCGGCATCACCGGTTCGAGGGCGAAGTTTTCCACGTGCGCCGGATCGAAAAGCGACTCCCACCCGGCAGCGGCAGGCGGCTCGGCCCAATCGGGCTGCGTGACGAATTCGGATAGGGGCAGTCCTAGAATCTCGAACGGCAGCCTCCCCCCACTCTCGGTCGCCACAATGGCGCTGGCTTTTTGCCATACCGCCACGGTTTTGTCCCACGTCGCGTCGCGTTGCAACGCGAAAATCACGCGCACGCAATGACTGACAGTGAGCTTACTACCGTAGTAAGCCACCTTGTGCCGCAGACTCTCCACGATCCGCGGCAACAGGCTCAAATCCGCCTGTTGTTCTGCTTCAAACAAAGCCGTTGCCTGCTCCGCCACAGTGACCTGCACATCGGGTCGCAGCACCCGGTTGTCGCCATAGGGCAGTGTGGTCTCCACCCGGATGGGCAGTTCAGCACGCCGCGCCAGCAATGCGATTTCGGTCACGGCACGCGCGTGGGCGATAGCGAGATCACTGGTCAAACCACAGGGCTGGACGCCACGGTAGCCGTTGTCGCGCAGCAGGGCAGCTCCCACCGTTCCCAACAGATACACACGCGGCGGCTTTCCTCGCACGCCAGGCCAGGGAAAAGCCCCCGCGGCCTCACGCAGAATCTCCTGTCCCCCAAAAACACGGAATTGTTCCTCCAACGTGGTGAGGGCGTTGCGTGATAGACCGGTCGCCGTCAGGATCTGTTGGCGGTCGGCCACACCGGTATACGCCAGGACCTCCAGCACGGAGCGCCACCGGTGGTCGGGAAACCCTTTGTCCAACGCCAACTGGATGTCCGTGGGCTTGAATTTGCTGGTTCGGGAATGGCTCATCTATCACCTCTCCTTTGTGCATTATTCTGCTGGATCCAAAAACCTGCATAAAGCAGGTTTTACTGTCCACCTTTGGCACGCGAATTATGCACGCGCCTTCAGTTCCTCGCGTAGTTTGACGATGAGTGCATTCTGCGCAGCCACCTGTGCCTCCAGCCGCGCGCGGGTTGCCGCGTGAGCCTGGCGCTCGTGAGCGAGAACTGTGGTGATCTGCTCCAGACTCGTTTGAGCCTGTTTAAGATCCTGCGCCAACGCAGCATAAGCTACTTGCCACTGTTCCACCTCAGCCGCCTGGTGCCGCTCAGGACAGTGCACACAACGCGTCTTGTACCATGCGCAATGGGCCTCCGCCGATCTGAGTTTGGTCATAATTGTGGTCTGTTCTCCCAACAACGTGTCCAGATTAACAGCCAGTTGAGTGCGGAAGGCATCCAACCAAGCGCCAGGAGTGACACAAGTGGGCAGCGCAGCAACCAGCTCACTCAACCACTCGTCTCCCGCCTGTGGCTCAGAACAGGCTTGCAGTTGCTCAATGAAGGTTTGTATCAATTGCCATTGTGCCTCACTCAGCGCTTGGGCGCTGCAACCAATCTGTAGTAAAGGCATAGTTAATCTCCAATACCTGGGCATCAATGTTGGATGAAGTTCGCGTATTCGCCGCTGATATAGCGCTCCCCGGAGTCATGCAGCGGTTCCACTGGCGACGGGGCGGAAGCGCCGGAACGCAGGCTCTGGCGAAACAACGCCGCGCGGGAACGCACGCTGGTCCCGTTCTGATCCAGCCAATACGCCAACCAGTCCAGGACCCGGTCGGGGTCAGCCGCGTAATACGTCAGCACCTCGTCCACCGCGCCAGTCCAGCCCAACTCGGCCAGGTCCGCCAGCACGTCCTCCGGCAAACCGGGCGCCGCAGCGACCGGCAGAGGCGCTTGCGCGCTCGGGGGCAGTTCTGCTGCGCTGAGTGCGCCCCGCGTGCCGCCGCGCGTCTCCGCCCGCGGCCATTGGGTGGTGGTGCGCAGGGTGTAGAGCAGCAAGCCCGGCAGATTCCGCACCTGGGCCCGCTGTTGCAAGTCGGCGCCCCAGGCATGAATCAACTCCGGTGTGAGATGCGGAAACGCCGCAACCGCCCGCGCCGGCGCGGTCGCCGGATTAACGCCCCAGGCACTCAGGGCCGCCAGATTCGCCCTGATCCGCGCCTCCGTCTGTTCTGTTGAGGCAAAACTTTGCTCTGTTGAGGCAAACCTTTGCTCTGTCGAGGCAAAACTTTGCTCTGCTTGATGTTGTTGCTGTTGTTGCTGGGTTCTAGATCCTGTAGCTGTATCATCAACATCATCATACATCATAGGCGAGGCAAACCTTTGCTCTGTCGAGGCAGAACTTTGCTCTGCTTCAGCAGGGCTTACCTCAGCCCGACTGGGGTCCAGAATGCGGATCAGGTAGCCGTTCTTGTTCCCCACGTAGGTGATCAGCCCCAGATTCCGCAACTGCCGCAGGTGCAGGCTCATGGCGTGCGCCTGCCGGTGACACAGGATCGCCAGATCCTCCAGGCTGAGCTGCGGCAGATGCGTGTGGTGATGCAAGGTGTCCTGCCACGCCAGCCCACACAGCCGCGCATAGGTCCGAAAGAGCGCGTCCGGCAGGTCATCGTTGTAGGTCGCCTCTGCCGCCACGTTCGTGTACCGCCGCGGCAGCAGCCCTAACACCTCCCCCGCGTCCATCACGGCACCTCCGCGTCGAAGAGCCGCAGCTGTAACAGCCCCGGATGCGCGTACCGCGCTGCAATGAACACGTCTACCAGGGCGTACAACCGGCTATCTACCAGCGCCACGTGCGGCACAATGTAGTACCCCGCCTCCGGCAACGGCGCCTGGTCCGCCAGCACTTGCGCCAGGTGCGCCCCCCACGGCGTCGCCTGGATCCGCAACACCGGCGCACCCGTCGTGGGGTCTGGCCCCAACTGAATCTCCGTATCCGCCACCGAAAACACTTCCACGCTGCCACCTCCTTGCCAGTTCTGTGATTTGTCAGGGCGCCTGATCGCCGCCTTCCCACCGTGCACAGAAGCTCCACACCCCGGGAGACACCTGAACAGCAGCCAGGGCTCGACTCCGTGATGCGGGTACACTGTGGTTAACGCTGCATCTGCGCTCTTGGCTAATTTGAAAGATACGTCGCTACTATTTTCTGTACACCCCGCTACGGGGCGTTTGCGCCTTACCCATACAAATTACCAGGCCCCCAAAATTGCGCGATTCCTGGGGCCACTGGCGAGTTTGGCCGCTGGCGTCGCCGCTGGCGGTGCCGCTGCGGTGCCGCTGCGGTGACGCTGCGGTGACGCTGCGTTGCCGCTGGCGGCAGAGCCGCGCCGGTCCCCGTGAGCCTCGGTCACTATTTTCACCGGCGCCGCTCCTCAGGATAGAGGGTCATTTTCCCGATCCGCAAACGCGGTTGGAGGATCAAATCACCCTGTTCATAGGCTTGCAGCCCACGCTCAATGAACGCCCGCACGAGCTCGCCGGCGGGCACGCCCAGGGTTTCCGCCAACTGCTGCACCTGACTGTTGAGTTCCGGCGGGATGCCCCAATACGTGACTTTGTGGTGCTGCTTTTCCCACTCCCGATTCCGCTTGGCGCGGCTGGGCTTGTGCGCCAACAACTTCGGGACTGCCTCGCTGGGTTCTTCCGGCACCTCCGCGGTGGCGGTCACGATACTGGCAAAGGGATTCGTCCGACTCATGCTTTCACCTCCTCCAGTACGCGCCATACCAGCGCGGCATATTCCTGGGCTGAGCGCCCCTCCGGTTCAAACTCGAAGATCGTCTGCGCCTCGGCCGCCGCCTCCCGCAGGCGCGTCGCCCGATGAATGGGCGCCAACAGCGGCAGCTCTGCGCCTTGCGACAGCAATTGCGCCAGGTTGTGCTGTAACTCCTCCAGATTGCGCCGACTCTCCCGCGTGGTCTCGTCGAAGAATGTGGGCTGAATCAAAATGCCCCCCGCCCACTGCCGCGTGCGGGTCAGGGTCACCAGCGTTTCCAATACCCCTGTCACCCCGAACAGCGCCAGGTGATCCAGCGCCGCCGGAATGAGCGCCAGGTCTGCCAGCGCCAACGCCGCTTCCTGCAGGCCTCCCACGCTCGGCGCCGTGTCAAAGATGATGTAGTCCGGCTTACCGTTCCACGGCGCCACAAACGCCTCGCGCAGGGCGCTGAAGATGTCCCGCCCTTCCGCCTGAATCACAAGCTGCGCCGTGGCGGTGCGTTTGTCCCCCGGCACCAGCCACAGATTGCGGCGCCCCGTCCCCCGAATGACCTGGTTGACGCTGCCGCCCCCTACCAGTGCGTTGAAGATGCCGCTGTCTTGATCTACCCCCAACGCCACCGCCGCCTGGCCTTGCGAGTCCAGGTCCACCACCACCACGGCTTTGCCTTTCAGCGCCAGGCCGTGCGCCAAGTTCACGACGGTGGTGGTCTTACCCACCCCGCCCTTTTGCGATGCTACCGTGATAATCTTCGCCATGTTTTTTGCCTCTGAAAGTATGCGTTGTTGTCGCTTCTGGATGTCATGCTTCAGGCGCGACAAGCCCAGCAGATTGTATTCAACCCCTGCCGCATGTCGTCGGCCATCTCAATTTTCTTCCATTTTTACCCCAACAAGTTCAAACAAATCTCTTACTTCACCCGCAAACTCGTGTTCACCTTTAAGTATTGCCTGTCCTTCCATATTCAAGAGTATAAATCTCAGGACTATTTTGATCCGAGATATTTGGTCTTCCAACTCTTTTTCCTCCATCTCTGCCTGCCTTTCCTTCAATAGAAGACTTCAACAGATTGCTTCAGAGCAACGCACCTGTCCAATACCCCGACACCACGACCCAACTTACCAGCAACACCAGCAGCAGCACGAGCCGGACAAAATCCCGGAGCCATTCGCGTGGCGGAACCTTCTCGTGATAAAGCAGCACCAAGTCAAGCAGAGACATACGCATCCCCCTGGGAGAATGAGAGTCGCTCCGCTATCTGCGCCATCGCCATACTGTACCTGACGCCTGCCTTTAGTAACGCCAGGGTGTAACTCCGCAGGGCGTTGTAGTCCGCGGCGGTCTCTTTCAGTTCACCTTCCCAGGTCTGATCCAGCAGCGCATCGCGCGCTGCTGGATCGTCGCCTGCCAGCGTCTCACACTCATTCGTAGCCAGCCGCAATTCCATTCGCCAGGCCTCCAGGGTCGTCAAGAGCCCCTCCAGCCAGGCGTCACCATGCTGGTCATGCAGGGACTGCAAAATTCTGCGCGTGCGTTCATCCAGCATGATCACCTCCCCGTAATGGCGCTGGTTGCAGCTCCGGCGCCGGCAGCCAGACCTCGTTAGCCAGGCAACCGCCATTGTGCTCAAGGGGGATGCCTTCTGCTTCTGGGGCAGTGATTTTCACCGTCGGGTGAGTAATGATCGTGCGTGGCTCGCAGCCATAACGCTCCCGATAATCTGCCAGCGCCTGCGCCACACTCACGTGATAGACCACAAATTCTTCCATGCTGGACCTTCTTCTTCTTCGCGGTTTGAGATGGCTTGAGGCGGCTTGAGGGGGTTTGAGGGGGTTTGAGCGGCTTGAGGGCTTGAGAGCAGTAAACTGTGCAATTTGGCCGTGATGTAGCGCGCGTTGTCGTGTTGGGGATCGCGCCGCACCCAGCCCCGCTGTTCCCACTCGGTCAGGGTCTTCCGCGCCTGCCATTCCGAAAGCCCGCTCGCCTGGAGCATCGGGATAGAAAGACGCCCTGCATTTTCCAGCGCCGCCCCTACCAGTTCCCGCTCCTCGGCGGTCAGCGCGTCTGTGCCACCCGGTTGCCCTGCCTGCACCAGCAATGCCTTGTCCAGATAGCAGGCTTGCATCGGGCCCCAGCGGTCGGTAACCGCCAACCCCGGACGTGACTCCGGAATGCGCACAGCCTCCGGGCAGCCCACCGCGCGCGCGACCTCGCCACCCCGTACGCGGAAGCAAATTGCAGCGCTGATCTGGTCCCGTACCCGCCCCACCACCGCCTTGGTGAAGTCCTGCGCGCTGAAGATGAGGTTGATGCCGAACTTCCGCCCGCGCCACCCGAGAGCTGCCACCGCTGTCGCCAGTGAGCCATTGGCCCCACCGCTGCTCAAGACGGCGGCGTTGTATTCGTCCAACACCACCAAAACCCGCGGTAAGGGTGCGACGCCTTCGCGCACTGCTGCCGCGTTGTATTCCGCGAGGGTTTCCGGGAAGCCTCCCACCTGCCCGTACACGCTGGCGCGGTGATCGCATTCGCCTAGGGCGCGTTCGACAACGGTGAGCATGGCTTCCGAGGTGCGCGCCAGGGGCGCCAGCAGCGCCGGGTGTTCTGCCAGCATCGGGAAAGTAGCCCCATCCAGGTCGGCCAATAGCAGTTGACAGCCTTCCGCCAACGCCTGGTACACCACCAGCCGGTCGAAGGAGGACTTGCCCGCGCCGGTCTTGCCTGCCACCAGCAGGTGCCCCAGGCGCTCCCACGGCACGCGCAGCAGCTCGCCGGTGGCGCGCTGCCCCAACACTACACACCCGCGCTGCACGCCGGGGAAATCCACGCGCTGGGGCAAGCGTGGTGGGGCGGAGAGCAACACGGCGTAGCGCAAGCCGCTGCTGTTGGAGAGGTACACCGGACGTCCGCCGATTGCGGTCGAGATGTGGTGTAAGAGATCCGGCTGCGTGTACTGTTCCAGGCGTTCAATGCGGCGGAGGTCCAGCACCCCGAACAACCAGGTCAGGCCATGATCCGCGGTCACCAGCCAGTCGGAGAAGGCCGGGCGCAGCCCCCGACGCTGTAGCACGTCGGGCAGCCGCCGGGCAATGGCTTCGGCTTCACGCAGTCGGCTGCGAGAGATTTGCAGCTCCTCATTATTCGGCATCGCGCACTTCCTCTTCAAGCGTCAGCGCCTGTTGCAGCGCCTGCGGTTCGACGTCCCGCAGCCAGGTGCGTACCTGGGCGGGATCCACCACTTGCACTTCCAAACTGGGCGAGGCCGTGCTTTGTGCCAGCGCCGCCGCTTGCCGCGGCGTCACGCGCTTGGGCGCCGCGGCAGCACCAGGCAAACCCCGATGCACCAGGTCAATGGCTTGATCGCGCGCCGTCACCCGCTCCTGGGCCTCGGCACTTGCCAGAGGAGGCTGACTGACCTGGCCTTGCTGATCCACGACCAGCGCCGGGCCGAAGTTCCGGTCCGGGTCGTACCAGGCGATGCCGCCACCAGGCAGGCGCACCGGGATCAGCGGGGCGTCACCCCTCGCGTCGCGCGGCACGGCTGCGAGGCGATGCTCGCTCGCGCGGATGATCCGCCACGCACCCCAGATGATGACGCCGACTGCGGCAATGAGCATGGCCCAAGGGCCGTAGGCCTTGACCGGGTAGACCAGGCGCTCGCGCCGGGTTGTAAGTTGCTCGCGCGCCAGTTGTTCGGCGCGGAGCGCGTCGTTGGCGGCCTGTTCCGCGGCCACCGCGGTCTGCGTCACCTGCCAGGCAACTGCCGTCATCCGCATGTCATTTTCCGTGCGGATGGCTTGCGCCGTGGCGGTGGCGTTCTCCCAGACAATCGCCCGCGCCTGCGCCTCGGCGGTGGTCGTGGTCTGCCAGGCGATGGCGGTCGCGGTCGTTTCCCATTCCCGCGCCTGCGCCGTTGCGGTCATGTTCCAGGCTTGCACGTCGGCTGTCATGGTTGCCTGCCATTCCGCCGCCTTGCGCGCCTCCGCCGTGGCGGTCTGATCAGCGTAGTACCGCCGCAGCGTCTCCTCCGCTTCGATAGCTGACAGGTAGCGATCCACCTGCGCCTGCTCGATGGTCGGTTGTAGCGCGGAGGAAGTCACCACTGGCGGGGCGTTGTACCCTGTGCCATAGGCGCTGTCGCTACAGGCTCCGGCCAGGAGCAGCAGCGCCGCACAAGCTACCCACACGCCTGCGCGCTTACCACGGCCAGGAGATGTCCGCATCAGCTTCCTCCTCGACGGTGAGCGCCGGTTGCTGCCGTGTACCGCGTAACTCACGCAAGGTGCGCAGGACTTCCAGCTGCACCAGTTGCGCCAGGGGGTCGGCAGCCACAGCACGGCCTTCGGGTTCGGCTGGCTCCCAACGCGCGTTGGGACCGGGTGCCCACCGCCCTGTACGCGGCGCTGGCCCGGGTAGCTGGCGTTCCAGTGCCTTCATGCGCAGCCACAGGTACAACACTGCACCAACAGCGACAAGCAGCACCAGGGCGAGCAAAACGGCAAGCACGGTGGACGTGACGCTCCCCGCCGTCTGACCGGCAGCGCTCACGGTAGCGGCAGCGGCGATCTGGCGCGTGGCGCTGGCTTGCTCGCCCAACGCCCAGGTTAGCAGCGCGATCACCAACAGAACAGCCATACTTGCCAATAATGTTTTCATGGTTTCCTCCACAGCACGCCCGGAACCACGACCGTAAACCACGCACCCTCAATGATGCCGACCGGCTCACCCAGGCCCAGGCTGCGATAGACCCAGCGCGGGACTTCGTAAGTGCCGCAGGTGGTAATGATGCTGTATACCCAGGGCGTTCGTCCTCGTTTGAGAGCCTCGGTGCCGTCCACCCAACAGTAGTCGTCGTGGTTGAAAGGCTCGTTAGACGCGCAGCCTGCCAGCAGCAATTATCAGCAACACGACCAGGATGGTTTTGCCGTGCATGATAGGGCTCCTTGAAAAGATACTATACGGAATTCGCGCGCACGCAGGTAACTCCATAGGTCGCAACAACATGTGACCCCGACCACTACCTGAATTGTTACAACGATGCTGTATCGCCCGAATCAGCTGCCGATAGAGCACGAGCATCGGGAGTGGCAGCAATACCCAAAAGCTCATCCGTGCTAACGTTTAGTGCCTGCGCTAAGCGAGCAACCACCACAGCACTGACATTGGGGCGTTCGTTTGCTTCCAGCCGGAACATGTGTCGCAGGCTAATATCAGCGCGCCGAGCAAGTTTCTCGACCGACCAGCCCCGCTGTTGGCGCAGCACCCGTAAGCGCTGACCATCAAATGCAGGTACGGGAATTGGACTTTCCATCGTAGACCTCCCAATCTCAAACTATAGCTACAAACACAACTGGCGATTAACTACCCATGCAAAACATGCACAGGGCAGCTAACCGCCAGTTGAGACAACAAAAAAAGCGGTTAGCAACTCCAATGACCCAAAAGGATCAAAGGCAGTCACTAACCGCCGAGTTTTGTATTATGTACCCGAGTAGACTTGAATGCACCCCAAAAGCGATAGAATAGCTGGCATGCGCCAATTTCTCACCGCTGTCAAATACGTGCAGTCAAATCCTCTCGTCTGATGCAGCTATTTCAGGAGGCAGTAATAGCACACCATCAATAGTGAGAATATTGTCTGACGTGGAGCGTGTCCCGTCGCTCCCGTCGGATGGTAATTCCGTAGTGACAGAATGAAGGGTGTGAATTACCAGATTTCCGAGAGCCACCCCGGTGCCAACCATTTGGGGTGGCTCTTTTGCATGATCGGGTCTGCACACA
>Ga0209606_1001839_pt1 | contig 25088 bp, 21 predicted proteins | sample AD_UKC057_MetaG_FD_184412 | JGI IMG/M metagenome (GOLD analysis project Ga0209606, IMG submission 184412) | Active sludge microbial communities of municipal wastewater-treating anaerobic digesters from USA - AD_UKC057_MetaG (SPAdes) (version 2) | ecosystem: Engineered > Bioreactor > Anaerobic >...
TCGTACCATACCCACCAGCACCTTCCTTCGGACTACCCGGCCGCGACCGTAACAGGTGGCCGCGCACTGCCGAATTCCCTGGCCGCGTTGAGCCGTATCCAATGGCCTACTCGTGCCGAAATATGTAGCGCGAGCGCCAGAAAGAAAGAGGACCTTTGTGAACGGCTCCGAATACGACCTCTGGGCAGACTACTACGACATTATTCATACCGGAATCCCGGGTGAGGCGGAGTTCTATGTGGGACAGGCTGTTAGGCTTGGCGGACAAACGCTCGAGCTGGGATGCGGCACGGGCCGGATCTGCATTCCCATGGCAATGTCGGGCGTTGATGTGGTGGGGCTGGACAATTCCAAGGCTATGCTCGCCCACTGCCGCAGAAAAAAGAGACTCGTCGGAAAGACGCCCGGACGTTTGGAACTCGTGCATGGTGACATGCGCGGCTTTGGCCTCAAGCGTGAGTTTGACCTGGTCGCCATGCCCTACCGCACCTTCATGCATCTTCTTACGGCAGAGGATCAGCAGGCGTGCCTGAACCACGTGCACCGCCATTTGCGTTCCGGAGGGACCTTTATCCTGAACCTATGGGTAGGCAACAGCTTACGTCTGCCAAAGACGTTCACGAAAGGGAAAAGGCCCGCCGTGCTCGAAAGGCGTTACGCATTGCCCGGCAAACAGACCGAACTGGCGCACTTTGTCACCGCATGGTATGAACCCGAGCACCAAATCATCCACGAAAAACACATTCTTCACGAAGTAAAGGGCAAGAACGAGGTCATCCGTACAACGGCAATTCCAATGCGGCGCGCATGGCTGACACCCGAACAGATGCGTCAACTTCTTATAGTAGCAGGATTTAGAATTGAGGCGGTCTTCGGCGATTTCGATTGCGGTTCCCTGACAGATGAAAGCACGGAGATGATTTGGATAGCGAGAAAATAGCCGCGCCACACGCGGCCGGGCACTTTCTGTCCCCGTCTAGCCCCTCACATAGAAAGCATCATGACGCGGTGGTCCGGCTTCCCATCTGGGATCAAGACGCGTTACCGCGGCGAATGAGGGACCCTCGCGACACCACTCCAGCATCTCGAGCAGGTCTTCCTTGCCGCCCTCGAATTCCGCTTCCACGCTTCCGTCCCGGCAGTTTCGCACCCACCCGCAGAGCCCGCGGCGCATGGCTTCCCTCTGCGTGGCGTAGCGAAATCCTACTCCCTGCACCCTTCCCTCGATATGAACGTACAGCCTGTCGACCATTACTCCGCGGAGAGGTGTTCCAGCATGCGTTGCCGGAAAGCCGGGTCACCTAAGGAAAGAATGGCGGAAGCTGCGGAAATGCGCGCCTCCGGGTACTGGCTTAGAAGAATCGGTTGCATGATATCCATGAGCGGGCGCAAATCGGTCTGGATAACAACCCTGCTGACGAGCGCTACAATCCCCTTGATATAGTCGCCCGCGGCGGGTTCGCGCAGGTCAGGAAAATCAAGGCGAAGCAATTCCTGCAACGCGGCAATCTGCGAGCGGTCTCCTCCTTGAATGAGTGCTCCTGCCGCTTTGGCACGCATCTCGAGGACATTCATCTGAATGTCGTACCGGTCCGAAAGACGGGCGCGGAGGACGTCCATTGCGGACAGGTCGCCCTGGGGAGCAAGACAAAGCGCCGCCTCAAAACTCAGGGTCGGAATCGCGAGCGATTCCTTCTTCATCAGTTCCTTTCCCTTCGCGTCATCCAGCCGGAAAAGGACCTCGATGATGCGGTATCGCGCCAACCCGGTTTGTTCATCCAGCATCTGGTGCAGGGAACGAACAACGCTGTCTCCGCCGAGGATTGTCAGCGCCCTTGCCGCCGCCTTGGCTTTGTCTTCATTCAGCCCGGTCAGCATGTCGAGAAGCAACGGTTCGGCCTCACGCGTATTCATGCGGGCCAGCGCGATGGCGGACGGTGCGGAGAGGTCGGCGGCCCGGTCGCGCACCATGCGCAGCAAGTATGGCTCCGCCGTAGGTTCACGATACAGCCCCGCCACGCGCGCCGCTGTCGCGCGGAGCTGGCGGTCGCCGCTGGCCAGGGCGCGCTCGATCAGTTCGGCGTTGATATCCGGCTGGCCTGCGATGTACAGGCGGTAATAGGCGCCCAGCGCCGTTTCAATATCGGTTTGCCGGCTGAGGTCCTGCAAGTACTTGAGGCCGTTCTCGTCACCCTGAGAAGCAATAATCATGGCCGCGTCCATCTTCACGGGCTGATTGCGGTTCTCCTTTTCAAACACCTCGGTCGCCTGTTGAACGGCCCGGTTCACCAGCTGCTGCTGTGTTTGCGACAGGCCACGCTCAACGTTGGCCTGGAAGGGTTTGGCCTCGAGTTTTCCTCCTTGAACGCGAACTTCCTTGACATCGCTGAACAGGTAGGCATGCCTGTCGCCTGTTTCCGGATTGAGCACGCTCAGGTATTCAGGGCCAATGTCAGTAATCTGGAGATTGGGATCCTCGGCATCGCGGTCCTTGAGTACGATGGTCACGAGCGTTGGCGTGCCGGCGAGGTCTTGCAGTTTCGCCCCCTCAACACCAGTGATGCGGATGTCTTGGCTCAAGGCCGGCACGGCAAACGCGATGGCGAAAAACATCATGATGGTCTTCTGCATCGTTCTACAACTCCCAATCCTGGCGGCAACTCAGCCCCGCCGCCGCAATCCCTGTGTTTCGTGTACCTCACTGGCTGCTAGTGCAATTCTATACCTTCTTCCTTGAGAATTCGATCCAGAAATGCTCTGGCCGCATCCAAGGACGGCACAAGGGGGTTAATCGTCAGCGCCTGGAGCGCACACTCGTAGGACTTATGGCGCGCCGCTTCCACGGTCAGCCGGTCGCTCTCCTTGACGCTGTGAAACAGGCCCTTCAGGAATCGCGGACAATCCCCCACCCGGCGCGGCTCGATACCCTTCTTGCTGATGCGGACCGGCACCTCCACGCTGCAGTCCTCGGGGAGGTCCCGGACCGCGCCTTCATTCTTGACACACAGGATGATTTCGCGTTCATGCCTCTCCTCGAGCGCCTGCAGGAGGGGGACTATCGTCTTTTCGTACCAGATCGCGTTGCGGGCCCGCGTCAGTTCGGGAATCTCAGTCAAGGTCTCGTCGTCGTACAACTTCAAGATCTGCTGTTCCGCCTCGTACAAGACCTCTGCCCGGGTGCGCGCGCACGCCTGCTGCCGTTTCAGGATGGCGTCCACATGGAAAAACAACCCGACGGTGCTCGTGGGGATCATTCGGAAAAGGCCCACCAGATCATGGTCAAACCCATCTTCCGAGTGATGCTCCAACTGCTCCAGAACCCGGTCCATCCGGCTCTTGCCGTCCAGCTTGACGTCCTGAATCCAGCCAATGTGGTTGAGCCCGACGTAATCCACCTGGAGTTCCTCTGGGGATACCCTCAAAATGTCGGCGACCCGCCGGATGCACTGGCCCGGCAAGTCGCAGACCCCCAGAACCTGCAAACGCGAGTACTTCGACAAAGCGTCCACGATGATGCCGGTAGGATTGGTCAGGTTGATCAACGTCGCGCCAGGATTGGTCTGCTCGATGAGTTCGGCGTGTTGCAGGACTACGGGCAGCGTTCGCAGGGCATTTGCGCATCCCCCCGCGCCCACCGTCTCGTCTCCGACCATGCCGAATTTCGGAGGCAGCTCCTCATCGCGCTGACGCGCGGGCATGCCGCCGATCCGCACGTGGTTGATGACGTATTTCGCTCCCTGAACGCCCTCGCGCACGTCCACCGTGCCGGTGACCTTCCCCGGAAAGCCGCTGTTGTCCATGATGCGCTGGCAGAAGGCCGTCACGAGCGGAAGTTTCGGGCCCTCGCGCCCGATCAGCACAACCTCCTTGACATTGACATTATGGGAAATCAGAGAAAGGATGAATTCCGGTATATAAACGCTGCTGCCGCCCAAAATCGAAATGCGTTCAATCACGAACTCCCGCCTCCTGTCTTTCTCCTACTGCATAGGCATTGTTGCCGGCCCTGCCGGCCGTATGACGCCCGCCAAACCCCTCGATGCCGCCGGTATTCCCCTGAAGGCGCCATGAACAGACAACGAAACAAGACACATCCCCTCACGCAGCCCGGGCAGGCGCGTTCTCAGACTAACGCGGCCTTCGCGGACGTCCCCATCGAGGCCCGCGCTTCCGCGCCTCCTGTCCCGGCAAGGCAACGCATGCGCACTGGAACGGCCAACCAACGGCAATCCCGCTTTCCGGCAATGCGAACTGCCTTGCAGCTAAACCCCGCCCGGCCAAAGCGCATCGCGCAACATCAAACGGCATCGGGGGAAAACGAAGGAACCCTCGAACACACGGTTCCTTAAGTCCTGCTGCCGTATGATGCCCCCCCCAGGACAGACGCGCCCGGTCGCCGCGTCATCAGCGAACAGCGCCCTCATGGCATCTCAACGCCAACACACAACAATTCAACTGTGCCGCGGCGCCAATTGAACATCTGCGAGGAACGATACAACCCGTCGAGCTGACCATCTGCTGAACGCGTCTGACGGCCCGCTTTTCATTGTGCCGTTCCCGCCAGCGCAAGAAGGCAATGATTGCCGCGTGCCAACTAAATCGCACCTATGAGGCTACCGACACGACCCTGCGAAGTCAAATCGCGCACGCCACTCCCAAAAGCACGCGCCCCCCACAGCAAGCCTGCGCCAGGGCCTGCATTATTGCTCCATGTGCCATGAGTACCTTGCTCATAATTGGCGGTGTGCATAGCCACCCGCATTAAAGGCCTTGCCAGCGCAAGAAAAGCAAAGACAGAGTGCACCCCCGCGCTCCTGCTCAGTTAAACTAGCACGCTGTGCTTGCCCTGCAAATAGGCTTTGGTTTGGGAAGAATATTGCCAACTGAACTTGCCGCAGAAAGAAAGATCATCGGAAGCGTCTAATTGGATTGATCTTGTTCTCGTGTATCTCCTTCTTAGTTAATCGGATCGGGATTCTGCCCGATTCCCGCGCTTTACGATAGGATGCATTCATCCACAGCACCTCCATGCGCGCGTAGTCCTTTCCGCTCGTATCGCGCGTATGTGTCTTGAGAACTTCCTTCGACCAACCCCGCTTGCGTGTTAGTGTTTTGTCATAGAGATTATTCTGATAGCCGCTGATCAGAAGCATACATTTTGCCTTGTTACATTCAGCGAGTAGATGAGCGTGGAATTCGCGGTCATTGGCATCGATAACGTAACCGTGGGCTCGTTTTGTGTAGTAGGGAGGGTCGAGATACACGAGAGTGGCAGGCCGATCTGCAAACATGTGCAGTAACTCGCAAGCATCTCTGTTCTCCACTCGCACACCCCGAAGACGCTCCACGACCTTCGCCAACCTTTCTGGCAGGTTATACCAGCGGTTCACCCGGGCTTCTCTACCTTCGCGTGTGAACGATTGAGAGAATGAGAAGCCAGCGCCGGATGTGGCAGGGGTCGCATTCACTGTCATCATTGCCGCGACAAGAAACCTTCGCGCCTTTTCCAGAGGTTCCAAGCCTTCTTCGAGTTGTCGCGCTCTCTCGAATTCCTCCCGGGCATATGGCGTCAGCGAGACAGCGTCACAGAGAGCTTGCGTATTGGAGCGCAGTTGCTCAAAGAGATTCACGATCTGACCATCCAGATCGTTGATTACTTCAATCTGTGCAGGTTTCTTCGCCAATGTCAGGGCGGCCGAACCGCAGAATCCTTCGACCCATGCGTTGTGGGGCGGGAGATTATTGACGATGCGTGAGGCAAGCCTCTGCTTGGCCCCGTAGTACCCGAACGGAGGTTTTACCGGCTTCGCCTTGATCGTTTCTTCTGTGTGTGTTGGCATGACATACGCGTCACACATTCTTCAAAGCTCCTGTGGTATGGCTATGCTGGCCACTCTGTGTTCGTAAGCCACAACGGATCAATTCAGTCTCTATGACCCATTCCTGCGGTGATCCGAGCACTCGCTTGTGCGGATCGCATATTATCCTCAGATTCGCTACGTCAAAACCGCCACTGCCGGTCACAGGCAATAGATATAAGAAATAGAAGTCCCGCAGAGTGCAGGCAACCGCCACTTCATTGCGTGTCCAATGAAAGCACATCGAAACTGGCGAGACTGCCTTGACCTCTATGAAACGAGGGACCGTTTCGCTATCGTTGCTGACCGTTAGGCTGCGGATGTCATAGCCTGCTGCCACGTTCCGCAACGCCACGTGGTCGACCTCCCCTGCCAATACGTTACCGAGACGTTTTTTCTCGAATTCTATGATCGCTCTCTCAGCCAACAGACCAAGTTCATCCCTAGCCGCAAGTGAATCCCTTAGGCGAGAGGGTGACACCTCTCGAGACGGCTCTTCTGCATGGGCATGTAGCCAGATGAAGTCATACGAGAGGACGTAACGCGCGTGCTCTCGCTCATGGCGTACAACCTTCATCTCCATGAGAAAATTGCGCACACCGCTTTCGCTTGAACGGCGCTCAGGGAACGGTCGGTAGACCAATTCTCCCGCCTCGAGCCGAAAGTTCCGCACGTATCTGAAAATCTCCGACCTGTATCTGTTACGAACGCATAGCAGTCGGGAGATAAGCCACGTAAGCTTATCCGAAGGGCTCTCCGAGGGTGGCTGGTTGCAAAGCGCCAAGCTTCTCCCGTTCTTCCGCACGATGCCTAGGCGGATCAAGAATCTGAGCGCAGCGTCGAAACACTCTGAGTTCTGGGAATACATCTTTCTGATCTGGTTCTCGGTCTTCAGTTTGCCCTTCTGCAAGACTTCTACGAGGGCTAACGCACGGCGCTGTGTCAGGTCTGAGAAAGCACTACTGTGTGTTTCCGAAGAGCCTTTCATAGGCCTCCAACTCTTCATCCTCTGCAAACATATCCAGTGAGTAGATCGGATAGTCCTGGTCAATGATCTCACTCATTCTTGCCGCCTTGCGTTGAAGGTTGGCAAGAATGTCCTGGTCTATAGAATCCTCGTACTGAAGGAAGTGGTAGTTAGCCTCCTTTAGTTCGGAACCGCCGACGCGATGAATTCGATCTAGTGATTGCAGGTATTGCGCACAGTTGTACGAAAGGTCGTAGTAGATTGCGTGTGCACACGTCTTGTGAAGAGAGATGGATTCTGCGCAGGCGGCCGGATTAGCTACAAGGATGTCCACGCCGCTGTCCGGCTTCACGAATTCTCGAATGATACCCTCTCGGGAGAGTTCCTCCCGAATATTCTCGTTCTGGAGCGGGGTTCCTCCATAGATGAGCCGTACGCCCATTCCAAGCCTGGACATCACATCTCGAATCAGTTCCAGAGTTCGTACAAAGTTCGACCAGATGACGACTTTCTCGCCCTGCATTCGCAAGTCCTTAACAAGGCTCAGAAGGACTTCTAGTTTGGCTGGGGCCTCCAATGTATCGTAGTGGCCGATCACGTCCGCTAGTGAGAGTTCGTCTTCAAGCAGATTCTCGCTATACTCATCGACAGCTGTCTGCAAAAGGGCCGTATATGAGATACATTGACGAAGCCGCACCATCCGGCCTCGTCGCAGACGTAAGACAAGGTCGATATTGCGGAAATAGTCTGATTGAGAGACTTCTCTTACCTTGTCGAGAACAGCGTCATAGACAAGCTTCTCGTATCTGTTCATGGAGATGTGAATTGGCTGATGAAAGCGCTGCGGAGCGAGATTGAGATCCTCCTTCCTCACGCGATAGAAGAGGGGCGAAACAGCGTCGTGCAGGACTCTGGAAGCTTCCTGCACTTTCTTGCGTTGATGGAAGTATTCAATTCTACTTTTGTCGCGCTTACTTATAGGGGGCGAGTCGGGCCAAAGCATGTCGAATAGGTTGAACGCATCGGCGTAGCTGTGAGGAAATGGTGTACCGGTGAGAATACAGCGCCTTTCTGCATGACACGCCAGCGACAAGACTGCGTTGGCCCAGGCTCCATCGAGTTGTTTGATATAGTGGGCTTCATCAACAACGAAAAAAAACCGAATACCTTGATGCTCGAAAAGGACGCGAACGTGTCCCCAATCTCGTTGGAGTGTTTGGAAAGAAGTTAGGTAGAGATCTGAAACGGAATCCCTATTGACTTGATATTTGCTGCGTCGTCCATCAATGTCACCGCCTGCCAGGATCTCACATGACGGGGCTGTGCCTAGCGTCACTTCGTACTCAGCGCGCCAAGGGCCAAAACATGCAGGCGGTCCCACAACAAACAGAGCATCCACTTCGCCATCTAGGCGCAAGCGGTGGAAGGTGGCGAGTACAACGGCCGTCTTCCCGCTGCCGGGTACCGAGAAATTTGCGGCATTCTTCACGGCAAGAAGATGAAGAGCGGCCTTGATCTGGTGTTCCTTGAGGTCTCGGCAAACGTGAAGTCTCAGAAAAGAGAGGAAGTCCTCGGCATCGGAATGATTCGGAGTCCCGTCTTTAAATTCCTGCCCCTTGGCCTTTGCTTTTGCAAGCTGGTTTCCAGCATTCCTGGACCGTTCGACCATTTCTTCCACTTGCGCAGATACATCATGAGGGATTTGGCTGCGCGACAGGTAACTGAGCACCTTCGCCACAAAATCTGCTGACGTCTCTGCTGGAGAAAGAAATCGACGCGTAACTGGGTCAAACTTGAATCCCCAAAACGCAAGTTGATTTTCGTGCCGGGCTGCCACGCAGCCATCAGACACATCGAAGACCAAATAGCCGTTCTCTATGGAAAGCCTGATCACGCCTTCTTTCCTAAAAGTCTCTTGTATTCCTTCTGCTGATGGAAGATTTGCTTCTCAATCTCATTGGCTTTCGTTTGGATTTTGCGTGCTAGTTTGCTTGCCTTGTCGAAATCGCCAATCTCAATCCGCGTGAGATTCATGTCCTCATGACTCAGCTTTTTGTACGCGGCTTCGAGAAGTCCAATCGGTGTTTCTCTTTCCTTTTGTGCCTCGTGGATCTGGTGTGCCTTTTTCGTATGGTAAATAATGGATTGCGCGTATTTTGCTGCCCATTTCTCATCGATCTCCTTGGGTCCAAGCGGATTGTCTTCCTTATCAAGGCACTCCTTGGGAGGTAGCACGGGATCAACCTCTTGAGCGATCTTCATGATTTCCTTCTTACCTTCTTTCCTGCGGCAGTACTTCGGCAGATTGCGCATGACGACATGAACTTTCGGGAGGTCTTTGAGACGCCGAAGTCGAATTATGTCGAAGGCAGCTTCCTCGATCTCACCAATCTCATCTTCTTCAATCCCGAGTTCAAGCAAGCGCTTGGGATTCCGGAAATAGTTCGTGTATGCGTTGCTGTAATCTACTAGGGCCTGCCATCGTCCTTCGGAATCTGACCTACTTGTGGAAATTGTTCGATACTGACTTTCGCGTTGAAATTGCCTAAGATACCGGTCAGCGCACTCCAATGGCAGAAGGAATTCTTTCTCGCAATCCTTAATAGCTTTCTGGAGTTCTGCGTGTGTGGCACCCGCATATTGAGGGTCGTCGCGAAGCTGCGCCTCGAGAGAGAGACCCAGTTCTATCTTTCTCTTGATTGACAGAGCGCGGTCGAAGCCATAGTATTCGGATTTGCCATCGCTTTGGAGTTGATATCGATTTTCGAGTTGTTCGATTTCAAACAACGTGGGGGGACCACCAGTATCTCCCTCCCCGGGCAGAATGACAACCTTCATGTATGCGAAGTTGTCTTCATGAGGGTGTTGTGCGTGCAGCGTTTCCATAACCATCTTACGCCGATTGCCGTTGATTAGGAATCCGTCACATGTGATTATTGCAGGTTCTTGTTGGCCATCATGCAATATTGACTGGCGAAGGGTAGCTGTCTTCTGCGGGTCCTTCTCCCGCAGGAATTGCGCGATCAGTGTCTGAGCTTCTTGATCTTTCTCGTCCAAAGGTCCGACATTGGCTTCATAATCTAGGATATCCGAAGCAATGCGTCCGTTATCCTTCCGATAGCGCAAGATCTCTATAGGCACACGCCAGACCGTACGCTCGTTTCCGTCGGCTCGGTCTGTACGGAAGTTGATGACTGTCTTTGATGGCTTCGCCGTGTCGATCGCCCTGTCGCGGATTTCTCTGGAGAAGTCATCAACGATGTAGCGTTTAGCTTGCACGGTAATTTCGGACATAATGGCTTCCTTGGTTATGTTTATACCTAACCCACGTACATTGTAGCAGAACCCGCCATGAATTCCCAAAATTTACCTGAGAAGCCTTCTATCGAATCAGAACGCAGCAATTCAAAGGAACTTTCTTCGAGAATTCGAGCCCTCCTCCCGGCGCGCAGAACAGCAGACGGCACTTCCAGGCAGGTGGGGGTCTCATCACTTTGGCAGCATGCCACGAAGTCCGTGAACGTACGTTTTTCCGCAACAGTGTGAATTCATGGTTATGGCATTTCCAGAGATGGTCGCCTCCGCGCCGAAAGAGTTCCTCGCACATCGTTCCTTATTTGTGCGGCCAGAGGGATTCTCCATCAGCAACCGGGTATCCTGCCGACTCTTCAGCCATGTCTTCATCAACGGGCGCGAAGATCAACCATATGTGGATGTCCTAGGAGTAATCGGGGTCCGGATGATGTCGGGGTCCGGATGATCCTCGAGCCAGTCCGTGACCTCGTCGGGGTACAAGGACACAATGCGATCCCGGGCTTCCTCGAGAATCTCGGGCGCGAGCAGCAGGGTGGGTTGCTCCGATGTGAACACGATGAACGGGTCATCTTCCGACTTCTAAGGCTTGGCAAACATCGCCTGATCCTGAAGCACACGCGGCCCGGGTCGCTCGAGCCATGTAAGCAAGCTTGCGCCGATGATCTGGGACTCCATTTCCTCCATGGCCCAAAGGCCCTCCCAGTCTACGATTGGATGCTCCGCGCGGCATTTGCGGTTAAATTGCCCCAACCTGTGGAACCAGTTTCGCCCTTCCTTATTCATGTCTTGACCTACCTGCGAACAAAGTAGACCTAGACGGACCGAAAGGCAAATGGGGCAATACGCCCCCGCCAAGGACGGGCCGCGCGTGATGGTTTGTGAATATGCGTGCCGTCGCCGGGTGTCGCCGGCAGGGGGGAGGGCGGATAGCCGCCGGGCGGCTCAGGATTTCAGGACGATGTCGTCGGGGTCGAGCAGGGGTTTTCCTGCGCGGCACAGCTCGCACGCGGCGGGGTCCCAGCTTTGCATGTCCAGCCGGGCCAGGGGCTCGTACGGGCAATCGAACGACGCTTCTCCGGAGCTGCGGTCAATGAGGACGGAAACGCCGGCGATCTGAGCGCCGCGCTGGCGAAGATGGGCGATGCTCTTCTTGATCGAGCCTCCTGTCGTGGCGATGTCCTCGACAACGAGCACACGTTCCCCTTGACGGAGCAGGAAACCCCGTTTGAGCGCCATGGCGCCGTCTTGTTCTTTTTCGGTGAATGCCGCGCGGCATCCGAGATGCCGGGCCGTTTCGTAGGCCAGGATGATTCCGCCGGTGGCTGGGCCGACCACCAGATCGATGCGGGCGTCTTTGAACCGGCTGGCCATGGCGGCGCAGAGGCGCTCGGCGATGTCTGGAAACTGGAGTACGCGCGCCGCCTGCAGGAACTGGCGGCCGTGGCGGCCGCTCGCGTAGAGAAAATGGCCGTCGAGAAGAGCGCCAGCCTCCCGAAAAGCTGCCAGTACCTGCTCGCCGTTCATCCTTGCAACTCCTCCAGGATCAATCGTACGGCTTCGGGCGGATTTTTGTGTTTGAGGATGGGGCGCACCACGACGATCATGTCCGCGCCGGCTTCCGCGGCTTCCCGGGGGGTCATGATACGGGCCTGGTCGTCCTGGGCTGCCCATTTGGGCCGGATTCCGGGCGTGACAATAAGGGGTTTCGGACCGACGGCTTCTCGAACCAGGGCGATCTCGCGGGGAGAACAGACAACCCCGTGGGCCCCGGCGTCCACCGCAAGTCTGGCCAGCCGGGACACGGCCTGGGCCGCCGTTTCCGGGAGCCCGATCTCGCGGCGGAGCATATCGTCCGTGAGGCTGGTAAGGACCGTGACGGCCAGGATTCTGGCCTGGGTTTCTTCGACCGCTTCGCGGGCTGCCGCGATCATTGCTTTTCCGCCCGAGGCGTGAAGCGTGAAAAGGCTCGCGCCAAGGTCTGCGGCAGCTTTCGAAGCCTTGGCGACGGTGTTGGGGATGTCGTGAAACTTCAGGTCGAGGAACACGTTCTTTTCGAGGCCCCGCACTGCCTCGACAATCTCCGGTCCGCACCGCGTGAACAGTTGTGACCCTATTTTGAACCACTGGCACCCTGCCGCGGCGCCCACCGCGGCCAAGGCCTCTTCGCGCGTGTCGACGTCCAACCCGGTTATGAGTTTGGTCTTATCTTTCATAAGCCCCCATCCGATCAGGTTTGCATGACGCCGATCAGTTGTCTTACGTCGGGGATGTTGTGCCGACTGAGATACTCCGCGATACCTTCAACAATCCGCAAGGCGATATCCGGCTGGCGGAAGGACATCGAGCCGACCGACACCGCCGTGGCGCCGGCCAGGAGGAATTCGATAGCGCTTGGCGCGCCGGTGATTCCTCCCGTGCCGATGATCGGTATGCGGAGCACGCGCGCGGCGTCCCAGACCATTTTCAGCGCTACAGGGCGAATCGCCGGGCCGCTCAGGCCTCCCACAATATTGGCCAGACGCGGTTTCCGGGTTTCCGGATTAATGGCCATGCCAAGGAGCGTATTGATGAGGCATACGGCGTCCGCCCCGGCCTCTTGGGCGGCCAGCGCGGGCTCCTGGATATTCATCACGTTCGGAGTCAATTTTATGTACAGGGGCAGTTTCGTGGCGGCGCGAATGGCGCGCGTGTATTCCGAGATCGCCTCGCAGCTCTGGGCCACAAGAACCGGGCCCCTGGCCGTGCGCGCGTCGTGGACGTTCGGGCACGAGAGGTTTGCCTCGATGGCATCCGCGGCGCCTTCAGACTCGAGCCGCTGCGCCAACTCGGCATATTCGTCCGGCAAATACCCGTAGATATTGGCGATAATGGCCGCTTTGCGCGCGCGCAAATAGGGGACCTTTTCCGCCAAGAACCGTTCGATGCCGACGTTTTGAAGCCCGATGGCGTTAAGGAGTCCCGCGGGCGTCTCGACGAGGCGCGGGGGTTTATTGCCCGGCCGAGGCTTCAGCGAAATGCTCTTGGTCGTGACCGCGCCCAGGAGGGACACGTCGAAATACCGGCCGAACTCCTCGCCGTATCCGAACGTGCCCGAAGCGACCGTTACCGGGTTCTTCATGTGCAGGCCGCCGAGGTCGACGGCTAATGTCGGCATATTACAGGTCATAGGCTGGGTTATGTGCTTCCCAATTGATTATTGCCGCGTCAAAAACGGGGCCGTCCACGCAGACGCGAACCATTTTCTCGCCCTCGTACTCCTCGATGGATTCGACAACGCATCCAAGACAGGCGCCGTCACCGCAGGCCATCTGTGCTTCCAGAGAAACCAGACAATTGGCCCCGGCGCGCCGGGCAACCGCCGCGGTAGTCCGCATCATGATCATGGGACCGCATGCATATACGCGGGTGGCTTCCCCCGGATTCAAGCGCTCGAGCATCCCGGCCGCATAAGCCTTCTGGCCCGCGGACCCGTCGTCCGTCGCAAGGTACACCGTACAGCCCAGGCCTTTGAACAGGTCTTCGCAAAGCAGGAGCTCTCTTGTTCGTGCGGCCAGCACCACCTCGGGGGGACGTTGACACGCCCCAACCAGAGCTTGTGCAAGGGCGGGAAACGTCGCCACGCCGATACCGCCCGACACGATAATGTGGCGCTCGAAGCTGCCGTCGACGGGGAATCCATTGCCCAGAGGCCCCTGGAGCGAACACTTCTGTCCGGGAACGCGCTGGGCCAGGAGCGCGGTGCCTTCCCCTTCGACCTTATAGAGGATGCTGACGCCGTCGTCATGGATTTCGGAGAAACACATGGGGCGGCGCAAGAAAGGGTAAAGGGTCTCAGACACCTCGACCATGCAGAATTGGCCGGGTATCGCCGCGCGGGCAATGTCTGGAGCATGCAGGCGCATGCGCCAGTGGCCCGGCGCGACACACTCCCTCGCCACGATCTCGCAATCCCGGATAAAGCGCATCTCAGGTCCTGCCTCGATCCAGGGCCAACTGGCTTCTCAGATTGTTGAGGCTGAGGCGAACCCGCTCCGCCAACACCTCGCCCACGCCCTCCACAGCGTCCAGTTCATCCTTCGGGGCGCGCATGATCTGTTGAAGCGTACCGAACCGGTTCACCAAGTTGTCGATGATCTGCGGCGTCAGACGGCGCGTCTGCGACAAGACCCGATACCCCCGCGTAGACAGATAGGTATCAACGCCTCGCAGGTTTGCGCCGTAACCGAGGGTCTGGCTGATGGTTTCCAGCGACAAGAGCTCGTCGTGCGACAGTTCTTCGATGCGCTGCTCGGCGATTTCAGCAGTAAGAGAGGGCTTTTCCTTATAGTAGTCTTTTATGACGAGCCGGGACTCCTCGATTGGGATGGACAATTCGCCCAGCTGCAACTCGATCAGGCGCCCTTCCGTTCCCAGTTCGAGAATATAGGGTTCGATCTCGGACGCTATCCGGCGCGACATCTCGCAGCGCTGAATCGCCTTGCACACGTCGAATATGGTGACCATGTCCTCGAATTCGCGGGCGCTCAGGTCCAGCATGGATTGGTTCAGGCTGGTAATGTACTTCTCGAGGGTCTGAAGCGCTTGTGCCGCCTTGTTGAGCAAGGTGGGAAGGCTGTCCAGCACGTGCCGTGTGTGCTGCACATACAAAGTCACGCTTGAACGCCGTTCCGAGACCGCTACCACCGCGCACTTTGCCTGCTTCGCCATACGTTCCGCGGCGATGTGGCGGGTACCGGTCTCGTGCGATACGATGGAATTGCTCGGCGTCAGGAAACGGTTGGCGTAGGTAATGGTGGTGCCGTCTTCGTTCAAGATGATGGCGCCGTCCATTTTCGAGAGTTCATACAGCAACTGCGGCGTGCATGCCGCGTTCAATTCAACCCCGCCGTCGGACAGCTCGGCCAGCCTCTTGGGATCTCCAATGCACAAAAGCGCTCCCAGACGGCTCTGCAACATCATCGAAATGGCTTCCCGGATCTTGGTTCCCGGGGAGATCATCTTGATGGCTTCGCGATAGGCAATGGACTTCGATTTGCGTTTTGACTTCACCATACCCCTCTTTCCTCGGCATGTCTGCATCACGTCTCTATGATGTCACGGAGGGTTCTTATCTTTCCATAGCTATCTCGATGGCCTGGCTCACCCGTCCCACGGGCCATACCGTTGTTCTCGCATCTTCGGCATCCTGTGCGCTACTCTTGGGGAGAATGCACGTGGTAAAGCCGAATTTAGAGGCTTCGCTGACCCGCTGGCGCACCATATCCACGCCCCGCACTTCGCCCGCCAGCCCGATTTCGCCAAACGCGGTCAGGTGAGGCGCGGCCGGGGCCTCCATGAAACTGGATACCAGGGCCAGAGCAATGGCCAAATCGGCCGCCGGTTCGTCCAGCCGGACCCCGCCGGCAACATTGACAAAGACGTCCCGGTCAGCAAAGTGCAGACCCGCGCGCTTCTCGAGGACCGCGAGGATTAGACTTACGCGGTTTGGGTTGACCCCCGTTACCGTTCGCCGGGGAGAGCCCAGATTCGACCCGCACACGAGGGCCTGCACTTCGACCAACAACGGCCGCGTGCCTTCCACGCTCGGCAGCACGATCGAACCGCTAACCCCTTCCGGGCGCTCATTGAGGAAGAGGGCGCTCGGGTTAGGCACCTCTTGGAGGCCGGTCTCGGTCATCTCAAAAACGCCGATCTCGTTGGTTGAACCAAACCGGTTCTTCACGGCGCGCAGGATGCGCAGGGCCTGCTTCCCCTCACCCTCGAAATACAGCACGGTATCAACGAGATGTTCCAGCATGCGCGGCCCGGCTATCGAGCCGTCTTTCGTGACATGGCCGACAAGAAAAACCGGCGTGCCCGATTTCTTGGCCAGGCGAAGAAACTCGCTTGCGCAATCCCTCACCTGGGAGATGCTCCCCGGCACGCCAGGCGATTCGGCCGAATACACCGATTGGATGGAATCCACCACGACCAAGCTGTACGCGCCCTCCAGCACGTATCTTGATATGGCCGTCAGCTCCGTTTCTGTCAGCATGAGGAGGTTGTCGGAGAGGGTTCCGAGACGCCGCGCGCGGAGCTGCGACTGGCTGAAAGATTCCTCGCCGGACACGTAAAGCACCGGCTGCCCTCCCGTCGCCAAGCCGTGAGAGATTTGCAGCATAATCGTCGATTTGCCAATGCCAGGGTCGCCCCCCACAAGGGTCAGGGACCCCGCCACAATCCCTCCGCCCAGAACGCGGTCGCACTCCGCGATGCCCGTGGAAATCCGTGCAGGCGGCTCCCGGCCTTGCTCGGTCACAGGAATCGGTTTGCCGCCGTCACTTATCGTTGTGCGGACGTGCTTGCCGGCTTCCACGAAGGGTTCTTCGATAACCGTGTTCCACTGTCCGCAGTCCGTGCAGCGGCCGACCCAGCGCATGTAGGTCGCGCCGCACTTCTGGCACACAAATGTCGATTTGGTCTTGGCCACCAGGAGATTCCCGTGAGAAGTTGCTCGTGCCTTGAAACCACGATCTCTACAGGTTTACCGCCGCACAGGAGGCTCATAACGCCTGAAGAATACCAGATGAGAAAGGCCCAATAAAGCACCCGTATATCTTTGAACACCAGCTATGTCTTCAGGAACGCCTGCAGTTTGGTCCGGAAATCTTCGGACGATATCTCGGTCCCTGAAGCAGAGTAAACGATATTGCCGCTTGTGTCCTGCAGGACGATTGAAGGAACAGCCTTCACACCGTACTTGATAACGGCCGGATCCTCTTGGGAATACAGAACACGGATGTTGATGAATTCGGCTAATGCCTTCTGGGCAAACGGCGTCTGAAAGACCGTTTCTTCAAGTCTTGAAGATTCTTCCGCGCCATCGTAAAAGAAGATGCACACAGGGCGCTTGTACTGCGAGGCGATATTCATTCCCTCGTCATACTTGTAGTACCACTGTACGGGCTGGGGCGGGGAATCGTCCGGGCTGAGGTCACCTGAGTCCGTTGCAGTATCCGATGAAGACATGCCGGTCTTCACCTTGCCGATTACGAAAGGAAATCCTATCAAGAGTATCAATAGCACGCCAACAACGCAGGCCAGGGTCACGTAGAACCGCTTATTGGACGAGCGCCGTGGCATCTCGGCAAAATCCGGCGCGGGGGAGGGGGCGCTGGGAGCCGCCGCCGCTCCACTCTGCCGGGTCGCGTCGTGACCCATCAGGCTTGCCAAATCCGTTGGACCCTCTTGGATAGCGCCATGCTCGCGCCGCAGACGGTTCAGAAGAGCCTGCGATTTCTGATCGTTATGCATGGCCACCGCCTGTTCGCAGATACGGATGGCCTCCAAAGGACGCTGCAGTTCGGCCAGACACATGGCCCGGCCATAGAGAACGTCCTTTTGATCCGGGAACGCGGCGTTGATTTCGTCCAGCATGATCAGCGCCTCGGGATACCGTTTTTGCGCAAACAGCGTCTTTGACTGCTGAAACTTCTGGGCCGCCTCTTGACTCGTCATAGCGGATTCTCCCTCAAATTCAATCGGCTGGTCTGGGGATCTGGCTTCAGTATACACGTTTCCCGCTGGGTCACCTCAATTGCGCGATGTGCTTGGCGGGACCAGCCAGATGAAGGCTGGGGAAGCGTCAAGTGGCTCACGCGGTCCCGTATATGGTATGTATAAGCCCCTCATGTGTCACAAATGAAGAGGAAAGGTGGAACACACTGATGGAACCCCTGCGATTCTTGACTGGCGGACAGGTTCGCGCCCTCGAGCGTGAGTTCGGCACCCCTGTGTACGTATACGATGCGGCAACCCTTGAAAACCAGGCCCAACAGGTCCTCCATTTCCCGAATCCCTTCGGGCTGACAGCACGGTTTGCCATGAAGGCCCTGCCGACGGGTGCTATTCTCCGGCTGCTCCATGACCTCGGGCTTCACATTGACGCCAGTAGCGGCTACGAAGCCTCGCGTGCGATGAAGGCGGGAATTCCGCCACAACATATCCAGCTGACGGCCCAGGAAATGCCCGGAAACCTGGCAGAGCTGGTCAGGGCGGGGGTTCAGTTCAATGCGTGCTCCCTGGCACAGCTTGCCGCCTTTGGAGAGCTGTTTCCGGGCGCCTCTTTAGGCGTACGTATGAATCCGGGGATGGGTTCGGGGCACAACAACCGGACCAATGTCGGCGGGCCCTCCTCGAGCTTTGGCATCTGGCGCGATTATGTGCCTCGCGTGCTCGAGACTTGCATGCACCACGACTTGCATGTCACCAGAGTGCACACCCACATTGGTTCCGGGGGAGACCCAAATGTCTGGACGAAGTGTGCAAACCTTTCCCTCGAAGTCGCCGCCCAATTTTCCGAAGTCACCACCCTGAATCTGGGCGGAGGGTTCAAGGTGGCCCGCATGCCCGGGGAAGTGTCCGCGGACCTGCAGGAAATCGGCGCGGCCGTCAGCGGGCTTCTTTCGAAACATGCCGATACCCACGGCAGGCGCCTGAGACTGGAAATCGAGCCGGGTACCTTTCTTGTGGCCAATGCTGGCGCGCTTGTGGCGCGCGTCATGGATGTCGTAGACACGGGCGCGGATGGGTACGCGTTCATAAAGATAGACGCGGGAATGACTGACATCCTCCGTCCGGCGCTCTATGGAGCACAACACCCGATAACGCTCGTTCCGGCCGCCGAAGAGGAGCGCGCGGAAGCGGAGTACCTCGTCGCGGGGCATTGTTGTGAAAGCGGCGATGTATTGACCCCTGAACCGGGCAACCCCGAAGGGCTTCTGCCGCGCCGTCTCCAAGAGGCCCGCATTGGCGACCTGCTGGTGGTCGGAGGCGCCGGAGCATACTGCAGCGCCATGTGTTCTAAGAACTACAATTCCTTTCCGGAACCGGCCGAGGTCATGCTGAAGAAAGATGGCGGAATGCAGCTCATCCGAAAGCGGCAGACCCTGGCTCAACTGCTTGCCAACGAGGTTCTACCCTGACAGTTCTTTGTCCGGCCGCGGAAAACGCAGGTGGAGATAGCCGATTCCTGCCGTCATTGCCGACGCCGCAATACCGATGAGCCACCAGGGAAGGCCTGCCTGTCCCGCGGAGAGGTTGCCGATGGCCTGGGCAAGCCTCAGGGGAATCCGCTCAGAGGCGATCAGCACTGCTGTGCCGTTGAAGACAAAATGCGCCAGGATGCCATTCCAGAGCGAGCGTGTCCGCCAAACGACATACGTGAGGACGACACCGGTCAGGCCCGTCAGCACGACACGGTAAATGCTGAGGTGGAATACGCCGAACAGAATGCCAACCGCCGGGATCAAGGCCCAGGAAGGCAGGCGTTTCTCCAGGCCCGACAGGATCGCCCCCCGGAAAAGCAGTTCCTCGCATATGGCCGGCGACACAGCCACCACGGCCAGGAGTACGAAAATATTGGTCTCGCCCACGCGCATCGCCTGAACGTACTGTCTGGAGATTTCTTCGGGCATCGGCAACACGCTGTTGTGCCAAATACCCAATTGAAACGCGAGCACCAGCCACGACAACCCGATCACGAGCGTTGCGATTGCCCCGTCAATCGTGAACGGCCGCAGGCGGAAGGCGTTGAGCAGATCAACCCGCACATACCAGAGCAGTCCGACCGCCGGCAATGCTATCAGCACCCATTCCGTAATCAGCAGGCCGCCCATAAGATTCTTCGACTGCACATAGACGCCCACGTAGAAGATGAGCAGGATGACCAGCGTGTACAACGTCATGGAAATCCCGACGGTGGGCTCCGCACGGGGGCGCAACAGCGAACGGCGCAGGGTAAGAGGAAGGCCCTTGTCTTCGGACAAAATGACGTCTTCGCGCTGGAACAGCCAAGTCGCGCAAACCAGGGAAAGCAACGCATAGATGCTCGTGCTCAGCAAGACGCTGAAAATGGCCTCGGGTGCCGCGCGGTCGGTGAGCAGGTCACGAAACAGCAGGCCAATATTGACGATGGGCACAAACTGCAGAATCGAACCCAGCTCGAGGCCTGGCAAACCGGCCAGCCCGGCCGGAATCGTTATCACCAGGAAGAAGGGAGTTACATAATTCTGAGCCTCTTTGAATGTACGCGCAAGCACCGCGACCGACATCATCAATGCCGAGACAAACAGCGCCAGAGGCACCAGCAGGAATATCATCAGAAACGCCGTGCCCAACGGAAACTCGACAGGTGTCTTCTCGGGACTGACCTGCATCTTCGTGAGCAAATCGGAAAGGTGGAACGTAAACGTCATGGCCATGCTGGCAAGATTCAGCAAACCCGTCAGCATCGAGATGCAGAAAACCGTCAAGAACTTGCCGCACACGATCTCGAACTTGGTCGCCGGCGTAGACAACAGCGCTTCAAACGTGCCTCGCTCTTTCTCGCCAGCCGTGAGATCCACCGCCGGATAGAACGCCCCGATGCCAACCATGAGAACCATAATCATCGGAAGCATTACGGCGAGCAGCGTGCCCACGATACGGGCCGTAGGGGCCACATTGACTTCCTGAAGCTTGAGGGGCGTCACGAATTCCGGGGAGATTCCCACGCTCGCGAGACGGTTCTCGAGAATCCGGTTCTGAGTGGCTCGAAACCCCTCGCTGAGGCGGTGGGCCGCTTCACGCGATTGCGGTTCCGTCGAATCGTATTGAATGACAATGAGCAGCGAGCCGCCTGCTTCCAGAACTTGACCCGCATTCTGCTTCACCACAACCACGGCATCGACTTCGCCCTCGAGAAGGGCCGCTTCCGGGTCCTTCGGATGGACCAATTCCATGCGGGGCAGCGCTTCCACCCACCGGTCCACCGTGACGTCCTGCTCCGACCTGACGGCAACGCGTGATATCGACTCCTCCACACTCGCAAGGTGCATCATCGCCACCTGAGAGGTGATCACCAACAGAGCGGGATAGAGAATCACGGGAATGCCGATCATCGCCGCCAATGTGCGCTTATCACGCAATGTAACCAGCGATTCTTTGAGGAATATGGCGTTGACAGTACGCAGCTTCATGGCGACACCACACGCTCATCACTGACCATGCGGACGAACGCATCGGTCAAATTGCCGCAGCCCGTTTCATCGTAGAGATGTTCCTTGGTTCCAATTGCGAGAATTTCGCCGCGATGAATGAGCGCCAACCGGTCGCAGAGAATCTCGGCCTCGGTCATGTAGTGCGTTGAAAAAATGATGCTGCGGCCCGTTGACTTCGACGCGCGGATGAACGACAGGATGGTCTGGCACGTCATGATATCGAGGCCGGTGGTCGGTTCGTCGAGGATGAGCACTTCGGGATCGTGCAGCAAAACCCGGGCAATCGAGACTTTCTGACCCTGCCCCGTTGACAGGGTATCGCACCGGCGGTTAATGAATTCCGCCATGCCGAGCATCTCGCACAATTCGGCTGTGCGCTGCTCGATCCGCTGTCGCGAAAGACCATGAAGGCGCCCAAAAAACCGCAACTCCTCGCGCGCGGTCAGGCGGCCGTAGAGTTTAGTATTCCCTGACAAAAAACCGATGTGCTGCCGCACCTCGTCGGGATTCTGGTCCGTGCGGAGGCCGGCAATCCAGCAGTAACCCGATGTCGGCACGATAATGGTGCCCAGCATGCGCAGCAAGGTGGTCTTGCCCGCGCCGTTCGGGCCCAGAAGTCCAAAAATCTCGCCCGGTTCAACGGATAGGGTTGCGCTCTTGACAGCTTCCACCGGGTCTGTCCGGGGCGGATAATAGACTTTTCGAAGCTGTTCGGTCCGGATCATCCTGCTACCTAAGAGTGTGTTTTCGTATTCTCCAAGTGCGTACTTTTAGCATATCCGGATGCCTATCGCCAAATACCCCCCTCTGCCGCGCAAATCATCTACCGGGATAAGGCCATTACAGCGTCAAGCGCGCGCCGAACGGCCAGCGGTTATTGACCCGGCCGAAGTTTGTGAAAATCGTCGCCGGGCACTTCCGTGAGCTCTGGTGTCCTCAGGCAATCCCGAGCAGCGTACGCGTGAACTGCGCGTTTCGTTTGAAGTCGGCCTCCCGCTCTCCAATTACCTTGGTTTCGAGTACGACCCAACCCTTGTAGCTGATGGCATGCATGGCGTCTGCCACTGCGTTCATGTTCACCTCGCCTTCGCCAAGATACCCTTCGTTGTCCTTGAAGTGAATCTGGCAAATGCGATCTCCCAGGAGCCGGATTTCCTGGCCAACGTCGTAACCATTGTGAGTGGAATTGCCGACATCGTAGTAGACGCGCACCGCGTTGCTCTTGACGCGACCGAGAATGTCCAGATTCTGCTCCGCGGAAAGGGTATTTTCGATGCCGAGGATAACTCCTGCCTTCTCGGCTTTCGGGGCGAATTCCGTGAGCTGTCCCACCAGTGTATCGACGTCCTTCTCCTTGAGCGCACCCGATTTGTCGCGCAGATCGCCCTTCCCGAAGAACGCCACGAGCATCACCTTCGCCCCCAGGTCCTTGGTCCCATCGATGGTTTGCTCGACCCATGCCGGGGCGCGCGGCTCGCTCACCATGGGAAAACCGTTCAACAGTCCCATCGCCACCGACGAGATCGCAACTCCGTGGGTCTCCATATTCTGCTTGTAGGCCTGTCTTCGTTCCGGATCCGCTATGGCCAGCACGTCGCCGGGCTTGCCGTTGTCGGCTGCAGCCGAGATCTCCAGTCCATCGAGGCCTGTCGCGGCCGCCGACGCAAGGCCCTCGGGTCCAGAAGCCCCCAACGACCAGTCGCACGCGCTCAGGCGTATCGCCGGTTTCGAATCGCCCGCCAACGCGCGGGGCATCACGAGACCAGCGGCAGCAACCCCAAATCCCGCCTGTACAATGAATTCACGCCGTGTCGTCCGCATTGTGAGCCAATCCTTTCTTTCCTGGAATCATCCATCAGCTGAATCGCTGCTGTTCCTGCGTACCATTCGTGTGGCCCAATCACAATACCACAGGACCCGCAGGCAGGCAACGCGCGCATCCCTATGCAGCCTCCGTATTGGGTATAGGTAATCTTGCGTCTGTCTGCGGGCGGTGGGTATAGTGCGTTGCCTCGCGCTTCTGTCTGCGCGAACGTTGCACCTCACTCGCGACACAGAGAGGGAGCCATGCGAAAACCAGTAGCCATGATCACGGGGGCCAGCCGCGGCATAGGACGCGGAATTGCCATCGAACTTGCCAGGAACGGGTACGATGTCATCGGTACCGCTACCAAGCTCACGCCAGAAGACACCGAAAAAGGGCTCTTCGAGGTCAAGCAGCGTGTAGAGTCGCATGGCGCCGTTTTTGTTCCTCTTGCCGGCGACATCGGAGACACCGCGGCCAGGAATCGGCTGCTTGAACAGGCGCTTGAGGCTTTCGGGCGCATCGACCTGCTTGTGAATAACGCCGGCGTGGGCCTCCTGAAACGTCTCGATATCCTCGAAACCACCGAGGAGAGTTTCGAGCGGCTGATACGCATCAACCTCAAGGGACCATTCTTTCTTACCCAATCCGTCGCCAACCACATGATTCGCCAGGTGAAAGAAGGGACCGAGTACCTGCCAAGCATCATTTTCATCACCAGCATCTCGAGCAATACCGCAAGTCCCAATCGCGCCGAGTACTGCGTGAGCAAGGCGGGACTGAGTATGACCGCCCAGAATTTCGCGGTACGCCTGGCTGAATTCGGCATAAACGTTTACGACATCCGGCCGGGAATCATCGCCACCGACATGACCGCCCCGGTTACCGAAAAGTACGACAAGCTCATCGCGGAAGGCATCCTTCTCCAGAGGCGCTGGGGCACGCCCGAAGACGTCGGCAAGGCGGTCGCAGGCCTCGCTAAGGGACATTTCCAGTACTCCACAGGCGCCGTCATCGAGGTTGGGGGCGGCTTCGGCGTCATGCGGCTATAGCTAAATCCCACTCAATACACGGCGCAAAACATCCTGTTACTTTGACTTGCAAAGGCCGAGACGTTACAATTCTGCCTTTGATTCAGGCGATTTCGGGCCGCTATTGTCTATGCAACCTTCGATTGGATAGCCCGTTTCCTGAGGATACCGCATCCAGGGAGATACCACTTCATGACAGTTCAGGAAGTCCTGCAAACCCTAAACGAATTCTGGGCATCGCGCGGCTGCATCCTGTGGCAGCCCTATCACACCGAGGTAGGCGCGGGCACTTCGAATCCAGCGACCTTCTTGCGCGTGCTGGGCCCCGAGCCATGGTGGGTCGCCTACCCTGAACCCAGCATCAGGCCTACTGACGGGCGCTATGGCGAGAACCCCAACCGTCTCCAGCACTACTACCAATACCAGGTCATCCTGAAACCTTCCCCGACAAACGTCCAGGAGTTGTATCTCCAGTCATTAGAAGCGCTTGGAATCGATCTGACCAGGCACGACTACCGTTTCGTCGAGGACAACTGGCAGAGTCCTTCCCTTGGTGCATGGGGGCTGGGGTGGGAAGCGTGGCTTGACGGGATGGAAATCCTCCAGTTCACTTATTTCCAGGAATGCGGCGGACTCAAGCTCGACGTGCGCGCTTGCGAGCTCACTTACGGCATCGAACGAATCGCCATGTATCTCCAAGGCGTCGAGAGTGTTTACGACCTTAAGTGGGCTCCGTCCGGCATTACCTACGGCGACATCTTTCATGCTTCCGAGGTCGAGTGGTGCAAATACAATTTCGAGGCCGCCGACACAAACAAACTGCTGCATGTGTTTGACCTGTGGGAGGCCGAAGCCACTCGCCTGCTCGAACTGGGCCTTATCATGCCCGCCTACGACCACTGCCTGCGCCTTTCCCACCTGTTCAATCTGTTGGATGCCCGCGGCGCTCTTTCGGTAACGGAGCGGGGTAGGTTCCTTCTTCGTTGCAGGGCAGTTGCGGAACGGTGTGCAAAGGGGTTCCTCGAGCAGCGCCAGGAAAGAGGCTATCCGTTGTGCCGTCTGCCGCGTCCAGGTGTGCCTGAAGAGGTAAAACCC
>Ga0209606_1001840_pt1 | contig 25081 bp, 17 predicted proteins | sample AD_UKC057_MetaG_FD_184412 | JGI IMG/M metagenome (GOLD analysis project Ga0209606, IMG submission 184412) | Active sludge microbial communities of municipal wastewater-treating anaerobic digesters from USA - AD_UKC057_MetaG (SPAdes) (version 2) | ecosystem: Engineered > Bioreactor > Anaerobic >...
ATTCTTCCAAACCAACAAGGACTTCCTGTTGAATTGTGTGAACTGGCTTTCGCAGGAGGAGGACCTTATTTCGATTCGTCCGAAAGAAGAGATGGGACAGCCGATCTTCATGAGCGCCGTACAACAGCGAATTATCTTCTGGGTTCCGGTGGTGATTCTGCCGCTGCTGGTTCTCTTGGTCGGCGTTATGGTCTATATGACCCGGAGGGCACGAGGATGAAGAAAAACCTCATTCTGCTCATTATCCTGATTCTGATCGGAGCCTATTATTTCTGGGACACCGAGAGGATGGAGAAGAAAGAAAAGGCAGAAGAACAAGCGAAGAAGGTTTTTGTTCACAGTAATGAGAACATCGGTCAAATTACGATCGACAAAGGAACGGAAATCATCTCTGCCAAGAAAGACGGGGAGAACTGGCTTCTGACCAGTCCGCTTCAAACCGCCGGGGATAAGAGCGCATGGGACAGCCTGGCCCGGACACTGGGCGATGCGAAAAGCCAGCGAACGATCAAGGATGTCACGGCATCGCTGACACCGTACGGCCTGGACCAGCCTGCATTGAAAGTAACCATCGCCGATGTGGACGGGGCAACCCCGGAAACCATACTGTTCGGCAAGAAGACTCCCACCGGTTCGGAGACTTACGCGATGATCTCCGGGGCCACAAACCAGGTGTTCACCGTGTACAACTACGTGCAATCCGCTGCGGACAAGAGCCTGTTTGATCTGCGGGATAAGACCATTGTTGCAATGGACCCAAATGATGTGCAGCGGATGGATGTTCAGGTGGGTCCCACACAATACCAGTTGTCACGCGGGACCGATCCGGAATGGACGCTGACTGCACCGTTCCAGGCACGGGCAGACAAGTCGAAAGTCGACAGCGCAATCAACAAGATTCGGAACGGTCGAGTTAAAAAGTTCATTGACGAGAATCCCACCGATCTGGCGCAATACGGGTTGGTCGAACCGGCCACGCGAGTGGTGTTCTGGGTGGGGCAGCCGGGAGCGGAGAGCCAGTGGTCCTCGAAGGCTCTGCTTCTGGGAGCCTCCGCGCAGACTGCGGACCAGGTGTATGCGAAACGGGAAGGTCAGAACAACGTGTTTGCCGTGGAATCGTCCATTCTGAGCGATCTGCCCGCGGATCCCAAGGCGTTCCGTCTGAACAAGATTACGGATGTAAAGTCGTGGGATATAAATCACGTGGCTATTGCCCAGGCTGGAGAGACCATTTTTGAAGCATCCAAAGAAGGGATGGACTGGGCGCTGATCAAACCGCAGGAGGGCAAGGCAGATTACAGCGATATCAGCGACGTGATTCGTGCTATCGCCGACCTGGAAGTGTACGACTTTGTGAGCGGCGTGACGGACGAGACCACGCTGGGGTTGGATCAGCCGGAACTCGTTTTCTCGTTGACCACACAGGATGCGACGGAAGAGATTGCGCTTTCTGCGCCGAAGCGAAAGGATTTCGTGGAAGTCCGGTATGGGGTGAGAGAAAAGCCGCGTGAGATTTATGCCTTATTGATCGATGATGCTTCCGAGCCGGTTCAAAAGGCCCTGAATGTGAAACCGAAGCAGGAGGAGCCGACACCGAGCGAGAAAGAAGAGAAGAGCGAGAGCTGAGAAAGGGCTGTGTCTCACCGGCAAGATGCCTGTGAATACCGGTACAGAAAGGTACGGAACGATTTCGGAATCGCGTTACTCGCAACGGAATATGTTACATAGCATGATGCCGGTGGTTCGGGAAGCCGGTCGGATTGCGCTGCGTCATTTTCGCCATGTGAAGGGGGAGCAGAAACCGGACCGGTCGCCGGTTTCGGAAGCGGACCGGGAGGTTGAAAGATTCCTGGTACGTGAGATTCGCGAGCGATACCCGGAACATGCGGTTGTGGGGGAGGAATACGGAGAAAGCGGAAAAGGTTCCGTCGATTACGAGTGGGCGATTGACCCCATCGACGGAACCTTGTCATTTCTGGCGGAGATGCCGATCTGGGCGGTGTCGGTGGGGCTGCTTTTTGAAAATCGCCCGGTTTTGGGGATGGTATACGCGCCGGTGATCGAGGAGTTTTATTGCGGTTCCGAGGAGACGGGGGCATGGTTGAACGATACACAATTGATCCTGGACCGCCCCAATCCGATCTGCGAGAACTCGCCGTTGCTGGCTTTCTCGAATGCCTGGAAGAAAATGCGGTTGCGGTTTCCGGGGAAAGTGTGGTGTCACGGTTCGGCGGCTGTACACCTGGCAATGGTTGCCAAAGGCACGGTCGTCGGGACGATCTGCGAACCGCCGCTGGTATGGGATATTGCGGCGGCGGCGGTGATCGCCCGGCAGGCGGGAGCAGATGTGCGCTTCTTGTCCGGCGGGGCGATGGACACCCGCGCGTTCACCGGCCACCGATCTCCGCAGCCGGTTGTAGCGGCGCATCCGGCGGTGATTGATGAACTGATGGCCATGATGGAGTGGCTGTGAGGAAAAACAGATCTCAACCCGCGTTCACATAGCATTCAAGCCATATTCGCTGCCAGGTTCCCGCATCGGCGCGGATTTCATGGACGCGACATCGGACGGGGATTCCACAGTCCAGATTTCGGCTGATCGAATGGACGCTCGTGCGCGGAATGTACCCCAATTTGATCCCATCTTCGGTGAGAACTTCCACGGCGTCCCGATCGAAGGGATTTTCCGGCTCACGACGGAGAACCAGCGCAGAGCCGGTTTTCAACGCGGGCAGCGCGCGGTCTGCCTCATAATAGGGATACCCGGCGAGCGGTGTGCGCAGCAGTTCAATCCGCCGCGTGCCGGGTTTCTTGCTTTGCGCCGAGCCGGTCAGAAAAGCGAGCGAACCGAGTAATGCCGTGAAAAACGATCTGCGTTCCATGATGTCCTGCCTCTTCTTCGGGTTATCGCCTGTCTTTCAATAGCCTTTCCGCATTTTTGCCACAAATTAAATCCAATTCTTCCTCTGAGAAAGGGAGGGACCGGAGATGCTCCAGTTCACCTTTCTGATCCGCCCAGGGGGAATCCGTACCAAACAGCACACGGTCCACACCATGCGCCCTGACCATGGTCACAAAGTCCTCATCCGGCAAATGCCCCAACACATAAGAGGTATCCAGGTAAACATTCCTTCCGATCAGAACTCTTGCAACTTCCTCCCATTGGCGGAATCCGCCGAGGTGCGCCAGGATCATCACAAGATCGGGGAATCGGTCAATGAGACGGGCGAAATGGTCCGGTGTGCTGTTGAGAGTCGGGACCTCGATGTCCACGCCGGCATGGAACAGAACCATCATGCGCTCCTCGATGATGGCTTCATACATGGGGAAAAGTCTCTCGTCATCCGGTTCGATGCTGTGGTACTCCGGATGGATTTTTATGCCGGGGAATCCACGGGATGACAAGTCCTTAATGAGTCCCGGAAGGTTCTCGCAATCCGGGTAGAACGAACCGAACGCCACCACGCGCCCGGAACGGCCATTCTCCACCCAGCGGTTGATGGAGTTGACCTGTCTCGGTTTTGTGGCGACCGGCTGAAGCCAGGACATGTCGATTCCCGCCTCGTCCATGGATTCCACAAGGCTCGACAGTCGCCCATCAATGGCCTCTTTGATTCCGGCCCCCGCCGCCATTTTCGGAACGACTTCCAGCGCAATCTCGTCCGGGAAAACATGTGTGTGAACATCAACGATCATTTAGGATTCCCCATCGGTTGAATTTAACTACAATCCGACTTTTCAGATATTGATTTATCATGCCACAGGCTGGAAGCCTGTGCCACCCTCTTCTCCCTGTGCAATTGTTTCATCGGCCTCATTTCTCATTCCCTTCCACCAATGCATCCCTGTTCCCTTCCCCGCAATGAGAACAGGTCAGCCAATACAGCACAACGGCGGCATAGCATTTCAATGATGCGCCAAAGATCCCGATTCCCGATTTCCACCAACCGCTTTCAAAGGCATACGGAACAGCCAATATCCCCACGGCCATGGCGAACAGGACAGTGTTCTTGATGCTGTCATTTTTCCACTGCGCAGCCAATATCCAGATCGGCAGGAGAAGTTGAGTGAAATAGTGGTCCCAGCAGAGGCTCGGAATCAGCAGCATGGGGTAGAGCCATAGGACGAAAAGCATGTCTCGGTCGCGCCGATGGCGGATCGTCGCGTAGACTGCAAGCCCCGGCAGGAGAAACGCGGTCAGAACGGAAAGGGCGTAAGCCAGAGTCGGCAGATCGGCGAGAGCCATCGTTCTGGGATTTCGGCTCAGCAGTCGATAGAACAGCGCGGACGGGGCCTGGTTATGCGGTTCGACATGAAACACCTGGCCATATTCCGCCCAGGTGGATTGACCATAAGACATCTGCGGGAGCAGATCAAGAAAGGCCCGATGCTGGTCCCAACCCGCGACGGCGACAGCCCAACCCGTACAGGCGCAAATCGTCGCCAGTCCCGCGAAAAACGCGGGACGATCTATGAACAGAAACAGCGCCAGCAGCAACACCGGAGCAACTTTCGCCGAGGCCATAATGCCGATCACAACTCCGGCGGCAATGGAGTAATTGCGCTTCATCAACAGCAGAGCGAGGGTGAATGAAAACAACAGGACGATATTGAACTGCCCGGCGGAAATGGTCCTGAAAATCGGATCGAAGAAGGCGAACAGGGTAATCCCCGCCGTCCATTTCAGAAGATAAGACTCCTGTGGGCACAAGAAGCAGAACAGCGCGAGAGTCCCCAATAACAACAGGTGGTTGACAATGCACCAGGCATCCCAAGCGGTCTCGTAGTCCATCCAGGCCAGCGGTCGGCACAAAACCGCCATGAACGGGGGATAGACAAAGGGATTCAAGCCTTGCGAAATACCCAGCCGGGTTTTGGTCCACATCGCCGCCTTGAAATCATAGAGGTCAATTCCCTGCCCCACCAGGAACGCGCCGATGTACAGATGCTGGAAATCATTCCGGTGCAGCTGCGGGGCAATGAAAACATTCCGCTGGACATAATAAGCCAGGGAAATCGCCAGGAGGGCGGATAGAAAAAGAGTCTGTGGGGCATCCCGGTTCGACATGGATCGTGATGAGTGATCGAGTGTAATGATCGGAAAGATAGCATATCACTCAACAGACAGGGACGGCTGACAGTCGTATTTTAGTATGTGGAAGCATGGGGAAGGCGGCATTTGGCGATTTTTTGGTAGAGAACGACCTGTTCGTTATCCGAAACAGCGGTTCCCTTCCCGGTGAAACAGAAACAAAAGCGCGGCCTGCACAAACCGCAGACCTCGGATCCGGTCGAACGAGGCGTCCTCCTTCACGGAATCGTTCCAAAAGCATCATGTTTCCTATTACAAATATGTATTTGCAAATATACGTCAGAGATGTCCAAACTTCAGTCGCAGGGGCGCACGGCCGTGCGCCCCTGTGTGTTTGTGGGTGTGAGGAGGGGGGGGTACGCACAGGATGGGTTCTGTGGACCGAGTGGACACGATGGATGGAAAGTCCGACAAAATGCAGCAGGCAGGGGAGATTACGGCTTTTTTGGCGGAAATAGGGGTTGACAGTCGAGAAATATACGGTTTGAATACTATTGATGGGGTCTTTGGTCCTCATCGAAAACCTATCACCAGGAGGAATAAGGATATGCAGAGAGTCGGTTTAATTTTGGTCGTGGCCGGGTTGTTGACAGCTACGGTGTGGGCACAGGAAGAGTATGTGCCGGTCGGCCCGGAGGCCGTTGGCCTGGTCCCGAAGACGAGCACGTTCGATTTGAACGCTTGGCCCGGAGATGGAGATCCGAGGAATAACGGAGGCTCGGAGAGCACCGGTATCGCTATCGGCAGCGGCGGGAATATCCTGATCGGCTGGGAAGATGACGGCGATGGATGGTTCGATTATGAGGCTGTGTGGGTGGTATACAAGCAGGACGGCACCCCTATCGTGGGGTCTCCCCAGTCGTATTTCACCGCCGCAGGCGAACCGGTCAGCCCCGAATATACCTGGGGCCCGAAGATAAAAGCCAATCTCTTCGGGACCGGTTTCGGGATGGGTTCTACGGCGTGGGGATTGGGAGAAGTGATCGATGAATTCTTCGATGTCAACACTATCGGTGGTGATCCCGGAGTGAACGCGGGCGACTATCCGGCTGTGCAGCTGATAAAGGAGGACGGAACGCCGGACGGTCTGGCGCTGTGTGGTGTTTCCGATGAGTATGCCGAACGGGAAGGAGATATTCGTATAGCGGACTGGGATTATCTTTCCAACGGGAACATCTTGATTGTCGGCGAGAGCCGCCAGAAAGACGATCTCGTCAATATTTACGGCGGCACAACACCGAGTGAACATCCGATCTTTACGATTGTCAAGAAGGACCGATCATTCGTGAAGAAGGAAACCCTGGTTCCGTCCGCTGCTTTCGAAGGCAATATGAACATGTGGCACGGCGCGGCGGTGACTGCAAATGGGTTTGCCTGCCGCTGGTCGGGTCCCCCCTTTGGCGGAAACCTGCGTATGTTCGACAATGACGGCGTTGCGACAACAAGCGATATCAGCATTGCGGCGTTGACAGGCGTAGAAGCGACCGGGCAGGGCGGTCGTGGCGATGACAATGTGGGATTCCACGGGAATGGTGTGGATACGTATGTCGTTGCCAACAGAGGGAGTGACGATGTCTACCAGAACGGCGTTTTTGTGACTTCGGTCAGCGATCTTGGAACATTGAGATGGACTGCCGTGGCGACCGACGATATGCCGTTTGCCCAGGTGAGTGGCGTGGACTGCGCGGTCAATGACGCCGGGTATGTGCTTGTGGTCTGGTGCGATGCCGAGCAGCTGGTTCTGGAAAATACGATCCTGTTCGGGCGGTTCTTCAATCCGGATGGAACCCCGAAGAGCGGCAGTTTCTACATCAGCGAGCGTGCCACGCCGGAGAACAATATCGGCCCCTGCGTAGATCCGCGAGTCACTTGGCGCAATGATGTGATTGCGGTCGACTGGGTTGACAACAACAACCCGAATATGATCAGCAAGACCGTGGCCGTGCGGATCTTCAACGCGCCGACCGGCACGGGGATCGACAATTTCATGCTGTATTGAGATTGACGGTTCATCAATGGTCAATGATTGCAGGGGCGCACGTCTGTGCGCCCCTGCGTGTTTCCGGGAATCGGAAACAGGCAGAAATGCATTGTCGTTCGATGCGGCCATCCTTCGGATCGCCAAACAGGACCGATTCAGACATCCGGCCAGGAATTTCCATGTGACATTTCAAAGGTAAGGATGCTTATGCCCGTTCGGGTAGAGTGCGCAAGTGGAATGAGGGTATGTTCATACCACTCGGCGCCCCATGACACAGGGGTGAAAGAAAGCGCTTTTACTCCTTCGGTTAGTTCCCAATACCCTGATGAAGAGCCGACACCTCGCCCAGGGAGAGATATCGCATCAATGAGCTCGCTTTCACACCAAATCTCTCAACGAGATCCTCAATAAAAGCGATCTGCCCGTCGGGCAAGTCAATTGAAATGATCATGCTATCGCGCCATGACCTCGATGAATGAACCTTGGAAGCGTAATAGACCGGACAAATCTGAAACGCTCGTATTCAACCTGTTATAGCAGAAAAAGAGAGGATTTATGTTCCCAAATCCTCCCTCATTCTCCCGCGGCCCCCTTTTTCACCTGAAGGGGTGTCTCTCCGGGCGGGATGTCGTGGACGATTTCAAGCACGCCATCCGTGACAGAAACCGGTTCGACCGGTTTTCCCGCGAGGATCGCACATGCTTTCTGAGCATCTTTCAGGGGGATTCTGACATGGACTTTCGGAATGGTCATCGCGCCTTTGTTGGCGATTTTCCATCCAAGATCAGATATTCGGTTCAATTCGAGCGGCAGTTCGCCCATTTCCACACGTGCCTGGGGGGGCTGGTCAAAGAGGAGGAGAACCGTATGCGCACCCCGGTACATGTCGCCCTGTTTGCTTGTCATCTCTCCGCACCAGCGCGGAAGCAAAACAATTTCGGCAGGTCGCGCAAGGCCGGCCTTGTCCATTAGAACAACCGGAGGCTTTTTCTCCGGTTCCAGGAAAACCGGCTGAAGTTCCATAGGTTTGTTCCAGGCCCGATCCAGCGCCTCGATATTCTCCCAGCATCCGAGTCCTTTCCCCTCGACATACAGCGCCTGCGAACTTTCCCGCCAATCGTCCAGGTTGGGATGCCCGGTTCCAAGCTGCGTATTGACCTGGACAATGTAGGAATAGTACGTCGTGTTCCAGGCGGTCCAGGTGACATTCAATTCGTCGGCCCGGATAATGCAGCCGCAGGGAGGATTGTGATCCCAGTCATTAAACCCATGCCATGCGGCGGTGATAAACCCGCGCGCGAGTTTCGTTTTGTACCATTCACCGTCCAGGCTGGTCATAAACACGCCGCGTACAGGATCGGATAGGTTGACAAATTTCTCCATACTGAACGTTCTCTCAATGACGGCATCCTTTTCATTCCAGAAGCGATGGCCGTTGTATTTCTTTCCGGAAGTCTTCGCGTAAGCCTGGTAGCGCACCAGGTTGGAGTTGACATCGAACAGGATGACATCCGGCAAGTCACGGAAACAGACAATGGTTGCGCTGGCCCCATCGGGGATCCATGCTTCCATCGCGGCGATATCGCCCTCTTTCTTCGTTACCTGGGTTTGCCAATCGAAATGCCCGTCCAGCCCGGCGGAGGTGGCCTTGCCGGTAACCCGTATGGAGATTGCCCCGTATTCCGGACAGGCATCCATCAGAGGCCGATCCCGGATTGTGGAATCCGCTGTGAAACAGGCAAAATGGTTTTCATCGCCGTGGGGATTGTAAACCAGATTCATATTTCTGGAGACGATATTCACAATCCCATCAGGAGCACGCTTTGCCCAAATCATGTCGCTGCGCGCCTCGTCCTTTATTCCGGGCGTCGGAAATGGGACCGGATTGGGGCAGTACTTGCTTCCCGGACGCCACAGATCGGGGAGTTCCTTGAGAATCCAGGAGACTTCGCTGTTCAGGTCACGCCAGGATTGCATGTCCCGGTCGCTGTATCGTTTGGCAGAGGCGGCAAACGCCAACCCGGCATCCAGGACGGCAAATCGCTGAACAGGCCAGAACAGGCTTCCGGCGTTCTCCAGCAGTTGCGGGTTGTCGAATCTCTGGCGCAACTCGGAATCGGCTTTCTGCATATCCCGGAATTCCTGGGAATCTGTAGCGGAGTGAATATCCGGCGAGAGATCGACCTGGACACTCTCCGTCTCCCCGCGTTTCAAAATGAACTTCGCCGTAGACCCCCGGACATCCGCAAGGGCAGAGTCTTCGACTTTCCGTTCGCCTGCAAACACAGGATCGATAAGCTTCACATGAAACACGCCCAAATCAGAGGCATGGGACTCGATATGAAACGGGCGCGTAGCCGGGTCTCCCGACAGTTCAAAGGTGCATTCTTTCAACGTATAAACAGACGTATTCCCTGTCACAGGAAGAGGGCCGACAATCCGGCCACCGGAGAGAAACCGGATTTTGTCGATGGTGGTTTCGACATCCTGTTTGGTCCATTGAGCGGTGGGTAAAAGCGTTTTGGTGCAGTTCCGAGCATTGACTGTGCCGCCGCGCCAGGTGAGTTCGCAGGAGCCGAGTTCAAGCGGATCGTACTGGTTGTCATGGTCATCGGCGACAATGAAATTCACGTTGTCCCACAAACCCGCCACAGGGGGATCCACGCAGATCCAATAGAATCCCTCGACGGTGCAATTTTTCCATTCGACCAGACCCTGGGTCAGAAACAATCGGCGGTCGATCATCTGCTGCGGCGGCGGGTTTTGTCCAGGCGGAACGGGAACGTGGCAAAAACGCAGTGTTTCGCCCGGTTGAATAACCAGTTTGGCGGTCTGGCCGCGCATCTCAAACGAGCCGTAGATTGTGGCGACAGAGTTCTCGTAAGTCATCAATTCGGGCTTTGCAACCGCCTTGCAGAGTTCCTCCAGAGTGAATGTGCCGCCGGTGATCCAAACCTTGCCCGGAGAGCCGACACCCTGGCGCGCTTCCGCCCGGGATTCTCCACCAGACAGAATCGACAGCAGAATCAGAAAAATCGGCAAGGCTGTTCGCATGGGTCTCATCTCACTTTTTGGAAAGTTGTGCTTTATAGTAACGTGCCGTATGCACACAGGCCACCCGTTGAGTATGAGGATCGGAAAAAATCTGTCAATGAGAAGATGTCCTCACACCAAGCGGAAAGAACCGGGCGGATGCCGCTGTGCATCTCCAGGAGGCGTGCCATGTGGCAATGTAATCGTAGTCATGCGCGGATCCTTCTTGCATTATGCACAATCTTCTTTCCGATGAACGGCATCCGTGCGGACACGGACAGAACACTATCGGAACGATTTTGTCTGGTCCATGCGGACCCGGAGTTTCTGCTCGAACTTGGTTCTGCCTGGAACCGTTATGATTTCTGCTGGAATGGAATTGAGCGGGTCAAAGGAGAATTCGATTTCCGGGATTTGCCTGCGCAAGTGGATCATTCCCTGAGCCTGGGTGTAAAGATTTTGCCGATTCTCGATTATGAGCCGGCCTGGGACCCACAGCATTCCCCGGCAGACGATGAGACATTGGACTATTGGGCACGCTATGTCCACAAAACGATCACCACATTCAAGGGCAAGATGGAATACTGGCAGGCCTGGAACGAACCGAACAACGAGGGTTTCTGGAAGCCGCGCCCGAATTCACGCGATTATGCGGAATTACTTCGAAGGACCTGCCTTGCCGCAAAGGAAGCCGATCCGAATGTAAAGGTCCTCGGCCTGAATTGTTCGGATATCGATCTGAAGTTTACCGAAGAGGTATTTCGCTATGGGGGATTGAATTATTGCGACATTCTTGCGTACCAGCCGTATCGCATCGCGCCGGAAGTCGGTCACTTTGAAGAAGTGAAAGCGCTGCGGGAGTTGGTAGACAAATACGGCGAACAGCGTCCGATCTGGTTTACCGAAATGGGTTGGAACTCCGAGAACTTTCCCTATAAGGATGCAGCGGATTTGTTCGCGGAGGCTCCGAGTCGAAGACAGGCGGCGTTTCTGGTTCGGTACATGGTGATTATTCAAGCGGTCGAGATTGAAAAAGTATTCTGGTTTGCGCAGGGCGCAGGCGGACACGGAATTATGGTACACGAAGGCAGACGGAAACGTCTCGCTTTCTACGCCTACCGCCACTTGATCCGGGAACTGGACAACTACCTGAGTGTGCGGGAAGTGATTCCCCACGGTTCGTGCGGATTGTATGCTTACTTGTTCACCCATCCGGACAGATCGGTCCTGGTCGCATGGAGCGTGAACGGCCCGCAGGAAGCACAGATTTCGGGCGCACCTCTCGCCTGCGAGGCGCGCGATATGCTCGGCAAGCCGATCCCCACACCACAAAGTGAAATAATGACGCTGACGGGAGAACCTATCTACCTGTTTTTTGACCGGACCCCGCAGAGCCTGGCTCGGCTAGCCGAATTGCAGCCTGACCCGCCGCGTCTCTGGCTGGCCCCCGGCGAATCGCAAGAGGTTCACGTTCATTGGAATCCCTCCACGCAGACCGATGAACAAATCCGTCCGACCATTCACACGACACGCGGTCTTTCGGTCAGACCTCGATCGATTACATTGGAATCGCAGAAAGCGGAATCATTCAGAATCCGCACGGGGAAACACACAAAACCCGGATCCGGCCTCGTGCGAATCTCCGCCGGTCAAAGCAGTTGGGACTTCGAAGTTAATATCGTACCGAAGACTCTCTGGAAATATGACAGCCCCATCGAGGGATGCCTGACACCGACATGGATTCGAGACGGCAACGGAAGTCCCGGGATTCTTGTCACCGGATACGATTCATCCGAACTGCTGTGCCTTTCGCCGGAGGGAACCCTGCGCTGGAAATTTGCGGCGGCCTCGCCCATCAACGATTCCGTCACGGTCGGTAATGTCGACGCCGATGCTCGTCCCGAGATTGTCGCAGCGATGCCCGCCGAGCAGCGCGTGTTTGTGTTGAGTTCCGACGGCGTACAGAAGTGGCATGTAAGGTTACCGGGTCAAGCGGTTAAAGAAAATCCTGCCTGGCACTGGACGCGGCCGGAAATAGCGGATCTCGACGACGACGGAATCGGTGAGATCCTGTACGCGGATCAATACGGCCAACTCAGCGCCGTTACAGGAGAGGGAACGATTCTGTGGACGCGCAAGATCTCCGAAAGCGGATTTAGCCGTCCTGTGTGCGCCGAACCCGCAGGCGAAAGCGGCTCCGTGCAAATCCTCGCGGGGGATAAAGCGGGCACGGTATATTGCCTTTCAAACAACGGCGACATTCTGTGGCGATCCTCCGTGGGAGCGGAAATCTCGGCAACGATTGTGGCAGGCCCGCTTACCCCCAGCGGCCCGGTTCGTATCCTCGCCGGGACAAAAGGAGAACAACTACATTGCCTCTCGTTCAAAGGCAAGCCGATCTGGACAGCGGAACTCGGCGGGACCATGGACCTTGGTACAGGAATTGTAACGGCCGACCTCGACAACGACGGTACAAAAGAAATTCTGGCTTCATCCCGTAATCATGACGTGATCGCATTCCGCGAGGACGGCTCCGAAATGTGGCGGGTCGAGACAGGGGCGCAACTTCGCTCCGTGCCGGCGGTCGGCGATGTGGACAACGACGGCGGGCTGGAAATTCTGGTTGGATCTGCGGATTGGCTGCTGTATTGCATCGACCCCCGTGGAACCGTCGAATGGAAGGTGTATGTCGGGAACCGTGTCGATGCGGCGCCGCTGTTAGCGGATCTGAACGGGGACAACGTGGAGGACATTGTGTTAGCGGTGCGAGGAGGAAAGATTTTCGCATTCTCGGCCCAAGTCAATTGACGTGATCGACGAGTCCGGGTAGCATTCGTCAATGAAACTCGGCTTATTTGGCGATACCAGGCAGGTTTATCCATCTGTCCGGCACCTTTGGAAAGAAACGAGGAATTGAAAAGATGGTAATCCGACATAATCGGCGAGTTGCGCTGTTTCTTTTGTTCGCATTGCCGGCAACCGTGCTGATTTCGTGTACCGAGGCGCGTCTGCATTCCGCTCCGAACTCAACTGTCGCACCAATTACTGCCCCGCAAGATGCCGTGTCCGTCACCATTCGCCACTATGGCCTGGGACCCGGGTCATGGCATCTTTACAGTTCCATGAACACGGCTCCAAACGGCGATATCTACGTCGGTATCTGCAATTACTCGTATGCAATGAAAATGAGCGACCAGCTGAACGGCGCGCATCTTGTCCGCTACCGACCGAGTGAGGACCGCATGGAGGACCTCGGTGACATGCAGGATGTCACCGGTCAGCGCGGACAGGACAATACCTTCGCCCAGTCAAAAATCCACACCCCCATTCTGTTCGGACCGGGCGGATATGTCTATTTCGGAACGCACAGCGTGGAGCGGGACTATGTGCCGGAGGAATACAAATCACGATTTACCGAAGGCTACCCCGGCGGGCATTTTATCCGGTACGATCCGCGCACGAACGCCTTCACAGACCTCGGCATTCCCGCGAACGGCGAGTCCCTTATGGGCATGACCATCGAGCCGACACACCGAAAACTGTTCGCCACGACGCACAAGAAGGCATTATTGGTCGAATACGATATTCCGTCCGGGAAATCGACTATTCGCGGCAGTATCGGGGAATATCCGACCCGAATGATCGCCTCTCTTTCCGACGGAACTGTTTACACAGTCAACGACAAAGGGTGGGTCCTCCGCTACAATCCCGACAACGAGAAGATCGAGAAGCTTCCGTTCCGCATCCCATTCGGCCGCTATGAAGTGGAATTGATCTCCATTTTCGCTTTGTGTTCTAATCCCGCGCGGGACCGGCTGTATGGGATTTCAACCCTCATCGATCAGCCTTCCGTGAAAAACATTATTAAAGGCGGCTACCTGTTTGAATTCATCCCGCATACCGACACCGGGCCGGTTCTGAGGGATCTCGGAAGCGCAGGCATTTCCGAGGAACCCGTTCTCTCCGAGGCGGGCCTGTATCACGCCATAACCTACGGCAAGGACAACAAAATCTACTGGGCCTCTCCCATGAAAGGCCGCCCTGTACACCTGGCATCTTATGACACGCAAACCGGCGAACGGGCCGATTACGGCGAAATGTGGTTCTTGCCGGAACACGCTTACGTTCATGCAATCTTTGCCGGCTGCACGGGCGACGACGGAATGCTTTACTGGGGTGGCCTTCTTAAGGCGGAAAATGAAACGAAATGGGACAACGAAGCGGTCTTCATTATTTGCGATCCAAAATCCCTGAAGAACATCACCGGATGAAGGATTATCCCGGGAAGAACCGCCATAAACACAAGTTGTGTCCGCTGTGTGTTCCGAACCGCCTCATAGCGCATTCGGCTACATTGCGCCCGTTATGCCCCGCTACACATTTGCCGGAACCGAATAGCCGGACGCAACATGGGAGCGGTCCCATTCTGTTTCCGACTGAAGCGCCGCCAAGTGTGATCGGATGGTCAGTTCCGCACTGTCCGCAATCAGACGATCCAGCGATTCCCGGAAACACAGCCACGGAATTCGCCTGTCCGGATTCCCCTTGAACACGAGTGTTGAGGAAAGCCAGGGTCCCAGAATCTCGCCGACATCTACATAGTCGCCCGAGAAGACAATATTATCCACTCCCCCCATGGCGGCGATCCCGGCCCCACAGGCCAGAAGAATTCGGTATTGAATTATTTCTCTTGCCAGGCGAACGTCCGGGTCGTCCGTTCGGAAAATTGCATCCACTGTTACATCTCTACCGACAATCCCGCGCAGGCCGCTTTCTCTAGTTAATACGTTATTGATCTGTTCCGGTCCCCATCCCATCTCCTTTCGCAATGTCAGAACAATCCCCGCGTCCAGCTCTCCGCATGTCGTTTCGCCGGGGATTCCTTCCAGTGGAGTCACTCCTCCTGTAACCATGACGGGGCGGCTTCTCATGACGGCGGTGATCTCCGGTTGAGGAATCAGACAGACGGACAGAATGCGTGCAGCGGGATTCTGTCGAATGGAATGTCTTGCGTAGTGACACGCCCATTCGTGGAAAATGCCGTGAAATCCGTACCGCTCCAGTTTCAAACTCTTTGTGATGTCCGCATGAAGCCCGTAATAGCGTTCCCGAGCCGGTAAACCCGAAAAAAAGGAGGTCTCCGAGACCAGAACGATGGGGACTTCAGGAAAAGCCTGCCGACAATGCTCAATCAGCCGCAATTTCGGCGGCAGGTGCAGCGGAGCGCGTGGAACAAGGGCCTGTAAGCGGCGTATCACTTCAGGCGTAGCCACTACCGGTTTGGGGAATTCCGATGCCGTAAAGGTCAGGCGAACGGCTAGCGCGTCCGGCTCCGCCGCCGACAACCGTTTGCGGCACAATGACCGGATATGAAGCAATTCTTCGACTGTTTCCGTTTCATCGCCGTCGCCGCTGTGAAGCGGTTTCATATCACCCGTCAGGATCGGTTCACGACATCCGCCGGCGAAATACGCGAAATGAGAAGTGTAACGGCTTGGCCGGATAACCAGGATACTCATGTCTTGTCTCCTTTTTTACTCACGCGAGTGCATGTTCGCGGAATGAGCCTGCGCGGCTTAACAGCGAATAGGCATCTCTCGCAATCGCCAGTTCCTCATTGGTTTGAACGACCAGGATACGCACGGGGCTGCTTTCGGTTGCCACGTCTACCGGAGGTTCGCTTGGATTCCTGTTGCGTTCCGGATCGATCGACAGGCCGAATGTCTCCATGTCGGCGCATACAGCCCAGCGAACCGGCGCGACTTTCTCGCCGATGGTATCGGTAAAAATAACGGCGTCCGCGTACCCGACTGCCGCCATGTAGGCTCCCAGATATTTTCGAATCCGCCACAGGTAGATTTGCGCGGTCAGATCCATTTTCGGGAACTGGCCTTTACCTTGCGCAATACCCGCGAGGATGTCGCTGATATCCGCCGAGACCCCCGACATTCCAAGGACGCCGCTTTCTTTATTGAGAACTCTTTCGACCGATTTACAATCTCCGTTGTACTGCGCCAGCAGACGCAGGGTCAGCGCTGGATCCAGATCTCCGCAGCGTGTGCTCATAATCAGTCCCTGCAAGGGGGAATAACCCATCGTGTTATCGACGGATCGACCTTTCACGATAGCGCAGAGGCTCGCCCCGCCGCTGCCCAAATGGCAGCTGACCGCGTTAAACTCGCTCATCGGCCGGCCCAGGAATTTCGCGGCCTCGGTCGCTACGTACTGATGGCTGGTTCCATGGAACCCGTACTTGCGGATCCCCATATCTGTCGTCATCCACCGGGGGATCGCGTAGGTACGCGCGTAATCGGGAATCGTCGAATGATACGCCGTGTCGAACACGACTATCTGCGGCAGGTCCGGATACCGGGCTCGACAGGCTTTAACCAGGCCGGTCGCGGGCGGATTGTGTAATGGAGCCAAATCCGCCACCGCGTCCAGGTCGGCGATTACCTCTTCATTCACCAGCGCGTATCGCTCAAATCGAGTACCGCCATGGACCATGCGGTGCGCGACCACGTCCGGCTTGAGCTCCGGATGCTTGGCTAGTAAGGCCATTACCTGCTCAAATGCCGTGGCCTGGTCGCGCATTTCGACATAGTGTGTCCCGTTGACATCGCCGATGTGGTAGACAATACGCGAGGGTTCCGCCGTCGGCGGCCCGACCCGCTGTGCCTCTCCGCCCGCCCGCTGCACTTCGGACGGCATGGCGATGACCCTGTACTTCAGCGAAGAACTTCCACAATTGAATACCAATATGTTCATCATGTCCGGCTCCTGTTCAGGCCAATGTTCAGATTTCGTCCGAGGTCCATCCGAATACAGGGACACCAATCAGGCTGTGAATGATAGCCGTTGTGCCGTACACGGCTTCGGTGATTTTGGCGACCTCAACACATTCATCCTGCACGTGGGCCTTCTCCTCGATACCGGGGCCGTAGCCGACTGTCGGGACATTGAATTCCTTTGTCAGGACGCCGCCGGCGGTTCCCATGCCCAGGCGGCCGAGTTCCCACTTCCCCGGATGGACTTTTGCACAACCTGCCGCGGCGAGGGCGTCGCGGGCGTGATCGATCAGGGGATGAAACGGATCGGTCTGCCACGCATTCGTAATGTGTCGGACAACCGTCGTTTGGCCGTTGTATAGCCGTTGTGTCTCTTCCCGAACCAGCACATCTACCGCAACCGGTCCGCTGGACTCGGCCACCGTGGACACATTGTGTTTTAACTGACTGAGAACACACCCGACCTCTTCATCGGAGCGAAGTCGGCGATTCATTTCAATCGTCGCGCGCCGAAATCCGTTGTCATCGACAAACCGGGGCCGGCGAACGGTTAACTCTTCCGGTCCGACAGCCGTACCGTTTCCTGCATGGAGCTCCCCGATGATCGCACCGGCAGCATCCTCTACCTGAAACGGATTGGTCCCTTCGACACGGACTTCGATTTCCAGCCATCCGTCATGCCCGTAATACAGTCCCAGTCCGGTCGGCTCGCCGAGGATAGCGTAGGATGGTTTGATTCCGAGTTCGGGCAGGGTCCGCTGCATCAGCCCGCGAACACCGACACTCCGCCCGTTCTCTTCGGCTACCGTCGCGGCGACTACCACATTGCCCCGGAGCGGCAACAGGCTACGCTTCAACAGAGCTCCTGCATACACCTGCGCCGCGAGGCCGCCTTTGCAATCCGTCGATCCAAGCCCGTACAGGAGGCCATCCCGGATCAGTCCTTCGTACGGATTACACGACCAGGAATCCGGGTCCGCCGGGGGAACGGTGTCCATGTGGGAGTTCAACAGAACGGACCGGTCGCTATCGTAGCCGAAAAGAATTCCGATCACGTTCCCGTAGTCATCCCGCAGGACCTTGTCGTATCCCACTTTCTTCATCTGCTGTTCAACCAGGGCCGCGATCGCCCTTTCATTGAGACTTACACTCGGCACTCGAACGAGATGCTGTGCGAAACGCACCACACTCTCGTTCAGAATCTCGCTTTGCTGACGAAGCATTTTATACATTGTCGTTCTCCTTATTCGTTCATCAACTCTGGTATTCACCCTATTCTCTCCGCAATTGCCGTGCCGGATTTCTATTGTGCAATCTAACCTCTTGAATACACAGGGGTTATGGGGAGGCGGGAACATTTGACAATATAGCGAGTATACTTCATAATGAAATATCACAATTTCATTATGAAGGATTTCTTATATGAAAGCATCGGACCTTGAACTGAAGGAACTAATCGAGTTCGGCGACGGGCGGATTGACTTGCAGGGCCGTCGTCTCGTTCTTCACAGTATCAACGCATTCGCCCAGTTGCGCAGGGATTTGCTCGAAATGGTCGGTCTGGAACGGATGCGGCGGATTCTAACCCGATTCGGCTATTTCTGGGGCCAGGCGGACGCGGCTGCCATGAAACGGGTCTTTGAGTGGGACAATGTAATGGAATGGCTTAAAGCCGGGCCGAGGCTGCATACCATTCAGGGTGTTGCGCGAAGTGTCGTGAAATCAATCCGCCTGGATGAATCAAGCGGCCGATTTCGGATGGAGGTGATCTGGCATGACTCCGGCGAAGCAGAGGAGCAGCTGCTCGAACTTGGAAAAACGGACTACCCGATCTGCCGCATGTTGGCCGGCTATGCCAGCGGGTACTGTTCGTTCTGCGTCGGAAGAGATGTTTATTTCATCGAAGAGAAATGTCGCGCGAAAGGAGACCGCGTGTGTTCCGCTATCGGCATGGATCGCGATTCGTGGGGAGAGGAACTGAAAACTGTCCTCCCGTATTTCCAGTCGGAAGATATTCAAAGAACGATCCGAAATCTGACACGGGAGTTGCGCCGAAAGACCCGGGAAGTGGCGCAGCAGCGGAAGCGACTGGATTTGTTGGAACGCCAGGTCAATCCCTCCTTTGTAGAGGTCCACAGCGCGTCTTTTCGACGCGTCCTTGACCTGGCCGGTCGGATCGCGCCGTTCGACACATCCGTTCTCATTACCGGCGAAAGCGGTGTCGGAAAGGAGGTTCTTGCGCGTTATATTCATTCTCTTTCCACGCGGTCTAAGCAGGTGTTTGTCGGTGTGAATTGCGGCGCCTTGCCGGAAACATTACTGGAAAGCGAATTGTTCGGACACAAGGCGGGAGCGTTTACCGGCGCAACGCGCGACCGTGTGGGATTGTTTGAACAAGCGCAAAAAGGAACGGTTTTTCTCGACGAGATTGGAGATGTCTCACCGGCCATGCAGCTGAAACTCCTGCGCGTCTTGCAGGAAAAGGAGATCATGCGTGTCGGCGAAAGTATCCCTCGAAAAATAGACATCCGTGTTATTTCGGCTACCAATCGCGATCTTTCCGAGGCGATACGGGAAGGACGGTTTCGCGAGGATCTGTACTACCGTTTGGGAGTAATCGAAATTGAAGTGCCGCCGTTACGTGAGCGAAAAGAGGACATTCTGTCTCTGGTTCGACATTTTGTACAGAAATTCTCCAGGAAATTTCAATTGCCGGAATTACGGCTGGATGCCACCTGCCTGGATATTCTTCAGGCGTATTCCTGGCCCGGTAATGTCCGTGAACTGGAAAATGCCATTGAGCGGGCCGCTGTTCTATCCCGGGATGGTGTGATTCTTCCTGAATGTCTACCGCCTGCGATTCAGCGTTCCGGCTTTTCCGGCATTCCCAGCGGCCGTGCCACATCCACGTTAGCCGAAGTGGAAAACAACTATATCCGTGCGGTATTAAAACAGACCGGGGGAAACCGCACCAAAGCCGCCGACATTCTCGGCATCAGCCCCGCTACGTTATGGCGGAAGTTGAAGCATTAATCCCGGTGGAACAGGCCACCTGGTCCAGTGAAAATGTTGGGATCTCCTGAAAAGCAGGAGATCGAGAATGAAGAGAAGTCGATCTTATTCTTGTTTTGTCTCATACAAATGCCCTGGCAGCCGATGAGGGCACAACAGAATTCGATCCGGTGATTGCGGTGAAGAAAGCCTTCACACCGGTCGAGTTTCGTGCCGGGAATCCGAATGACCCTGTTTTCGATTTCACGCCTCTTGACTGGAGAGAAATGCTAAAGAAGCCAGGCGCTTCAATGGATGCCATTCTTGAGTACGCAGACAGTCCTTATATGCCGGTTCGCGATATAGTGATTTCGAAGCTGGCCAATCTGGACCGACAGGATGACGGGAAAATTGATGATAAGCGCGTTGTGGCGGCCATTGTGGCATCCGTAACGGACGAAGAAACACAATTGGTTGTGAGGTCATTGGAATTCATCGGACATTTCGATAAGTCGTTTGTGACCGGTGATCTTATCAAGAAAATCGGTGAATATATCGCGCAAAGCCAAATCTGGGGAGTAGCCGAGAACGCTTGCTTCGCAGCCGGTGATCTCGGCGATGCGAGTTTTCTTCCGTATTTGCAGAAGGCGATGAAAAGGACCTTCGCTCGATAGACGAACCGACCACACTGGAGAAGGCGCGGAAGAGAGCCGCTATATGGAAGGAATGGTGGGACCAGAATAAGGACAAATGGCTCCTGCCGCCCGTTGAACCGAAGACGGATCAGTAAGGCACTCTATTGTGATTGAACCCGGCAGGCTCCGTCTCTCGCGGAGCCTGCGGCAAAGCCTGGATTCCGGCTTCCGCCGGAATGACGTGCGGGGCGCGTGTCTATTGCCGCTAGGGTGTTTGACAGCGATGCTGCCGGGCCATAGCTACTGCGTACTCAAAGAACGGGGGAGACCAAGGTGGGCAAAAAAAAACGTGCAGCATTTCAGCCCACTTTGTGTCTCGCCCGATCTTCGGGGGAGAGGGCTTGGTGTTTGTGTCTCCCCCTTCGACAGATTCAGGGCGACGGCCGGTCTTGGCGGAGAGGGGCTTGAGTCCATTCGGGCCATGGTGAGACATTGGACTCCTTATTCCTCATACACACTCGGGGTCTCTTTGCTTCGGAGCTCGCGAAAGAGAAGGCTTGGGAAAGGAGTCCGTGTGTGCGTCGGCTGATGAGCCGAATGGGAGGGAAGGAATCGTTCCGGGAAGGGCGAGAGGATTTGCAGGAGTTGGTCGGGATTGAGGTGGGGACGAAAGCGGTAGAACGGATGGCGGAGGCGGTTGGGGAAGCGATCCGGGGAGTGGAGGAGGAGCGAGGGGAGCGAATTTGGAGTGGGAAAGTGGGGCCGTGTTGTGCGCCCGCACCGGCTGAGGAGGACGCCGTGGCAAGTACGATGGGTCCGGTGGATAGACAACATAGGCCAGACCCGTAGCGTCAGTGATCGGCGAAAGTCCAATTCCAGGACTCGATATTCCTGGACCGCCGACAAATCCCAACAAAGTTACTTTCGTGCCACTCACCGGATTCGAACTCTCTCCATCAATCACACGAACCATGATATATCCCCAGATATCGCACCCTGAAATATACCACGAGCCGGGGATCAACGTCACATCGGTAATTGTGTGCCCATCGAGGTCAAAAAGATCGGCTGATAGGAAGGATATTTCTCCGAAGCCACACGCCGCACTCCTGTCACCTGTCAGGAAAACTGCAAATGACAAATGCAGTACGGACGGTGACGGCCCGATCCCGGTTCTGACAATACCGATATCCAAGTATCCGTTATCGCATGAAAACGCCGCCTCAAAGGACGCATCAACCGGCTTGAGTTCCCTGGCCTCAAAGACTCCCAGATCAATTCTGAATCCAGCTGTCCCAATTCGTTCCGCACCCGTAATGGATAACACCAGCCAGGAGGGAATCGGTGTTGTGCCAAGCATATCGCAGATGGGCACCAGTCCCTGCGTAAGAGACACTTCTACACTCTCTGTCCGCGCTGCTATTGCCGGGACAATTAGGGGCAGACAGCAACAAACGAAAAGACGGGAATGATGGCTAATATTTCGCACTTGATTCTGCTCCGGAATTCCGTATTCCGCTGCATTCCCTAATCATACAGCCCCCAATCCTCCACCGCGCTGGGGCCGCCGACAAGGATCGTGACTTCCTTGAACAGCCTTGAGCTCCCATCCGGAGGGTCGTTGATTCCCAGCTCGACAACAGCCTCAAACGGATCAAATATCAGCGATGTATCCTCCCCCGACTCAATACGAAAAACCGCCCATACTTTCGTTATGGATCTCACGATCCATCTACCGTTCTCCATATAAAAGTCGCCGAAACATGGAATTGCGGGATACATAACGCCGGCGTATCCCGTGGAGTCCGTGCGATACCTGCCACCTCCGATACCCGCTCCACCGATCATACCGGTGTGAACTACCCACGCGTTCGCCACAGGCGTTTGCCCGTCTGCCTCCAAAAGACGAACAGGAATCGTCTCAAAAGCGTCGGTCATGACATACCAGGACCCAACGCTGAACGAAACATCGGAAACGGCCCGGTTGTCAAGATCCTTCAACTCAGCATGAAGAAAAGAGAACTCGCCAAAGCCAACCCCATATTCACTCATCGGTGTTCCCCACGGAACGTAGAGAAGAATATCGGTATACGACACGTTCTGTGCGCTCACCGACGAGACGCGGCTGAGATTCAGATGAAGAGTTTTCTCCTGTTGGACATATTGCACGCTGAAGCTGGGATCGAGCGAAATGACATTCGTAGCGTCAAATGGCCCCAGACTGATGCTGAAATTGCCCTCCCGAATTCTCTCCGATCCGGTTACGCTCAAAACCAACCGGAAGGTAAGGCGGTACTGGTCAGCATCATAGACACGGACTCCCCGGGTGAGAGAAACCTCCACAGCATTCCCAGTTTGGGCTACGGCTGCCAAGAGCAAACACCCAAACAGGAATATCAGATGGCGTAATCTGGTCATTTCCGTCATTATAGGTGACTCTGGAATATCCGGTGTTCGGTCTCGGACACCCGGAACAAGTCCCGCCCAAGGAAATGTGATGGCCATATTCACTTCTTTCGCCTCATTCAAGGACCCCGAGAGTGCCGCCTGTAAAATCCCGTATAATTCTAACGCATGTTGGTCCATATCGTTTTGTCGTCGCGCCGGTCTACTCGTTACTCATACAGCCCCCACTCCTCAACCGCGCTGGGGGCGCGCACAATGATCGTGACCTCTTCGAAAAGGTCCGTGAACCACACGCGATCTTCATTGACTCGCAGTTCCACAAGCGTGTCAAACGGTTCAAACCGGACCGTTGTATCCGCTGCCGATTCCACGCGAAACCAGGCTCTCAAATCCACATCCGTCCGTGGCTCCGTCCTGTTCGGTGGTTCCATCAGAAATCCCCATTCCACCGGATACATGACATACGTAAGACCTTCTGAATCCGTCGGCTGGCCGACGCTGGAAATACCCGCTCCGCCGACAAGCCCCGTCATTTTAACCCTCGCATTCTCAATCGGTGTTATTCCATCCGATCGCAGAACACGAATATAAATGCCGGCAGGCGCATCGGTCCAGTAATACCATGATCCGGGTATCGTTGTGACATCTTCAATGGTCTGCCCTTGAAGATCCGTGAGTTTTACACTCAGGAATGTAAACTCTCCGAATCCACAGTCTTGATAGCCAAGGTAAGGGAGAGGCGACTCGGTGGGACTTGAGATCAGGATGAGTCTGACAACAAGCGTATCGGTTTCGTCCGGAGCACTGGTGCGCTCACGGAAGATCTGCAGTCGGGCAACGGTATCATCCTGATATATTCCCGCAAATACAGGAGGATTCCGATCCAGGACAACAGCGTAAACCGCAATGAACGGCCCCATATCGATACGGATATCCGCTCGATCCACCTGCCCGGCACCCCTTATGGTCAAATCGAGTGCTCCTGCGGGGCACTCTGAAGGAAAAGCAGTCGAAATTTCACAAAACCCTTGCTCCAACGACATTTCCACGGTGCTCGCCCAGGAGCCTGTCGAGACAAGACATAACCAAGTCAGGAAAAGAAATGTCTGACGTAACGTGACACATGTATCCACCGTTCTTACCTCATTCAAGGACTTCGTAATCGCCGCCGGTATAATCCCGTATGATCCTGACGCATGTTGGTCCATATCGTTTTGTTGTCGCGCCGGTTTACTCGTTACTCATACAGCCCCCAATCCTCAACCGCGCTGGGGCGGCCAGCAATAATCGTGACTTCCTCGAAAGGATCGCCCCAATAGGCATCTGCCTTAACTCGCAGTTCCACCAGCGTGTCGAACGTGTCAAACGCTACTGAGACGTCCGCAGTCGGCTCGACACGCAGCCAAGCCTTGATACAGGAACACGGCACGCACTCGTCCGTCCCTGCCGGGTCAGGATTGTGCAACGGCAAGTATGATGGCTCAGGGGGATACTCGACATAGGCCAGCCCCGTGGCGTCGGTGATTGGTGGACGTCCCCCATATCCCGGACTCGATACTCCGGGACCGCCGACAAATCCCAACAAGGTTACTTTTGCGCCACTGACCGGATTGGAACTCCGTCCGTCAATCACACGAACCATAATATATCCCCAAATATCATATCCGGGGAGATACCACGAGCCGGGGATCAGCGTCACATCGGTAATTGCATCTCCATCGCGGCCAACAACATTTGCGGAAAGGAAAGCAATTTCTCCGAAACCGCATCGATGATCCCTTCCACTTCCGTAAAACAATCCAAACGATAGATACAGTACGGAAGGGATTGGTTCGACCCCGGTTCTGGTCACGCTAACATACAGGTGTCCGTTGTCGCACGAAAACACCGCGTCAAAAGATGGATGGACTGGCTTGAGTTCCCTGGCCTCGAAAATCCCCAAATCGACCCCGAAGTCCGCTCTTCCGATTCTGTCCGCCCCTGTAATGGAAAACACGAGCCAGGAAGGGTACTCAGTTCCCCCGTAGAATATATCCCTATTGGGAACCAATCCTTGACTAAGAGACACTTCCACACCGACCGCCTGGACTGATGTTGTTGGGATGATTATGAGCAGACAACAACAGATGAACAGAGCGAATTGATGGCTGTTGCC